>JAEEGL012458573.1_pt1 | contig 27463 bp, 50 predicted proteins | sample 9134231 | NCBI WGS metagenome assembly JAEEGL01 (sample SAMN16246548, study PRJNA631951) | gut metagenome | biome: gut microbiome; feature: rumen; material: fiber-attached | host: Bos | place: Iran: Karaj | collected 2018-10
GATGTTTATATATACAAGGGAATTTTATGAAAAAGGGGGTAAATCGAGAAAAAACCATCTCAAACCCTCATAAATGCTAAGCGAATCGAAAATCGGTATTGTAGAGCTTTTTCTTATTATTTTTAGACATGACAAAAAAACAGTGGAAAACAAAGATAAAAAAAGCCTGTGTAATGGCTGGTACATATCAGAAGTTTTTTGATAATGTGATTGACACGCTGGCGGGGATCCTGGAGACGAGAGATCACGCTCAGGAGATGTATGAAGAGTCGGGAGCCGTTCCGGTTGTTGAACACACTAACAAGGGCGGAGCTACGAACGTAGTGAAAAACCCTTCCCTTGTGATCATAATGGAGTGCAACGTGCAAGCGCTTGCGTACTGGCGGGATCTCGGACTAACTCCCGCAGGATTAAAGAGACTTGGAGAAAAAGGGCTTGTCAACCAGAATAAAGGCGGAGGGCTTGCGGATGCACTTGCTGATTTAGGTATCTAATGAAAGCGAAGCATTATAAAGACATAGCAATCAAATATGCGAAGGATGTAGTAAGCGAAAAACAGATCGCCGGCGACGATATCATCAACGCATGTAAACGGTTTCTGGCAGACCTGAAGAGGAAGGATCTTGAATTCAGAACCACACAGCCGGACGCGGCCGTGAGCATCATGGAAGGCATGTTTGTTCACCGGAAAGGCGAAGCTCTTGACGGTACTCCGCTCCTCGGGAAGCCGTTTATCCTTGAACCTTTCGAAATATTCATCACATACAATCTTCTGGGATTTTGGTATAAAGGCACAAATGAGCGCAGATACAAAGAAGGGCTCATTTTTTTAGCCAGGAAAAACGGAAAGACATCATTCATTGCGGCCTTTAGTTTTGCGGTAGGGATTATTCAAAGAAAATCCGGATCCACGATCTATGTAGTGGCAGCAGCGCTTAAACAGGCAATGGAGTCGTTCAACTTCATGGTCTTTTCGCTGAAATATAAAAAGATCATAGATGACTTCGAGGTTCATGATAATTCATTCGAGCACTCGATCAAATACGAATTCAAAACAGCTGACGGACGGCCGGACGGAACCTTGGAAATTCAGATTATGGCCAGCAACCCGGACGCCCAGGATTCGTTCAACTGTAACTTCGCCATCGCTGACGAAGTCGCAGCATACAAAAAGCCTTCACAGTATAACCGCTTCAAAGAAGCGATGAAGTCATACACCAACAAGCTGATGATCGGTATCACAACAGCCGGCGACGATATGAACTCATTCGGATATGACCGGATGCAGTACGCAGTAAAAGTGGCAGCGGGCATCGTAAAAGATGACTCATTCTTCAGCTTCGTCGCAAGAGCGGACCAGGACGACAAAGGGAACGTAGATTATACAGATCCGATCCAGCACCAGAAAGCAAATCCGAACTACGGCGTGACGATCCGACCACAGGACATGATGAATGATGCCCTGCAGGCTCAAAACGATCCGCGCGTCCGGAAGGACTTCTTATCAAGGTCGCTCAACATATACACGGCGGCATTGAAGGCTTGGTTCGATATCGAAGAATTCCGGGCAAGTGATAGAAAGTACAACTGGACGATTGACGAGCTGGCGAAATTCCCGATCAAGTGGTACGGCGGTGCTGATCTATCAAGACTGCATGATCTGACAGCGGCGGCCCTGTTTGGGACTTATAAAGATGTTGAGATAATCATCACACACGCCTTTTGTCCTGTCGTGATGGCTGTTCATAAGTCTGAAGAGGACAATATCCCGCTATATGGTTGGATGGACGACGGCTGGCTGACTATGGCCAACACACCGACGGTAAACATCAGCGATATCGTGAACTGGTTCATCGGCATGAGGAAGAAGGGCTTCAAGATCGCTATGGTTGGACACGATCGGAAGTTCGCCGGTGAGGAATACTTCCCGGCCATGAAGAAGGCCGGGTTCAAAATAGTGGATCAGCCACAGTATTATTACTTGAAATCGCAAGGCTTCAGACATATTGAGAAGTCGGCCAAAGATGGCCGGCTTTATTATTTACACTCGGAAGCTTATGAATACTGTGTTTCAAATGTCGCGGCCGTCGAAAAGACAGACGATGCCGTTCAATACGAGAAGGTCAAGCCGGAGATGAGAATTGACCTGTTTGATGCTTCGGTATTTGCAGTCAATACTTCTATCAAAGCAGCGGAGAAGAACAAACAGATAGACGGATGGTGGAGCGATAAATAATGAGCAAAAAAAGGAATAAACAACGGAACAACACGGCTCAGATGTCGCAAATTGCGCTCTGGCTCAATGATGAGGGCGTGATATCTTGCCCCGGGTACACATCTCTGGATCAAAATCCGGAGATCATGACAGCCTGTAAAACAATAGCCGAACTCATCGGATCCTTAACGATCTACCTAATGGCCAACACAGAAAGAGGCGATAAAAGGATCATCAACGAGCTCAGCCGAAAAATCGATATTGAGCCTGAAATGCACATGACACGCTCGACATGGATGCAGGCAATAGTCATGAATATGCTACTGTACGGCAAAGGAAACTCGATAGTGGTTCCGCATACATACCAAGGTCAGCTGATCAACCTTGAACCGATCAGCGCGAGCCGTGTGAGCTTCGAGCCTATCGGGTATCGGGATTATCAAATCATGATCGACGGCAAGGCCCTGGATCCTGACGACATTCTTCACTTTGTCTTCAATCCGGATAAAACATATCTCTGGAAAGGAAAAGGCATCACGACGAACCTTCAGACTGTCGCAGAAAATCTTAAACAGGCAGCAGCGACAGAGAAGGGCTTCATGGAGAGCAAGTGGAAGCCTTCCGTGATCGTCAGAGTTGACGGGTTCACAGACGAGTTATCGAATCCGGCGAAGCGAAAGAAAATACTTGAAGACTATGTTGAATCGTCAGAGGCCGGTGAACCTTGGTTACTTCCTGCGGAGCAGTTCCAGGTAGAACAGGTCCGTCCGCTATCACTTGCGGATCTGGCCATAGCCGATACAGTACAGCTCGATAAAAGAACGGTGGCCTCCATTATCGGAGTGCCGCCGTTTGTGTTAGGGGTTGGGGAATATAAGCAGGAAGCATGGAACAGCTTCGTCCAAAACAAGATCCGGGTGATAGCCCAGGCGATCCAGCAGGAGATGACAAACAAACTGATCATCTCGCCCAAAATGTATATCAAGCTCAATTATCTCGCGCTGATGGATTGGGATATCGAGAAGATATTCAGAGTGTTCGGCGGACTGTCGGATAGGGGCATAGTCACCGGGAACGAAGTCAGAGATCGAATGGGTATGAGCCAGCTTGAAGGCCTTGATGAGCTCAGGATCCTTGAGAACTATATTCCGAGTGACATGATCGGCAACCAGAAGAAACTGATACAGGAAGGAGACGGCAATGAGTAGAAACAACAGACAAATTCGGACGATATCATCTGAATTCAATACAAGGGATGACGGCGGAAATCTTTCGATCGAAGGATATTTCGCTGTTTTTGGCAGCGTTTATGAAATCGCTCCGGGCTTGAGTGAAAGCATCGCTCCGGGAGCGTTCGATAATACGTTGTCAGGAGATATAAGAGCTCTTATCAACCATGATACGACACTTGTTCTGGGAAGAACGAAGGCGGGAACGCTGAATCTCCGCACGGATAACCGTGGATTATGGGGGCACATCGATGTCAATCCGAACGACAGCGATGCTATGAACCTGTATGAGCGTGTTAAGCGCGGGGATGTAGATCAGTGCTCTTTCGGCTTCGACATCATCGACGAGGAAACCGAATTCCGCGAAGATGGCTCAATTCATTGGACTATCAAGGAAGTGGAACTGTATGAAGTCTCACCCTGCACCTTCCCGGCGTACGAAGAAACGAGCATAGCAGCTCGTACAAAAGAAAGAGATGATCTTTTGAAACGCAAAAACGAAGCCTGGAAGGAAAAGATGATTAAGAAACTCAAAGGAGGAGATACAGAATGTTAAAAGCACTAATTCTCAGAAAGAAAATCGATTCCGCCAAAGCAGCGCTCGAAGCTCTTAGGGCTAAAGATGCCGAATTCGAGAAGAGAGAGGCTGAAATCACACGATCAGTGGAAGAAGCGGCAGACATGGAAGAAGGCGAAGAAAAAGCTGAAGCCCAGAAGATAGTTGAGGAAGAGGCTGAGAAGTTCGACGCAGACAAGTCAGAGCACGAAGCTTCCAAAGCAACACTTGAGCGTGACATCGAAGAGATGGAAAAAGAGCTCGAAAATGTTGAAGCGGATCAGGACACGGCAGCAGAACGCGCTGCTGATGTACCGCAGGAAAGAAGAGAAAAAGGAGAGAAAACCATCATGAAGAGAAACAAGTTTTTCAGAAATGTCGAGAACGTTGCGGAGATGTTCCAGAGGGAAGACGTAAAGGCTTACCTGTCAGAGATCAGAGCCTGCATCAAGAATAAGAGGGAGCTCACGAACGTCGGGCTCACGATCCCCGAAGTATTCATCGGGCTCATCAAGGAAAATGTCTTTGATTATTCAAAGCTTTACAGGCACGTAAACGTTCAGGCGATCAGCGGCAACGGAAGAGAAATCATCCAGGGTACAGTAGCAGAAGCTATCTGGACGGAGTGCTGCGCAGTTCTTAACGAGATGAGCCTCGCATTCAACGACGCAGAGATCGACTGCTACAAGGTAGCCGGATACTACAAGGTTTGTAATGCGGTCCTTGAAGACAACGATGTCGATCTTGCGACGAAGCTTCTCGAAGCACTCGCACAGGCTATCGGCCTCGCAGTTGATAAGGCTATTCTGTACGGCCGTAACACAAACGCAACCCAGAAGATGCCTCTCGGCGTTCTTTCAAGGCTTGCGCAGTCTTCAGAGCCTGCAAACTATCCGGCAACGGCCAGACCTTGGGAGGATCTGAGATCAACGAACATCATCTCAATTTCTGCCGGTCTCACAGGCGCGGCTCTGTTTGAGGCAATCGTTCTCGCGTCCGGAAACGCAAAGAGCGACTACTCGCGCGGCGAGCTTACATGGGTTATGAACCGCAAGACATACACGAAGCTCGTAGCATCGACCGTATCGGTTGACGCTCAGGGCAGAATTGTAAGCGGTGTATCAGACAGGATGCCTGTTATCGGCGGAGCTATCGAAGTTCTCAACTTCATCCCCGACAACACGATCATCGGAGGATTCTTCGATCTGTATCTTCTCGGAGAAAGGGCCGGAGCTAAGTTCGCACAGTCTGAGCACGTGTTCTTCATCCAGGATCAGACGGCATTCAAGGGTACAGCACGCTATGACGGTCAGCCTGTTATCGCAGAGGGCTTCGTAGCAATCGGCCTTGAGGGAACAACTCCCGACGCGACAGCTGTTCCGTTCGCACCTGATACAGCAAACACTGTTCAGGCTATTCTCCTTTCAGCCACAGACGTGACTGTTGAAGTAGGCGACGACGTAACCGTAACAGCTCAGACTGTACCGGTTAAGGGAGACATCACATGGTCGAGCTCCGACGCTACGAAGGCAACCGTTGAAGACGGTGTCATCACCGGTGTTGCAAGCGGAACGGCACTTATAACAGCTGTAAGCGGCTCAGCTAGTGCATCTGTAAGCGTTACAGTAACCGCATGATCAAGGTCATACAGGCCTTCATAGATCGCGACACTCTCGAAAGATTTAATCCGGGGGATAAATATCCCTCGGATAATCCGGAGAGGGTTAATCAGCTTATAGAGCGTGGATACCTTACAGCCGCAAAGGAACCCACGAAGTCGGAACCGAAAGAGACGAAAGAGACGAAAACGGAGAAGAAACCCGCAGCAAAATCAACGCGATCAAGAAAAAAGGAATAAAAACATGAATCAAGAACAGATAGCAGGACTGCTGGACAGCATGAAGCTCGACCTCGGGATGCTGAATACAACTTCATACGATGAGAGGTTCACGCAGCTTCTTCAGGTATCTTACGAGCAGATCACAGCCGAAGGCGCGACGCTCAATCTGAACGTCATAAGTGACTGTAACCTGATCGTCATGTATGCCTCATGGTTGTGGAGAAAAAGAGCATCCGGCGAAGGTATGCCGAGGATGTTGAGATATGCGCTCAATAACAGAGTGATAGGGGAGAAGGCAAATGGACAGTGAAATCTATCTTCTTCAATCTGAGTTCTCAAAGAACGGTTTTGGTGCATTCTCGGACGCTCCGGAACCCGTCAAGACTTTGTGTCGGGTCGAATCGGTATCAAGCGCCGAGATCATGATAGCCGGCCAGAACGGATTGACACCGGAATATCGGTTTATCGTAAACGCTGCCGAGTATCACGATGAAAGATATCTGCAGTATCTGGGAAGATCGTTCTTCGTCTACCGGACATACAGGAAGACAGACACAGACGAGATCGAGTTATACGTCGCGGAAAGGACAGGATCAGCATGAGCTTAACGGATATATACGAGATGCTTGATAGCATTCCGGGATTCAAGGACAAAGTGGCCTATCATCATTTCCCGGTAGGCGCGGTTCCTGAACTGCCATACATCGTCTATCTCACAAGAGGCACGGATAACTTCAGCGCGGATAATAAGGTGTATGCCGAGATCGAGGAAATCGATATCGAACTTTACACGAAATACAAAGATCCTGCTACCGAGGGCCTGATCAAATCAGCCCTTAATGAAAAAGGCCTCTTCTGGAACTCAGATGAGGACTTTCTTGATTCAGAGCAAATGTATATGGTAACTTTTTCAATTCAGATTTAGGAGGAAAAACAATGGACAAAGTCAAATTCGGGATTAAAAACGTTCATATCTTCCCGATTACGGCGTATGTAAGCGCGGTGCCTGTCTATGGGACGGTTATTCCGATTCCCGGCGCGGTATCGTTGTCTATGGGCGCCCAGGGCGATATCAACAAGTTTTACGCCGACAATATTGTCTATTATCAGACATCGGCCAATAACGGGTATGAAGGCGATTTGACCGTCGCACTTATTCCCGACGAATACTATGAACAGGTTCTCGGATATGAGAAGGACGCTAACGGCGTTGTTACGGAAGACGCTTCGAAGGAAGCGAAGGCGTTCGCTATGACGTTCGAGGAAGAAGGAGACCAGACCGGAACGAAGTTCGTTATGTATAACTGCACGGCTACCAGGCCGACACGCGAACTGAACACGATCGAAGATTCGAAGACGCCGACGACGCAGGCGCTGACAGTATCGGCCGCGCCTCTGAAGAACGGTAAGGTCATGGCTATGACAGGCGCAACGACGCCCGAATCAGTTCTGAACGGCTGGCACGATAGCGTATATTTCGCGCCGGCTACGCCGTAAGGGGTTAAAAATGAAGAAAATCGCCGTCGATCAGTTAGCCAGCGAAATATCGAAAACGTTGAAGGCGTTCGAAGGCGCAACGGACGAAGCGGTCAAAAGCGGGGTTCTTGACACGGCTGAAGAAGCGGTCAAAGAACTTCGCGCCGCTGATCCGCCGGGGTCCGGTCAATATGGATCATGGCGTGAATACAATCGCGGCTGGGGAATCAAAGCAACGATTCGCGGGAAGAAAACTGAAGCGACGGTTCACAACGAAACGAAGTATCGCTTGACGCATCTATTGGAAAAAGGACACGCGAAAGTGAACGGCGGAAGAACGCGGGCATTTCCGCATATTGCGCCGGTCGCTGACAAGTGCGAAAAATGGCTTGTCGAAAATGTGAAGAAAAGGGTCGAAAATGGATAAAATCATTGTTATTGACGGAAAAGAAGTAAAATTCCGCGCGACGGCAAGAACGCCGCGCTTATATCGTGCTATTATCGGGCGCGATATGATTGTTGACATGAACAGGTTACAACAGAAACTGAAGAAGGTCGAATCGGGGGAAGAAAAGTCCTTCGATATCGTCGATCTTCAGATTTTCGAAGATACGGCGTATATTATGGCGCGTCATGCGGAACCGGACATGAAAGAACGGACCGCGGACGAATGGCTTGACGCGTTCGGCATGTTTTCCATTTACGAAATATTGCCGCAAATCTTCGAACTTTGGGCGCTGAACACGAAACAAACGTCAACGCCTAAAAAAAAATAGCGCCGATAGACAGGGAACCGAACGGCGCGATCTTCATGTTACGTTGCGCCGAACTGAATCTGACGGGCGAAGATCTTGACGAATTCACGGTCGGAATGGTCTTCGACATGGTAACGGAACGGACAAACGATCACGAAAAGTACGACAAAAAGGCGCCGGCCGGAAGCATGGCGGCGTTTTTCAAAGGCGAACTGAATCTAGGAAGTTAAGTCATGGCAAGTACAAAAATCCGCGGAATTACAATCGAACTAGGGGCGGACACTTCGGGATTATCGAAGGCGCTGAAGGGCGTAAATACCGAAATAAAGTCGACGCAAAAGCAATTAAAGGACGTCGAACGCCTTTTGAAGTTAGATCCTGGCAATACTGAACTTCTTGAACAGAAGCAACGGTTGCTAGGCCAGACCGTCGAACAGACGTCAAAGAAACTTGACGCGCTAAAGGAAGCCCAGAAACAAGTCGCCGACGAAATGGCGAAAACGGGACAAGGTCAAGAGCAGTATGACGCGCTGGCACGTGAAATTCAAGTTACCGAAAATGAACTGAAGGAAGCGAAACAGGCGGCGAACGAATTCAACGTCACGACCGAAAAGATCGCGGCAAGTGCGACTAAGTTAGCGGGTAAGTTTGACACGGTCGCCCAGAAAACAAGAACTCTTTCGAAGGTGGCGGGCGGGTTCCTTGCATCTATGGGCGCTTTGGCAATCAAGACGGCGCAAGATGCGGACGAACTGAACACGCTATCGAAACAGACAGGTATAGCGACCGACGAACTTCAAAAAATGAAATACGCGTCAGATCTGATCGACGTTGATGTCGACGATATCGTTGGCGCTATGAAGAAGTTGAAAAAGGCGGTCGCGGCTGACAATGACGCTTTTGAAACGCTTGGCGTTAAGACGAAGGACATTCACGGAAATTATCGCGATTTGAATGATATTTTCTATGCGGTCGTTCGTCGGTTGTCTGAAATTCCGAATGAAACTGAACGCGATATCGTCGCTATGGAATTATTCGGGAAATCGGCTGATAGTCTGGCGGAAATCATTGACGACGGCGGCGAAGCATTAAAAGCGCTTGGCGCTGAAGCCGAATCAATGGGCCTTATCATTCCGCAAGATCAGATTGACAAGGCGAACGAACTGAACGACGCTATCGACACGCTAAAAGCTGAAGCAACGGGAACATTCGCGCAACTTGGGACAGAAATCGCCGAAATGCTTCTTCCGTATCTTCCGGAAATAAAAGAAACGATCGAAGGGGTTCTGAACGCACTTCGCGATATGGATCCGGACAAACTGGCCTTCGCGGCAAAATGCGCGGCTATTGTCGCGGCGATATCGCCGATCGCGACAACGGCCAGCGCCGTCACAACGGCGGTCGGGAACTTGACGACGGCATTGAAGAATATCGGTCCGGAAACGCTGGGCGTTTTGGGAATAGTCGGCGCCGTGATCGCGGCTTTCGGCATCTGGGGCGACCAGATAGAAAACTTCGTGAATAATGTCATAGCAAAGGCGCTTGAATTCCTGTCTACTGATTGGACGGAAACTTTCGGCGTCATGGGCGAAATTCTGAATTCATTTTCGGCGACTATGACGGGTATTCTTGAAGGGTTGAAGACGGAAATTCATAATTGGGTTGACGTATATCGCGGAATATTTACCGGCGATTGGGCGCGTGTATTGGAAGGCGCGAAAGGTCTGTTCCTGGGCTTCCAGAACGCGATCGTCTTCAGCATGAAAGCGGGCTTGAACGAACTGATCGGGATCATTAATTCGTTTATCGAAGGCTTGAATCAGATAAAATTGCCTAGTTTTATGGGCGGATATCAAGTTTCAATTCCGAAGATTCCGTATCTTGCGGAAGGCGGAACGATTTCGAACGGATCGGCTATCGTCGGCGAAGCGGGCGCGGAAATCTTGACAGTTTCGGGTGGATCGGCAACGGTTACGCCGTTAAGTTCTGGCGGATCTGGCGGAAGCGACGTTCTGGGATTGCTTGAAACATATCTTCCGTATCTGGCAAGCGGAAATACTATCGTCATGGATAGCGGCGCACTTGTCGGAAGTATCGCGCCGGACATGAACGCGGCACTCGGAACAATAGCAATAAGGGGCGGTCACAGGTGAACAATTTAACGATTGGGATTTCAATATACGTTGAAGATAGCGGTCGGACATTTCACACGCTGAACGATTGGGGTTGCGCGCTGGGAAATAACAACTATATCGGGGCGCCGGAAATGGAAACGACTTATATCAAAGTACCAGGGCGTAACGGCATGATTGACGCGTCTGAAGCCGTCAGCGGTCGGCGCATCTACACGAAGCGCGACTTGTCCTTCGAACTTGGCGCGGTCAATGCGCGGTTGTCCTGGGACGGAATCATTTCGAACTTTCGGAACAACGTAAACGGGCGGATATGCCGTCTGACGCTTGACAATGATATCGGCTATTTTTGGCGCGGTCGGGTCTATGTCGAAGATTTTGACCGGTTCCGCGATCTTGGAACGTTTACGCTTCACGTTCCGGTCGCTGATCCGTACAAATACGACATCAATTCGTCGGCCGAACCGTGGTTATGGGATCCGTTCAACTTTGAAACGGGCGTCATTACGAACACGGGCGCGGTCGTCATTGACGGGTCGGGATCTGTCACGATCAATCACGGCCACATGCTGACATGTCCGGAAATCGTCGTTTCGGATATGACGTCTTCGACGTTTTACGTCACTTTTAACGGATCAGATTTCGCGCTTGTTCCTGGATCGAACACGATCCCGTCGATCTTGGTCGGCGGCGAACAGGACGTCACGCTTGAATTCACGGGGTCGGCTACGGTTCAAGTAGTTTATAGGGGCGGTTCGTTGTAATGTATCAAGTAAATCTTGGCGACAAAATTCTATATTATCCCGCGAACAGTTCTTTCGCGATCTATGACACGGAACTTAACGAAGAAGTCGGGTCCGTTGGCGAATTTTCCTTTAAGGTCCCGCCGACGAATCCGCTTTATTCTTCGTTGACGCAAGGCGCACTTGTTACGATCCTAAAGGACGGCGCGGAATACTGGCGCGGCGAAATCAAGGAAATATCGACGGATTTCGCGCGGGTCGCTGACGTTTATTGTCTGGAAGATCTTTCGTTTTTGTCTGACGAATATCTTCCGCCGGTATCAATAACAAATCAGACGTTCGCGCAACGATTTCAGGCTGCAATAGATGCGTATAACGCGAACAGGCCGTCAAATCGTCAGCTCACGGCGGGGTATATCACAAACGTCGAAAGTTCCGGCGCTTGTAATTGGACGACCGAATACGAAGACAGTATTCTTGATAGTCTTCGAAAGTGTATTTGCGGCGATTCGGGCTATATACGCGTTCGTCGGGTCGATATCGGCGGCGGATCCGCGACAAGATACATAGACATTGTCAAATTATCGGATTACGGATCACAGGCGACGCAAACGATCGAATACGGTTATAACTTGCTGGATTACGTCAAAGAATCAGACTATGAAAATCTGACAAACGTTCTGACGCCTTACGGCGCGGAAACGGAAACGGAAATCTACGAAGGCTTCAACGAGCGAATACAAGGAACGACGATCCAGAACGCCGAATCAATGAACGTGTACGGAAGACACGCGAAAGCGGTCATTTTCGACGACGTCGAAAGTCTGGATCAGTTGAACACGCTGGCGGCGGCTTATCTTACGCGTTACTGTCAGCCACAACTGACAATGGAAGTCGAAGCGGTTGATTTATCGGAAATCGAAAACGTTTCGGCGCTGAATGTCGGTGATTCTGTTCGGATCATTTCGAAGCCGTTCGCGGTAGATCAATGGTTATATCTGACGGAAATCAAACGGGATCTTCAGAACATAGACAAAAACAAGATAACATTGTCCGGAACTGTAAAGACAGGGCGGACGCTGACAAGCCAGGCACAACAGGCGGCCGAAGCGATTCGGAACATTCCGACGAAGAATAATATCCTAGATGCGGCAAGGCGTAACGCCTTTGAAATCTTGAACGGCGTCGACGGCGGATATGTCACTTTCGAAACGAATGAAAACGACCAGATCACAGAACTTCGGATCGCGAATAATCTTTTATACGACCAGGCTACGAAGTGCTGGCGCTGGAATTTGAACGGCTTGGCATATTTGACGCGTGAAGATCCTTCCGAAGAATGGGAAGTCGTAACGGCGGCAACTATGGACGGCGGCTTCGTTGCGGATTTCATCACGACGGGAACGCTTGTCGCGAATAATGGCGACTATGAACTGAACATGGCGACCGGCGACGTTCTAATGAAAAAAGCCACTTTGACAGATAGTCAAGGGACGCTGAATCTTGTCAACGGAAATCTTATGATGAAAAAGGCGTCGGGCGACGGTCCCGGCATTTATGCGCGAAAGAATTCCGGTCAAGAAGCGATCTGGGGCGCGACGAATTCGTTCTGTTCATACGGTGGTCACTCTTGGGAAGTTCCGACGCGAAAGATTCTTGAAGTCACGCAATATTTCATTGACCACGGCGGCTGGGCATAAAAAACAAAAGGGGGAAATAGAAAAATGGCTGATATTAGTCAATATCTGGCGGCTATTATGGCGGCGGTCTACGGCGAAGACGTCCGCGGATCCATTCACGACGCTATTGAAATTATCAATGACGTCGGCGAAAAGGTCCTTTCAACTGGGACGGCGGTCGTCGGTCCTAGTTCTTCGTCGTCTGGATTCTTCGACGATTCCTTGTATCTGAATACGAATACAATGGAATTGTGGAAATGTATCGGGGCGGATTCGTGGTCTTCGCAAGGCGTCTTGAAGGGCGATCCTGGAACGCCTGGATCTGACGGCGAAGGTATCGAAGACATTCAAAAGACGGGGACGTCTGGGCTTGTCGATACATACACGATTTACATGACCGACGGCGAAACGACATATAATTTTATGGTTACGAACGGCCAGAACGGGAATAAATGGTATCGCGGGACGGATATTTCGGGAAAATCCGTTAATCCGACGATCTTTTCGGATTCTGGTATCACGTTAGCATATCCGAACGACTTCTATCTGAACCCGACGGAAGGCGCGGTCTATCATTGTGACACGGGCGGGGCGCCCGCGGTTGCGACTTGGGTCTATGACTTTACAATGACGGGCGGCGGCGGTGGCGGCGGAACGTCCGACTATAACGATCTGACGAATAAACCGTCTATCGCAAGTGTTACGCTTTCCGGAAATAAAACGCTGGCGGATCTTGGGATCGCGGCTTCGGCTGATCTGGCAACGGTCGCCACAACGGGCGCTTATTCGGATCTAACAGGAACGCCGTCGCTGGCAACGGTAGCGACCAGCGGGGCATACAACGATTTGACGGGTCGTCCTTCGTTGGCGGCGGTAGCGACAACGGGATCATATAACGATCTGGACAACAAGCCGAATCTGGCAACGGTAGCGACGACAGGATCTTACAACGATCTGTCAAATACGCCGTCGATCCCGTCCGTATCAATCGCAAGCGAAGGAACGGCGTCTTCTTCAGCGACGAAGGCGCAAAAACTGAATATAAGCGGAACGAAAACGAATATAGACGGGTCCGTTTATATGGAATACACGGCAAATTCTAGCACGTTTACATTTACGAATTCGGCTATCACAACGACTTCGGCTATTGACGTCTATACTGACACTTGGGGCGATAATCCGTCCAGCGTGACGGCATCTTCCGGATCTTGTTCGGTATCGTTCAGCGCTTCAAAGAGCCGCACAGTTCGCATCTATATAAGATAAGGGGGTTTGAGATATGGAAACAAAATATTTTGTCGCCAGGGCGTTTCGTTATGCGTCCAGTAAAAATTGGGAATATCAACTCGTCGGAATGTATAACGATCTGAATTCCGCAAAACAGGCTTTCCACGACAACATGGCGAAGATCGTCAAAACGACAAATGATATTTGTATGTGTATCATTTTCGATTCGTTCGGGAACAAGGTCGATTCTGACTTCGTGACAACGGTCGAACCGGAACCCGAAGAAGAATAAAGGCTTTTCGTTTTCTTTTATTTTAATTCCTTTCAAAGCGCGGCGTCCGTTTGGGCGTCGCGTGAATGAAGGGGGGAAGGTTGGTTTTTATGGCTCTTTTCAGATGCGGAAACGGAAGCGCTGGCGGCGGTTATAATTATCTCAAAACGGCGTCGCTTACCGTTTCAAGCAAAAAAGCAACTATAACCGGTTTGACGGCCGGCAAAGAATACTATCTTATTTTGGCCTACGGCTGGACAAATACAAACTTTACGGCGGAACTTGCGTCGATTAGCGGCGGGACAAATCTAACAAAAATCGAAAGCGGCGTTGAAAAAACGGCGCAAAGTCTTACGGCGGCGATTGTGCAATCGGTTTACACTTTCACGGCGACGGGAACTTCGGCGGAAATGACTTTCAGTAGCGTTTCGACGTCTTATTCGTTCGTATGTCGCGCTTTTCTATTCGAAAGTGTATAGGGGGCTTCGTATGTATATTCTTTTGGGTATGCTTTTCATTTTTGAAACGATCCTTTTTATTGTGAACTGGATCGAATTCGTCGAAAAAAGGGGGAAGAAAAATGATCTTTTCTGATAAGGTTTATGACGTTTTGAAATGGATCGCAATCGTTTGTCTTCCGGCACTTGCGACTTTTGTCGCGGTCATTTCGAAGATCTGGAATTTTCCGGATCTGGGAATCATGATTTCGGAAACAATAACGGCGATCGGGCTTCTTTTGGGCGCGTTGCTGGGCGTTTCGGCGATCCAGTACAAGAACGGGGGCAAGTCATGACGGAAGCGGTCATTGTGGCAATTATTACGGGCGGAATAACGCTGATCGGGACCGTTCTTTCGAATATCTTCAATCATTCGAAGACTATGTATCGAATCGACCAGCTTGAAAAGAAGGTCGAAAAGCATAATAACATGGTCGAACGAATGTATATCGTCGAAGGCAAAGTCGCGGCGATCGAAGGCGACGTTTCCGAACTAAAGGGGAAAGTGTCATGAAATATACTGCCGAATCGTTTCTTGCTGAATTGAAGCCGTTCGTCTTGGCGGATATGCGATCAAGCGGGATCCTTGCAAGTCTGACGGCCGCCCAGGCGTTCATAGAATCGAACAAGGGGAATTCTGGTCTTGCTATCGAGGCAAACAACTTGTTCGGCATTAAGGGCCGCTATGAGGGTCAATCCGTCAAAATGTGGACGACCGAATATGTCAACGGCGCCGCGGTTCGCGTTCTGGCTGATTTCCGCGCTTATCCGTCTTGGGCGGAATCTATCGCGGATCATTCCGGATTATTCAACAGGCTGAAAAGATATGAAAATCTTCGCGGTCTTAAAGATTATGTTTTAGCTTGTAAATACGTCAAAGAAGACGGCTACGCGACAAGCCCGTCATATACGCAAACGCTATTGTCTTGCATCAACAAATATTCGTTATTCTTATGGGACGCCGAAGTCACAGGAACTTCGCCGGGGGCTACAAATGTCAAGGCGCTTCCTGTTTTGAAAATCGGAAGCCGTTCGGAATATGTCAAGGCATTGCAAAACTTCTTGAACTTGAACGGTTATCCTTGCGGACAGGCCGACGGGATCTACGGCCCGAACACGGCGCGGGCGGTCATGGATTGGCAAGCCGCGCATCTGAATATATGCGGAACGGTCGACGGGATCATAGGTCGGAAGACATGGGCTTCTATCGGTCTACTTTAATTTGCTTGCTTCTTTTACCTTCTTCCATTTCATTCCTTTTTTCCAGGGGTGGCGGTCGGTCTTGCGCCGGCCGTCGCTTCGGGGTATAATGTCAGCGGCTTCGATATGCTTCGCCGTGTGACATAACTTGGAACGTAGTAAATCATTAGTAAATAAATCGCCGATATATGCGATAAAATCGCGGTTTGAACTTTTCCATTAAAGACGCGATTTGACATAACGACCAAACACAAAAGAGCCGCCAAACTATCGGGAATACTGATAGAATGGCGGTTTTTTGTTGTTTACGATAATTCATTTTCGATCATGCCGAATCTGGTCCGTTAGTAAATCATTAGTAAAACATTAGTAAAGGACTTTTTCCAGCGCTTCGGATAGTTCCTTCAGCGATAAATGAATATAGGCTTGTTCAAGAACTGATTCGGGCTTATGTCCCATTATCCGCTGGATAATCAGCTTGTCGATTTTCAGTTCGTTCGCCTTGCTGGCGAAGGTGTGGCGGGTGTCATACGGCTTATGATGCAAGCATTGATTTACGAAGTAATCGAAATGCGTCTTTGTGAAGCCGAAAAGAAGGTTCCCGTCAGATTTCAGCGCTTTTTCTATCAGTGGCCGCACTTTTGAATGGATTGGGATTGTTCGGACGGATTGCGCGTTCTTCGCTTCGCTGATCCGGATCGTTCCTTCGTCCAGGTCGACCGCATCTTTCGGAAGTTCCCGAAGTTCTTTGATTCTCATTCCTTCATATAATAAGATAAGCGTCATGGCATATTCGGGGCGGTCCGATTCCTTCCAGATCGCGGCGATTTCGTCCGCCGTGTATAGATCGCGCTGGATCTTCGTTCCTTGCGGTTCAAGCTTGAGATAATCAACGTAATTTTGCTGAATTATATCATTTTGGACGGCGTAAGTATAAATGTGGTTCAGAACGGCCCGCGTGATCGCTTGCGTCGAATATCCGAACGGAATCGCGTCGATCAGATCTTGAAGGGCGCCTGTTTTAACTTCGGCGATCTTCTTATCCGCGATCGGGAAGACGTACTTGTCGAAATTGCTTTTGTATTTCTTCATTCGGTCGGCCGACACGTCAACTTTGTCGCGGATCTGATCCCAGATTTCCCGGATTGTGACCGTCTGGCGGTTCAAGTTGTAGGGGTTCGCGTTATATTCCACAAGTGCGGTCATGGCTTCTTTTCGCGTGGCGAAATATCCTAGAACGATCTGTTTCGGGTATGCCTTTTTCGTTTCGAAGTTGACTTTCATTCCGTCGTAGATGCGGACCATATAAGGACGCCGCAAATTTCCCTTTAGTTTTGTAATGCTTCCGAAGCGCGGGGGTAGTTTCATTTTTCTTCGTTCCTTTCTTCCGGATCAGGATCGCCGAACATATAGTCAAGCGTTTTTCCGTAAAATGTCGCCAGACGATAAAGCGTCTGAAGGTTCGGAAGCGATAGCCCCTGTTCCCAGGACGCGACCGCGGTCGGCGTTTTGTTGATGATCTTCGATAATTCCAGTTGCGTCAATCCCTTTTCTTCCCTGGCGGCGATCAAGGCGTTTTTGATCCCGTTTCTGATTTCGTCGTCTGTTTTCATGGCTTTTCGTTCCTTTCTATGTGGCTATTCTATCATATTTATCGGTCAGTTACTAAAAAAATGTAGTTTTTTACGAAAAAGTTATTGCAACTACTAAAATATTGTAGTAAGATATCCTTGTCGGAACTACTAAATATTTGTAGGGGCTTCAAGCCGGAAAGGAAAAGCGAATGAACAGATTAAAAAAGGAAATCAGAAAAAAGGGCGTCAAACTTGAAAGCGACTTTCCGTTTCTTCCTTTTAATGGAATTGAAACGATCAAGGTCGATTCCGAAAACGCAACGATAAGCGAATATCATGTTTCCGCCGGCTGGATCGTGTCGAAGATCCTTCCGAACTTGGAACTACTCACAATTATGGAAGACGCCGTTTTCTAATTTTTTTCGAATCAAACTACTAAACTTTAGTAGTAGAAAGGGGGCTTAAAAGGTGTTAGGGCTGAAAATCAAACAGTATCTGACGGACAACGGGATCAAACAATCCTATCTGGTCGAAAAGACAGGTCTTCCGGCTTATGCAATATCGGATATTTGCAACGGAAGAAGAAAGTCGGTCGACACTATGGCATATTACAAAATTTGTCGGGCGCTGGGCGTTGATCTCTTGTATTTCCTGTCAGAAGGAAAGGAATCGGAAGTATGACGGTCAAAGAAGCATCAAAGGAAAGCGGATATAACGAACTATTTATCCGTGAATGGATCGCTTCGGGGCGTTGCCCGTTCGGGTCCTGGATCAAAAAGAACGGATCGTCGCGCCGGATCTTCAAGATCAATGAAGAAGCGTTCAAAAAATGGAAAAAGGGGGAAATATGGTAATGTGGGAAGATTACGAACCGGTAACAATATGGTCTTATGTCGGGCTGATCTGGTTAATCGCGGCGGTTGTCGCTATGGTGTCCTGTCTGATCTGGATCGCCGTTTGATAAGGGGTGGCAAGATGCGCGAAGCGATCATAATCGGAACAATTCTAATTATAGCGGTCATAATCTGGCGGCCGCGGAAAGGGGGCTGACAATGATCTACGGCGACGAAACGTATCGTCGGAAACTTGACATGATCGCGGCTATTCCGTCAAGCAAGATTGACGACGTCAATCTGAAGAACATTTCGGAAGACGACATGCGGGAAATCGAAAAACGGCATCTTCGCGAACTGACGGAACAGGCGGCGAACATGGATCCGGACGAACAGATCGCAACGGCGGCGGGCCTACGGATCGAAGTTCTATTCAACGCCGTCGGCGACTATATCAAGCGCCAGGAACTGAAGGCGGCAAAAATCGACGAAGCAAACGAAATTTAAAAATGAAGGGGGCTAAATAATGCAAACGGAAAAAATAAGGGGCGAACAGAAACTTGATCTTGAACAGGCGAACGTTGTCTGGACGGTCAACGAATGGATCCGGTGGGCGGTAAGGAATCGCGTCGGGCTGATTATCGAAGGCGGGAAGGTCGTCGGCTGGGAAGACAGGCCGCAACGGTACACGCTATGAATGACCGCGTCAAAAGTCCGTGTTTTAACTGTCCGGACAGAAAAGAAAACGGGATCTGTCATTCGGATTGCGAAAAGTATCTTGATTTCGTCGAAAGGAAGAACGCCGATACGGAAAAGTTCAAGGCATGGAAAAAGGCGTATCAATTCGGCGTCGTTCGAAGCGGAATGTATGACAAGCAATTTGAACAACGAAGGAACAAAAACGAAAACAGGGTTTTCAAAAATCACAAAAAATGAAAGGAAGTGAAGGAATGGGAAGCACTTTATACGAACTTACGGGCGAAATTCTGGAATTGAAGGAACTTTTGTCCGATCCGGAAGTCGACGAACAGACGATCGCGGACACGCTGGAAGCGGTCCAGGGCGAACTTGAATCGAAGGCCGAAGACTACGTCAAGGTTATTCGTCAGTTAGACGCCGAAGCGAAGGCGTTCGACGCGGAAGCGGAATTCTTCAAATCGAAAGCACTTGTCCGCAAGAACAATATCAAGCGCATGAAGGAAGCACTTTTAAACGCTATGATCGCAACGGGACACGAAGCGAACGGGCTGATCGCCGGACAATTCACTTTGAAGGTTCAGAAAAACGGCGGGGTCGCGCCGCTGAAGATTACGGGCGACGTTCCGGACGAACTGACAAGGAAGGAACCGGACAACGAAAAGATCCGTGAATTCTTGAAGGATCATGACGCCGAATGGGCGCATTTCGAAGAACGCGGGCGTCACTTGGCTATCAAATAGGAAAGGAAGGAAAAAAAAGAAATGAAGAAGGAAAGCGAAGGACAAGTCGTCTTAAACGCCGTTATGGCAAAAATGGACGAAGAAAAAACGGTTTTTATCGGCGCCGCAAGCGGTTATTTATTTATCGGAAGCGTCAAAGAATACAAAGTCGATTTTCCGAAAATTGAAAAAGAAGCGGACGAAGCGCTGAAAAATACGACCGCAAAAATTAACGAACTTATCGGGGAAATAAACGCGGCGATTGAGGAAGAAAACAAACGACCGGACGGCGTGAAACTGAAAAAAATCCTTCAGAACGTCACAGATGTAAAAACGAAATTAAGGGACCGCGAAGTTTTGGAAGTTTACGACAAACTGCTAGGCGGAAACGAAAGCGGAACGGCCGTCATTATTCGCGGGGCTGAAAATGGTAGATATTGGTTCCGCAAGGAATACGAAGAAAAGCGCGGAAATGTCGCGGACGAAGAATCAGACGAAGAATTCGGCGAAGAATGAAAGGAAGGGGGCAAATCATGACCGCATGGGAAAAACTGAAGGTCGTTCAAACGAAATTGAACGCGCCGAAGAACAGAACAAATACATTCGGAAAATACAAGTACAGATCTTGCGAAGACATTCTTGAAGCCGTGAAGCCGCTTCTTGCGGAAGTCAACGCATCTATTACATTATGCGATCAGATCGTCAACGTCGGCGATCGCTATTACGTCGAAGCGTCAGCGTATTTTCACGACTGCGACGATCCGGACAAGTTTATCGGGGTTGACGCTTACGCCAGGGAAGACGACGGCCGTCCTGGAATGGATCCGGCACAAGTCACGGGGTCCGCATCTAGTTACGCCCGAAAATATGCTTTAGGGGCGCTTTTGCTGATCGACGACCAAAAGGATCCCGACACGGACGAATTCAAAAACGAAGCGGACGCAAAGGAAAAGAAGCCCGAAAAGGCCGCAAGGAAGACGAAACAGGCCGACGACGCTTCGGATCTTGACAATTACGTCACAACGGCGCAAATCAAAACGCTGGAAATGCTTCTTGAACGTGCTGGCGTTACGGTCGACAAGTTCAACCAGATATACAATCTGGCGATCATTTCTGAATTGCCGGTCGACAAGTACGAAGAAGCCGTGAAGAAGCTTGAAACTGCTATTTCTGTTAAGGAAAAGGGGGCGAAATAAATGTTTGCAAACGGGGCTTATGCCAGATTATGGGAAGTGAAGCGCGTAGCGGATAAGTATTCCGACGTTCGGATCAGTACGTCGAAGAAACAGGACGACGGGTCCTACAAGGACGACTTCAGCGGGTTCGTTCGCATGATCGGGAAGGCGCACAAGGCGCTTGACTATATTCACGAACAGGAATCCTTCAGAATCCTTTCTTGCGGGGTCGAAAGCCGCTACGACAAGGAAACGAAGAAGACGTTCACGAACTTTTTGATCTTCGACGCGGAACCGTCAGACAACAACAAGGCCGAACCGGAACTGAAAGGATCCGACGAAAATCCGTTCTTATGATTATACAGATAGACACAAGGGAAAAGGCGCGGGCGATAGCTTCTATCAAGGCGGAATTCGCCCGCCAGGGCGTCGAAACGATCACGTCGAAATTGTATGTCGGGGATTATGCCCGAATCGACAACATGACGACGGTCATTGATCGGAAACAGAACTTGAACGAACTGGCGGGGAATATCGTCGAAAAGCGTTTTCACGAAGAAATAAAACGGGCGCACGATCACGGTTTGAAGATAATCTTTTTGATCGAACACGGCAAAGGGATCAACGATCTTCTTGACGTCCTATTCTGGGACAATCCGCGGCTGAAGGAAAGCCCGCGCTGCATAAGCGGCGAACACTTGTATAAATCAATGCTGACGTTGTCCGAACGCTACGGCGTAGAATGGCAATTTTGCCAAAAGAAGGACACGGGGCGGCGAATAATCGAGATCTTAAGGAACGTAGGAACATGACAAAGGAACAAATAAAAGAAGCAACGAAAATGTATAAAGTTTTAGGGCGTTACGGGCTGAAGATCGGGCGCGGGTCCATGATATCATGTCCGTTTCATGGCGAAGACAAGCACCCGTCTATGAAGGTTTACGAAGATAGTTTTTATTGCTTCGCTTGCGGAATCCATGGCGATATTTTCGACTTCGTCCAGGAAATGGAAAGATGCGACTTCAAGACGGCGTTCAAGATTCTTGGCGGCGAATATGATCCCGATCGGAAGACGTCTTCGCAAATTGCAATCATGCGAAGGAAGATCGCGCAACGGAAGAAGGCGGAACAGGCCGAAAAGATCCGGAAGAAACGCGAATTGAATTCCGAATTGATTTCGGCTTATCGCTGGATCATAGACCATACGGAACCCATGTCCGACGGCTGGGCCGACGCGGTTCACGCCTTAACGCTTCAATTATACATTCACGAAGGGTTGAACGAATGAACTATGACGAACTTACAAAAGACGGCATACTTGAAGACGCCGTTTTTGAAGAAATAATTGACGAACAGGATCCCGTTCAACGCGTCGACATGATAAACGCTTTATTTGCAAGGGCGAAGGAACTGAACAAAAAAGAAGACGTATCGCGGAAACTTACGGCTTATAAACAAATGGAACGCGAAGCAAAGAAGGAAGCGAAGCCGGCAAGGGAACCGGCGCCGCATGACAATATAACGGCGTTCGATTATCCGAAGTCGTTGTCCGAATATCGCTGCGGCTGCTGGTACGCCAACGAAGACGGCGTCCGGACTTATAACTTGTTCGGGGAAGTTCTAGCATGCTATCACCCGATATTGATCGCCGATCGTTACATGAACGCACAGACAGGCAAAGAGAAGGTAAAACTTGCATATAAAAAGGGCGCGGCGTGGCGCGAAATAACGGTCGACAAGGCGGTTATTGCCAGCGCTTCGAAGATAGTCGGTCTTGCGGATTACGGGGTCAGCGTGACTTCCGAAACGGCGAAGAATCTGGTCAAGTATCTTGCCGACTTAGAAAATCTAAACTTGAACATGCTGGAAGTGAAGACGTCGACGTCTAAGTTCGGCTGGGCGCGTGATTATACCGAATTCATTCCATACGGTGGCGACATTGAATTCGATTCGGCCGCCGGCTTCCGCGATCTGGTCGACGCGGTCGAAGAAAAAGGATCCCGCCAAAAGTGGTATGACTTGGTTCTTGATATCCGTCAATGGCGGAAAAAAGAAATCGCTATCTATTTGGCCGCTTCCTTCGGGTCCGTCTTGCTGGCGCCGCTGAATATCTTACCATTCATTGTCAATTTATGGGCGGAAACGGGAAAAGGTAAAACGGTTAATCTAAAATTGGCGGCGTCGATCTGGGCGAATCCGGGTGAAAACAAATATATCACAGATCCGACCGGAACAGACACGGCCCGCGAAGTCCGGAACAATATCTTGAACAATCTTCCGACCATGATAGACGACTTGTCGAAGATGCGGGATCGCTACGGTTATGACGCGATATCCGACTTCGTCTACACACAATGCGGCGGAAAGGGAAAAGACCGGTCTAACAAAGAACTGACGGTCCGCGAACCGACAAGCTGGCGAAACATTACGTTGACGAATATAGAAAGGCCGCTGACGACCGAACACATGAAGGGCGGCGCCGTGAACAGGATTCTTGATTTTGAAATGGAACCAGTGGAACTTTTCCAAAAGATCAAAGGAAATGCGGTCTGTAAAGTGATCGACAACAACTACGGCTTCGCCGGAAAGGAATTCATTGAAGCGGTTCTTGCGCTTGGTCTGGACGAAGTGGCGAAAATACAACAAGATTTTTACGCCCAGATAGAAAAGCTTTCCGCCGGATCTAAGGAAGAAAAGCAAATGCTGCCGTTATCGGTATTGCTTGCGGCGGATAAAATAGCGACCGATTTTTTATTCAAAGACGGGATCTATCTTGACGTCGAAGATCTGGTCGGTCAGCTAAAGGACCGCGAAGACGTTTCCGAATATGCAAGGGCCTACGAATGGATTAAAAGCGAATTGTCCGTACAATGTAATCATTTTATCCGGTTCGACGACCAGGAAGGCGTAAACGGCGAATTGTGGGGCAAGATCGAAGGCGAATACACGTATATATACAAATCGGCTTTCGATCGGATATGTGAACAGGGAAATATATCGCCGCGGGGCTTCCTGTCCTGGGCGAAGTCGCGGGATCTGATCCGGACAGGGAAAGGACGCTTCACGAAAAGCGTTCGGATAAGCGATAATCCCGTTAATCATTGTGTATGTCTGAAGACGGACGATCTGGAAGAATTCGTTGACGCTGACGAACAAGATCTAAAGGAACTACCGTTTGAATGATTTGTAACCATTGTAACCACTTTTAACTGGTTACAACTGTATATATATAAAAAGATTATACGCGGTTTCGGAATTCCGAAAAAAAATTATACACGCGTAAGGAAGTAAAAATAAAAGTGGTTACTGGTTACAATCGCGTATTTACGCGGTTTTCGCCTAAAAAAAGTGGTTACAAAAGTGGTTACAAAGTGGTTACAAAAGTGGTTACAAATACAAAAACAGGGAAAGGAAGGGATAGAAAATGAAGATTGACAAAGAAGCAAAACATAGATTCGACTATCTGTCGGCGACTATTTGCGACAAATATTGTCGTTATCCGCTGATATGGAACGAAGAAGCGTTCGGGCCGCTGGCTGAATCGAAGACGTGCGCGGAATGTCCGCTGACTTTATTCGAAAAGTATGTCGAAGTTGAAGGCGATCGCGTTCCGTCCAGCGCAAGGGAAGAAGCAAAAGCGGAAGCCGCATCTATTACAAGGTATGTAGCGAACCGGATCTATTTAAGCGATTCGTCCGAATCGAACAGGCGCGAAGCGGAAGCGCTGGAAATGGCAGCCGACGCTTTAGAAGCGGGGGTCAAATATGCTGATTAACGGGAAATATATCGACCAGGACGGAAACGAATTCAAGGTCTTCGCGGATAATGACGGCGGTCTATGGTATTACGACGCGGAAGGAAAGGCGGTCACAATATATGACTAAAAACTACCAAAAGGCAAAAGCGGCGATCGACCAGATCGTGAAACAATGGGACCGAACGACGTTGTCAGATCTTGAAAAGTATTGTCGCGAAAGTTGGATCGTCTACGGTATGGTCCATGCGTTTCTGTATTATCTAAATTTTAACGAATACAACGAAATAAAAGAATACATATACCAGACATACGGCTTCAACGTTGGCGGGACGTCTGGCGACAAGTTGGAAGGGGGCATTTCTGAATGATAAGGTTTTCTGAATTCCGCAAAAAGTATTGCAAGCATCAATCGGCATTTCTTGAATTCGAAAAAGACGAAGGCGTTGTTCCGGCTTGTTGTTATAAGGACGGAAAGGCCGCTGAAAGTTGGGCGGACTGGGTACCATGTAATCAAGAAAACTGTCCGGCATTGAAAGGGGGCGAACAATGGTAAATACTCAATTATATTTAGATCCGTATTGTGACGGGTGTCCGCATTTTGAAGCCGAATCCGAAATACTTGAATTGGAATCCTTCGGTGACACTATTTATCAAGTTACGATCACTTGCACAAACGCCGGCAAATGTAAGGCGATTTGCGAATATCTGAAGAAAAGCACAACGACGCCGCGCCCGATTGTAAGGATTCCGAATCAGAAAAAAATCGAATATGAATATCCGTTCAACGAAGAAGGGGGGTTCGACGAATGAAGATCGGCGCGACATTTATCGGAACGGACGACGGCGACATGATCGAATTCTTGAACTTCGTTCGGGACAAGGGCGGTCAATGCGTCTGTACGGATTACGGAAAGAAAATAATCGAAGTAGTAAAGGGGACAAAGAAAAATGAAAAGGGGAATTATAATTTTATGGACGGCGTTCTTGGTGTCGTGGATCCTGGCGACGCCGATCCAGGCGAAGACGCTGAATAAGCGTGACGGCGTCAATTATTACAAGGGAACAAAGGAAACTTATTATAACTTGGATATGACGCGGATCTACGAAAAGGCCGACAAGAACTTCGGCCGGCATCATAAGAAGTGGACGCGAAGCGACGGCGTAAAAATGTACGGGCCGTATATCGTGCTGGCGGTAAACTTCCGCAAATATCCATACGGAACGACGGAAATTCCGACGTCGTTAGGGCTTGGAATTGCGCTTGATACGGGCGCGTTCGCAACTGAAGACAATTTAGACCAGGTCGACGTTGCGGTCGATTGGTAGAAAGGGGAAACAATGGGATCACTTGAAAAGAAAATCAAAGAAAACGCGTATCTGATTGCGACCGATCTTCAATGTACGATCGAAATCGTTGAAGACGATCGGGAAAGCGAATATACAAAACGTTGTGCAAAAGAAGTATTCTTCGAACGGGTCTTCGAACATGTGACCGGAAAGGGGCTTGAATCATGAATGATTGTGTGAATTGCAAGCATGCCGAAACGGATTACGCGGAATATTACGGGACGACGGCGAAGAATTGGTTCGTTTGCGGTTGCTCTATCGGAATGGATCCGGAAGAAAACGACGGCGAATGTGAAGGGTTCGAAGAACATGACAAACTGGATTGAATACGTCGTCAAGTCAGATATGAAGGACGTCAGACCGGTCGACGAACTGATCGCGGTCGTTCTGATCCTGGCGTCTGTCCTTGCGGTCTACTGGATCGGCGTCGGGGTCGGGGCCTTGCTGGATCTGATCTTAAAGGAACTTGAACGGAAGGGGTGGCACAAATGAAGGGCGACAAAAGAGTTTTCCCGCTGATCGGGAACCGGCTTTTGACCGTGACGGATCAAACGGACCGATCGGCGCTTCCGTATATCAATAAGCGGATAGAATACTTCTTGCCGATAGAAACGATCGACGTCGAAGAAGTGCTGAAGGTCATTCAATACATTCGCGTTAATCCGACGCGGGCTTGTTCGCCGGAAGAAGTTCGCCAGATAGTCGAACAAATAAAAGCGCTACTAACTGACGCGGTAATGAACATAGAACATCACAAACGATATTTGAACAAAAGGGGGTCAGACAATGACACGGAAGGAACTTGAACGGATCTTTTATCTGAAGCGTGAATTGCGAATGTGGGAACGCCGTTATAACGAACTGATCGCGGACATGTCACAGGATAGCGTAGCGGCTGACGGCATGCCGTATTCACAAACGAACAAAATAACAAGGCCGACGGAATCGAAGGCAATCCAGATTGCGGACCATGCCGAACTGATCCGCGGGAAAGCTGCCGAAATCCGCGTCGCTATTCGGGAAGTTGAAGCGTTTATTGTAGGGATTGAGGATCCTATTATTCGTCAGATCGTAGAACTTCGTTGTATAGAATTGAAGTCCTGGAACGATATCGCGGGTCAATGTGAAGACGGAACAACGGCGGAAGCGGTCAGACAGACATACAATCGTTACTTGAAAAAATATCATATTGAATAAATTGTCACACATGTCACACGTATTCTGTGATATTATGTATTCGTAAAAAAGGGACAGGCAAAAGGCTTGTCCTTTTTGCGTGGAAAAAATGGGAAGCGCCGAAGGAACAGAACTGCTCAAAACATTGCCGGGGTTTCTATATGAGATGATCAAGTATAAAAACCACAAGTGGAAACATAAAAGAGAAACGATCCTGAGACGCGACAAATACAAATGTCAAGTCTCAAACCGGTACGGAAAGAACGTTCCGGCAGATATGGTACACCATATCTTCCCGGCCGATTTGTTCCCCGAGTACTTCTTCTGCGACTGGAACCTCATCTCATTATCGAATGACGTTCA
>JAEEGL016124488.1_pt1 | contig 27462 bp, 24 predicted proteins | sample 9134231 | NCBI WGS metagenome assembly JAEEGL01 (sample SAMN16246548, study PRJNA631951) | gut metagenome | biome: gut microbiome; feature: rumen; material: fiber-attached | host: Bos | place: Iran: Karaj | collected 2018-10
ATATACAGGGACTTTGACACATATAACATTTGAGCGGTTTCTCATGTTACAGAGACCTTTCTCATAGCCTACTCAACCACTTTAATCACTTCGCATGGCTTTTATCCCATGCTCGGCGATTCAATCACCGAGTAGTTGACCATTATACTACATTCCTACTACAGTTGACAACAATGTTCTCACTATATTCTCGGATATATTATCCATACAACACAGTGAATACCAAGCTTCATTTGCAGTTCCTTCGTATGCTTTCCATGTTATCACGGTTGCTATAACAGAACCATTTTCTCCATATTGGTTAACCATATAAAAAATATCGGATAAAAATGAACTGGTTTTGTTCTCAATATTGAACAAGTAGAAATTTACCACCGTTCCATCAACAGAACAGAGTTCTTTAAAATCTTTTACTTCCTTTGAACCTTTGAAAGTATATTCTACTCCCTCATAGTCAAAAGTGATCATACCAATTTTTTTGTCATCAACAAAATCAACATAATACTTTGGATTTTTAGCAACATTTGTCACTCTGATTCCCATATCCAATTTTGACATAAGTAAGTTGGCATTTTCAACAACAATTCTACCTTGTTCATCATAAACATCTTCTGTTTCAGTAGTTGATTCAGTTTTTTCTTCAGTGGTCTCAAGTGTTGTACTTACCGTAGTTTCTTCCTTTTTACTTGAAGCACATGATACTATCAAAAGGACGAAAACAAACACCATAAAAAGAGATAATACTTTTTTCACAAAAGCCTCCAATCAGTCAACATTGCCTGTAGCGACCACATCAGCTTCTCCAAACAAAGACGGATAAACAACTGTTCCTGTTTTGATAGGAGCAGATACGCTTACCTTGGACAACAATTTCATCGCTTCAAACAATTTTTCCTTTGAAATAGGACCATTTGTCTTAACAGGCACATATTTACCTTCTCTATTATCAACCCTCAGTGTTGTCGTTAGAGTTCTGGTTGGATGAGTTAATTCTTCATTAGCATATTTTTCGCCTCTAGGACATGTGTTTCCTGTCACACTCAATCCATTTTCAGTCATAGTAGCAGATAACATACAACCCATTGGGCAATTGATACAAATTAATTCTTTTGTTTCACCAATTTTCATACCAACACCTCCACTCATTCAACACTAATAGATATTCTATCGGAATCATTCAGCATGCTTCCTTTTATCTTAACTGTTTCCATCTCGCCTGGTGCAACTTTTCTCTTCTTAATTCTCATTAATTCTTTATCACCATTTCTTACGACAAGATTAACATCTTTCATAACAGCACCGACTCTGAAATACACTTTTACATCTTCCTGATTCTCACAAACGTCGATTCTCTGAGGAACAGTATATCTCACAGCTCCTTGCTTTTCCACATAAATCTTCTTAATTGTCTCTTTGTCTTTACATCCATTTTGAACATATTTAGCAGCAGCATTTCCAGCTATTGCTGACTCTTCTGAGACATAATCAACAAGATCATGTACATGCAAAACGTTTCCGCATGCATATATGCCTTCTTTTTCGGTTTCTCTGTCCTGATTAACTACAGCTCCCTTTGTAACATTGTCTAAAGCAATACCTGCTCCTTTTGTAAGTTCATTTTCAGGTATCAATCCACATGACAAGAGAATTGTATCACATTCGACATATTCGCTTTCTTCTGGAATAACTCTGAGTCTTTCATCAACTTTTGCAATTGTAACACCTTCAACTCTATCTTTTCCGTGAATTTGAGCAATTGTGTGACTGAGTTTAAGAGGAATATTAAAATCGTTAAGGCATTGTACAATATTTCTGTTCAAGCCTCCTGAATATGGCATCAGTTCGCACACCACTTTAACATTTGCACCCTCCAGCGTCATTCTTCTGGCCATAATCAGACCAATGTCACCGGAACCGAGAATAACAACATTCTTGCCGGGCATTTCACCCTTAATATTTATAAACCTTTGGGCTGTTCCAGCAGTATAAATACCTGCAGGTCTGTCTCCCGGAATGTTTAACTGACCACGGCTTCTCTCCCTACACCCCATACAAAGAATTACCGCTTTTGCCTCTATGGTAAATATGCCATTTTCTGAATTCATTGCTGAAACTATTTTTGTTCCATCAGTTCCGTCTTCAACAGAAAGCACCATTGTCTTAACCAAGTAATCAATGTTTCTCTCCAAAACCATAGATTTATATCTATCTGCATACTCAGGTCCAGTAAGTTCTTCTCCGAACCTGTGAAGACCAAATCCATTGTGGATGCACTGTTTTAGAATTCCACCTAAATCTTCATCTCTCTCAATTATGAGTATATCTTTCGTACCAGCATCATACGCTGCAACAGCTGCTGCACATCCGGCTGGTCCGCCACCAATTACAACTATATCTCTTTTTAACATATCGCTACTCACTTTCTGTCTCCAACAAGAAGTTCGGAACCTTTTCCGAATTTTGTCACTTTTGTTTCTTCTATACCAAGCTCTTTTGCTATTAAACCTGTTGTAAAAGGAGTACAGAAACCTGCTTGGCATCTGCCCATTCCTGCTCTTGTTCTTCTCTTTACAGCATCAAGAGTTGTAGCTTTTGGATTTTGTCTGATTGCGGCCAGAATCTCTCCTTCTGTGACATTTTCACAACGGCAAATGATTCTTCCGTAAGCTGGTTCTTTCTTAATCCACTCATTCTTTTCTTCATTTGACAAATGTCTGAAGTGAGAGCAGGATACTCTCTTTGGATTGAATTTGTCATTAACATCAAGTTTTAAGCCTGCATTTTTAAGCAACTCAACTATGTAAACTGCAATTGCAGGAGAAGCTGACAAACCGGGTGAATCAATTCCGACTGCATGGACAGTTCTGTTGGACTTTTCAGATAATTCGATAACAAAATCTTCAGATTCATCACAAGATGCTCTAAGACCTGAAAAACTTGTTATTACATCTCTGAAATCTACCTTTGGAACAGATAATGCTGCTGTTGACTTTATTGTATCCAATCCCTTAAGTGTTGTTGACTTATCACCTTTTTCACATTTTTCCGATGTTGGACCAGTAAGAAGATTTCCATCTACTGTCGGTGTTACGAGAATACCCTTTCCGGCCTTTGTAGGGGTCTGGAATATTGTTCTGTCTACCATCTTGCCGTCTGCTTTGTCAAGGAGCATGTATTCGCCTTTTTTAGCTGTCAAATGCCACTTATTGTCACCAAGCAACATAGCTATAGCATCTGATCCCAACCCGGCAGCATTTACTATGTATCTGCTTTCTACTTTTTCGCCGTTGGAACTGGTCAAAACATACTTTTCGCCTTTATCTTCAATTCCAGTTACTTTGAAATTCAATTTTAAATCAGCACCATTGTCCATCGCATTGCCAGTAGCTGCAACAGCAAGGTTGTATGGACATACTATACCACTACTTGTACAAAGAAGTGCTCCAACAACAGCATCAGACAATTGCGGTTCGAGTTTTCGTGCTTCATCACCAGTTATCACTGAAAGGCCCTTAACTCCATTTTTTTCTCCTCTTTCCTTGAGCATCTTAACATGTTCAATCTGCTCTTCAGAAAAAGCCACAACCATGCTGCCATTGTTTCTGTAACCTACGTCGAGATCATCACAAACACCCTGCATCATGACTGTTCCCTGCACATTGAGTTTTGCTTTCAATGTTCCCGGGACAGGGTCATAACCGCCGTGGACGATTGCACTGTTGGCTTTTGATGCCCCCATAGCTACGTCAGCTTCAGACTCAAGCAAACAAACCTTTAATCTGTACCTGGTTAGTTCGCGTGCTGTGAGAGAGCCGACAACTCCAGCACCAATTACTACAACATCGTATGTCATACTGCACCTCTTTTAATTGTTTCAAGGATTCTTCCGCAATCCCTGAGTATATAATCCATTTTATAATTCGAATTGTAAGCTTGTTCTTCTGTAGTTTCACCAGATAAAACAAGGCAAGATTTTGCTTTGGCATTAATGCCGCAAGCTATATCTGTATACATGCGGTCTCCTACAACCATTGTATTTGTAAGATTCACTTCGCTGTCTATTGATTGAATTCTTTCAACTGCAAAATACACCATTTCCGGTCTCGGTTTGCCTATATAGTATGGTTCCTTTCCAGTTGCATTTTTCAGCATGCCGCATACAGAGCCGCAATCAGGAACATAGCCATATTCAGTGGGACAAACAAAATCCGGGTTTGCAGCAATGAAAGGAATATCTTTCAATGTTAGCAATTTAGAAACATCGTCGAGTTTTTTGAATGTCAATTCGGTATCAAACCCCTGAATAACACCTTCTATATCTTCTGAATATTCATCAAAAACGTTAACTCCCGACTCCCTCAATTCTTTCTTGAACGATTCGGTTCCGGCAACGTAGAATTTCAATCCAGGATAGTTCTTGTTTACATATGCGCTTGTCGCCATTACACTGGTAATAAAATCCGATTCACATGAATCAATACCCAGTCTTTTCATTTTCTCAACATATGCATCGACACCGCGGGAAGAATTGTTTGTCATGAACAAATAATGCTTCCCCTGATTTTTGATTTCACTCAATAATGCCTTGGTAAAAGGATAGAGTTGTTCACCCAAATACAGAGTTCCGTCAAGATCAAACAAGAACAATTTTATATCTTTAATTTCTTCTATATTTCCCTTTTCTCTCATATTATTCTTGCGACTGCCTTTCTGTACTCTGTAGGAGCCATAAGATACTTTTTGCGGAACAAAGTAGAAAAATACAATTGATTGTCATATCCGGCAAGTTCGGAAATCTCACCAATTGATAACGGTGAGAACACCAACATTTCTCTTGCTGACTTAATTCTCTCTGAAATAATGTACTCCTTTGGAGCAAGCCCTATCAACTTCTTAAACAGCCTGTAGAAAGAATCCGGAGACATCTTCATGATGGAGGATAATTGCTCTTGGAAGATATATTCGTGGAGATGATCGTCAATATATCTTAGCACTGGAGAAATCTTTTCATAACTGGACATGAACTGCCATCTCTGATTTGAAAATACAGAGTGATCTAAAGTTAATGAAAAGATTGTCAAAAGAGCATTTTTAACTTTTACCGCATTTTCAAGACGAGTAGTAGTAAACTCGTTTGACATGGACAATCTTGCAATATCTAAACTGAGCCTGCAGATCTGCTCACCATCTCTTCCTGTGATTTTGGTTGGGACATCAAACAAATACAGCATTCTCAAATTGGTGTAAATATTGAACAAACCGGCAACATATGACAATTTAGTTCCGGCTTCAATATTGAGTGAATACTCGTTATCCAGCGGAACAAGCACTGTTTCATTTGTCTGGACTCTTGTCACTTTTCCTGCACTGATAAATGTCATGGCTCCTGATTGAACGGAGATAAAAAGTTCAAACGGAAGTTTTACAACCGAAATGGCATCTTCTTCAACATATTCCTTCACACCGCTGCTGCAATATCTTATATTGATTTCGTTTTCTAGCAATGTCTTATTTTCCATAAGTCACCTTTTCTCGATTTTATCGGGATATATTTTGATACATGAATTTCTAACATCTGAAGAAAAATATAACGAACCGAGAGCTACAATTCTACCATCGTCCCCAGCGTACTCAACTGCTTTTTTTACCGCTTCATCTGTGTCAATTGTGCTTTCTGCCTTACCTCCGCGGCTGACAATTAATTCTGCAAGTTGCAATGCATCCATAGCTCTAGGATTATTAGGTCTGACAGTAAAGAATTTATCTGAAATAGGAATTAACAAATCCACCATTTTATCTACTTCTTTATCTGCCATAACTCCCATTATTACTACAAATTTGTTGTTTTTCTCAACCAGTTTCAAACTGTCAACTGCAGCCTGCATTCCATGAGGATTGTGAGCGCCATCAAGGATGAATACGGGATTTTTCATCAACACTTCAAATCTTCCGGGCCAATACACCTCTTTCAGCCCTTCGTAAATATTCTCATCTGAAATACTATACCCTTTTTTTCTCAATTGCTCGACAGCTTCAATTGCAAGGGCGGCATTTTTGGGCTGGAAGGCACCTGCAAGAGATATCTCAACACCCTTATACTGTTTGTAATCAAATTTATTTCCAAACAAATCCGAAGATTGTATTTTCAATTCATCAAAATTGCACTCATAAAAATCGCAATTCTTCTCTTTGCACTTATTGCGGAATACTATATCTGCCTCAACATTTGATCCATATGAGACCACTATGCCGTTTTCTTTGATTATCCCTGCTTTGGCATTGGCTATGTCTGTCATTGTAGGTCCTAAAAATGCTGTGTGGTCAAATCCCATCGATGTTAAAACAGCAACTTCAGGGGTATCTATGACGTTAGTCGAATCAAGTTCACCACCCATACCGACTTCCAAAACAACTATGTCGCACTTGTTTTCACAGAACCATAAAAAGCCAAGTGCAGTTATAATCTCAAATTCGGTCGGCGAGTCTTGCATTGCATCAGCAAATGGCTTTATTCTCTGGGTCAATCTGATCAAGTCTTCATCCGGTATCATCTGACCGTTAATCTGCATTCGCTCATTGAACTTTATGATATATGGCGATGTGTAAAGACCTGTCTTGTACCCTGCTTTCTGAAGCACTTTTGCTATGTATGATGAAGTGCTCCCCTTTCCGTCAGTTCCCGCCACATGAACAAACTTGAGTTTTTTCTCAGGATTACCCAAATTCTTAAGCAGTTCTTGAGTTCTTGAAAGACCGGGCTTGCTTCCCATCCATTTTACGTTGTGAATGTATGCAAGCGTTTCTTCTATAGTTGATTTTTTATCTGAAGTCCAGATTCCAAGTCTCTCGAAAACCCTTGTTTTCATCAAACCGAAAACAATCAAAGAATCGACCACCCATGTAATAGCAAACTGTATACCTCTGGTTCCAAGTTTTTCCAGAAAATATGCTGTAAAAGCACCTTCTTGGGAATACATTATTGCAAGTGTAAGGCTCTGATAAAGAATCGATCCTATTACAATTGCCGGAAGATATGCAAGTGCTATTCTGAACAAGTTGGTTTTTGAGCGAATATACTTTCTGAACAGACCCGCACAAAGACCATATAGAATGGGCGGAATACAAAAGATGGGGTTGTATCCATATGGAGAAAACAGACACCCAATGAAATCCGCAAGGAATCCTACTATGGCGCCCGGCAACGGACCAAATAGTAATCCCGACAAAAATATAGGGACTGCTTCAAGCGAGAATCTCATGCTTGTATTAGGAGCATATCCCAAAAATCTGGATAAAACCACACTCATTGATGCAAATAATGCACAATAACAAATGAGTTTTATCGTGAATATTTTCTTGTTGTTTTTAATCATAAAATTACCTCCTCCTACAATACTACATAGTTGGAAATAATTCCGATTATGCAGCAGCGGGATGCAGAAATCGTACCGCAGTAAAACTTTCGTCACTTTGACAACTCCCCGTTCAAAGAGCACTTTACGCACGATTTCTTACTCTGTCAGCATCGTATTGAATATTTTATCACTGCACTTGTTTTAATGCAACACGAAAACAGAAATATAACAAGGATGTTTCTCACATATTTACATCTTGCATAGTTAATATATATCTATGGTGTAACTCTTTTGTGCCTGATATTTTGACTTGATTGCCGAAAATAGAAATAATCCACATTAAAACTGTAGTGCTTTTTCAAATTCAAACATTTCACCAAAAATGTATTGGTCAATTCATACAAATTGTCAAATTGACATTGCGTCTGTTTTAAGTAAAATTATATTATCAACAATAAAAGAGGAGATTTCTTCATTTTATGGATAAAAGCTTAACTCAAAGCAATCCCTTAAAGTTAAATCAGAAAAGGACCTATATAATCGGTCTTGCTTTTTTCGGGATCCTGCTTATGTGGCAAGTTTATGACTCATATGTTTCATCATTCTTGTCAGAATTGTTCAAAAAAACATTCAACGCTTCAACTGCTGAAGATGTTCAATACCTCGTTGGTATTATGATGGCATTAGATAATATCGCAGCAATTGTATTGATGCCTTTATTCGGCAGATTGTCGGATAAAACAAACACCAAGATCGGCAAGAGAATGCCTTTCATACTCATTGGTACATTCGTGTGCGCCATCATATTCCCATTCATTCCTGTAGCGTTCCACCATTCAAATCTTGTAGCTTTGATAGTTCTGGTTGCTATGACAGTATTGTTTGCTATGATGTATCGTTCACCCGCAGTTGCTCTGATGCCAGACCTTACACCAAAGCCGCTCCGTAGTAAAGCCAATGGTATCATTAACATTTGCGGTTATATAGGCGGAGCTGTTCCGACAATTCTCGGAATGTTCCTTGTTCTTTCAGAATATCTGGGCAAAACAGATAAGAAACCGGGACAGCTTGGTAACATTTGGGTTATTGAGATTCCTTTCCTGATTGCCTCTGTATTGATGGTTGTTACAGTACTCATCTTGTTCTTCTCAATAAAAGAAAACAAAGTCAAAGAAGAAATAAAGGATGATCTTGAAAGAGGAGAAAAACTTTCAGAAGTCGACAACGTATCTCAGGATGCGAATGCAAAACTCACAAAACAAAATAAGATTTCTTTGTTCATTATACTGATTGCAGAATTCTTCTGGTTCATGGCAGATAACGGAATCAGCACTTTCATGACAAACTACACTTTGTATCACTTGAAAGCTTCAACCGGTTCCAACTCCATCAACACAATTATAGGTGGTCTCTGCTCTGTTGTAGGCTTTGCTATTGCAGGTCTAATTGTTTCAAGAACGGGCAGAAAGCGCACTGTTATAATGGGCTTGGGTCTGACAGTAGGCTCTTATGTATTATGGACAGTTTTGAGCAGCATTATTCCACCAGACGGATCATACCCGATTTACATTTATGCTATATTTGCTCTCAAAGGTTTCGGTATGGCACTAGTTCATGTCAACTCCTTCCCGATGGTTGTTGAGTTCTGTCCCGGATCAAAAATCGGACAATTCACCGGATACTATTACACTTCAAGCATGCTTGCCCAATCTGTAACTCCTATAGCTCTCGGAGCACTTATGCTTGCTCCAAATTTCGGATTTGCTCAACTTCCAATATATGCGCTTTGTTGCGTAGCAATCTCATTTGTTGCATTCTTCTTTGTCAAGGGTGTGACACTCAAAAAGACTGAAGTCAAAACCGGACTGAATGCAATAGGTGACGACGATGATATGTAAAGAAAAATTCTTAAAGAAGATTCACCCCCTCATATGTAATGGCATAGCTCACAGAGGGTTGCACAATGAAGAATTTACTGAAAATGGTCTGAAAGCATTTGAAAATGCAGTCAACAACAACTTTGCATTTGAACTTGATATTCATCTGACAAGAGACAACCAGTTGATTGTTTGTCATGACAGCAATCTGAAGAGGACAACCGGAAAAGACGGAATAATCGAGGATCTGACTTCAGACCAGATAAGACAAAACTACAGACTTTTGGATGGCGGAGTTGTTCCAACTTTTGAAGAAGTTCTTGAACTGGTAAAAGAGAGAGTTCCGATTGTAACAGAATTAAAGCCCTACAAAAAGAATAAAAAACAACTGGCAATGAGGGCAAAAGAAGCCTTGAAGAATATAAAAGATCCTAAGAGTATCCTTGTGATTTCTTTTGACCCATTCGCACTTATGCCTTTCAGAAAAGAGAGATTTGCCACTTCTATTCTGGTAGTTGATACCGATAAAAAGTCTAACATTGTTTATCACATGAAAAAACTTTTTGACAGCGGAGACTTTGAAAAGAACATGTCTTTGGAAAAAAGAGTCATGAAATATCAAAAGGATAATTTCCTCAATGTCTGGACTATTAACTCAAAAGAGGATGTTGACAAATTTATTGACTACGTTGACACATTCACTTTTGAAAAAGTTGATCCCGAATATGTAAGAGAAAAACTAAGAGCAAAATACTCTCAAAAATAGAAAATGGTTTTACCAATACCCGGATAGTGTTTACCATTCCGGGTATTTTTTTGTATTATTGTTTTTTTTGAAAATTATTTAAGGAGAAGCTCGCGCTTCTCCTTATCTTGGACTTTTTTTACAGCCCCGTCTTTTTTGTCGCCAAATCAATTCAAATTCCAGTCACTCCGATATTTTTTATAGTAGCATCCTTACCTACTAAAAGGTAAGTTTTTTCCGACTTGCAATAAGGACATATCTTTCCGTATGTAACTGTGTCATAAGACTGTTCACAGGATTCACAAAAAGACTTTGCCTTTATTGGAATTATCTTAAGTTCGCAACCTTTCATATATTCAGAGCGGTTATCTACAGCCCATTTCCAGCAGTCAGTTAGATACTTCGGAACAATTCCTGAAACTTCCCCTATTTCAAGGGTAACTTCTTTGACGGACGAAGCATTGTTCTTTTTTGCTATTCCGTCAACCTGCTTTATTATTGAAAAAACAATACCGAGTTCGTGCATCAGTCTTTGTAAACAGATGGAACAGAGTTACCAGTATGTGGATACTCCTTCTTCCACGCTTTGCGAGCCTTGTTAAACTCTTTTCTCTTGGCTCTCATCATTCTTGCTTCTTTGGATCCGCTGTGAGCAATTATTCTTGCTCCACGTTTAATAGCGTATCCCAAGAGTCCTGTGACTTTGTCTTCAGCACGTCTCATATTTGTGCACTGCGGATGATCACGATACAAGTGAATTGCATCAAAATCACATCTTGTTGTACACAAACCGCAACCGATACAGCGATTAGGATCAACCACAGAAGCTCCGCAAGACAAGCAACGTTTTGTCTCTATCTTGACTTGTTCTTCTGTCAATGTCTCGTGGAAATCCTTAAATGAATGTTTGTAATCTGAGCCTTCTACCATTCCTGCTTCCTGGCGACCTGCTGTATCATAACCATCAACTACTATATCATCTTTGTTAAGTGATACGAAGTATCTCTGATCACGTCCAATTGTCATCGAAGCATTCCAGTGAACTCTTCTGTTAAGTGATTCAGCTGCTTCATGTCCGGCTGCAATTGCATCAATAACAAACTTAGGTCCTGTGTAAACATCTCCTCCTACGAAGATATCTTCATCTTCTGTCTGGTAAGTGTGTTTATCTGCAACAGGATAATTGCCATGCCAGAAAGTAACCTTTGTGTCTTTGAGTAAGTCTTTCCACTCAATGCTCTGACCGATTGCAAATACGATTCTATCTGCTTTTACGCATATCGTTTCGCTTTCATCATACTTAGGACTGAATTTACCATTCTCATCAAGAGTTGAAACACATTTTTTGAATGTTATGGATTTAACATTATTGTTTTCATCAACTTCGATTGATTTTGGACCCCAACCATTGTTGATTTCAATATTCTCTTCGAGTGTTTCTCTGATTTCTTCTTTGGAAGCAGGCATAGTCTCTCTTGATTCAAGGCAGAACATTTTTACTGAATCAGCGTTGAATCTTGAAGATGTACGCGCACAGTCAACTGCAACATTACCACCGCCTACTACAACCACATCGCCTTTTATTGTCTGGTTCTGGTTCTCGCATGCTTGCTTCAGGAAATCTACAGCAACACTTGTTCCGTTAGCTGTCTCATTTTCAATTCCCGGCAGTCTTCCGCCCTGGCATCCTATTGCTATATAGAATGCCTTATATCCCTGTTCTTTGAGTTGAGAAATTGTGATATCTTTTCCAACTTCAACACCACACTTAATCTCAACGCCCAGTTCGCGTATTACATCGATTTCAGCTTCAATTACGTCTTTCTCCAACTTGTATGAAGGAATTCCGTATGTGAGCATTCCGCCCGGTTTAGCATTCTTTTCAAACACTGTCGGACGATATCCCATGACAGCTAGGTAATATGCGCATGACAATCCGGCAGGACCCGCTCCTATTATGGCTATCTTCTCTTCGAATTCTCCATCAACTTTGGATATTACTTTTTTAGGAATATATCTTGTATCCTTGGCCAAATCTCTGTTAGCCAGGAATTTCTTTACTGCATCAATGCTTACAGGAGCATCAATTGTTCCTCTAGTGCACGCATCTTCACATCTCTTGTTACATACTCTTCCGCAAACAGCCGGGAATGGATTTTCTCTCTTGATCAATGCAAGAGCTTCGTCATATCTTCCCTGTGATGCCATCTTCAGATAACCTTGAACTGCAACGTGAGCAGGACAAGCTGTCTTACACGGAGCTGTTCCTGTTGGGTATGTATTTACTCTTGTTGTGTTGCGATAGTTTTCATCCCATGCATATTTGCCCCAGCGGATATTATCCGGAAGAGGTTGTTTAGGATATTCAACCGGTCCGTTTTTGGTGCAAAGCTTTTGTCCGAGCTTAACTGCACCGGCTGGACAAACTTCAACACATCTGCCGCATGCCACACAATTTTCCGGTTTAACCTTAGCTGTGTAAGCACTGCGCTCCATATTCGGAGTGTTGTACAGCAATGCAGTTCTTAAAGCATTACATATTTCCGGGTTACAGTTACAGATATCAAAAATGTGATCTTCACCATCTATATTTGTCAGCTGGTGTACATATCCGTTTTCTTCTGCTTTTTGTAGAATTTCTATTGCTTTTTCTTTTGTTATGTAATGTGCTCTTCCGGTTTCAACTGTGTAATCAGCCATATCTCCTACCTGAATACACCAGTCACGGCAGTCATCGGCACATCCTTCTCCCAGCATAGCTCTTGATTGACGGCAAGAACAAATGCCCGCAGAAATATGGCCTTCATATTTTTGGAGCCAATAAGATATCTTTTCTAGTTTAACTGCTTCGTTATTTGATTTTATTGCAGATTCAACCGGAATAACATGCATTCCAATACCCATGCCACCAGGCATAACCATCGGAGTAATGTCTTCAAGAGGCAAGAATGTCATCCTCTCAAAGAATGATGCAACGGGAGGATTCTTAGCTATTCTGTCTTCAGAAGAGTTGAACAATTCGGCGCTTCCCGGAACAAAGAATGAAATTCTGTATCTCTTTTCCTGAGCTTTCCACTCTTCAGTCCACTCTTTAACTGTTGGGCCGTTGTCGTCATAATGGTCACCATAGTCATACTCCAATATGCCGTGCACAGCCATCAAATCCAGGACTTCCTGAAGCTTTACGGGATCGAAATGCTTTTTGACCAATTTATAAATGTCCTCGAATTTGTACCACTTGCGAAGCTTTAATGCATTTCCGATTATAACTTCATCCTGAGTCAGTACTTCTCTCAATCCCCAGTACTCTGGTGATGTGGATTTTACGCCGCCTATTTTTCTCTTTACATTGTCGGTAATTTTTCTTCCGAGTTTAGCATAGTCCTTATGGGCTTTGTAATCTTCTTCATTTCCACAATACTTTGATTCAATGCTGGGATTTTTTTCATTTACTAAGGATGGATCCTTTTTGTAGATTTCAGGCATTTGTCATTTTCTCCATTCTTTTATTTCTCTGCGTATTTTATTTGCCAGTTCATCTATTCCTCTTCCGTCTTTTGCACAGATAGGATAAATTTCTGCTCTTTCATTTCTCTGTTTTATATATCCTTTGACTCTGTCAAGGTCAAAGTCAAACATTTCCATACAGTCTATCTTGTTGATGGCAACAATGTCACAAACCTGGAACATGAGCGGATATTTCAATGGCTTGTCATCGCCCTCAGGAACAGACAAAATCATCATGTTTTTGCATGCACCTGTATCAAACTCAGCCGGACAAACCAAATTGCCCACGTTTTCGAGAATAACAAGATCTACATCCAGTTCCAGATTGTCCAGTCCTTGCTTTGTCATCTCTGCATCGAGATGGCACATGCCGCCTGTGTGGAGCTGAATGGCTTTCACTCCTGTTCCCTCAAAAATCTTTATGGCATCTACATCGCTGTCAATGTCAGCTTCCATAACAGCAATCTTAAGATCCTTTTTCAAGTTGTTAATAAGCTTGATAAGTGTTGTGGTTTTTCCTGCACCCGGTGATGACATCAGATTTAAAAGAAACACCTTTTTTTCTTTGAGTTCTTTGCGCAAATTATCTGCATCGATCTCATTTGCGTTAAAGATGCTCTTCTTTATTTCAATAACTTTTACTTCCTGCATTCTTCCCTCTGATACTTTTTTGTCTAAACTGAACAACAATTATTTTCATATGCGAGTATATTCTATCATAATACATAAAATAAAACAACCATCATTAATGTGATGGTTGTAGCCAATACTATTACTCTTTTATTAATGTGAATATTCTTCTTGTCTCTTTCTTTTCTCCGGGCCATGCAAAATGGGTCAGATTTTCAATTTTGAAATACTTTTCAAGAATAGAAATCCACTCGTCATCGGACAAGCTCATAAGCCTCAAAACTCCGTTAACAAATAGGTATTTGTCATCCACAAGTTCCATTTTTCTCTCTTTGGCCATTTCTTTTGTCATATGAAAGTTCATTCCAATCACAATCTTTGCACCGTGTTGCGCGACTCTAGACAATTGCTCGATTATTTCTATCGATGTCTCAAATGGAATGACATCCAAAACATTATTGCAAACTATGCCGTCGTAAGAACAGTCAGGAACACTCTTAAGCCAATCCGTAGGCACACTCAGAGTTTCTATTCTTTCTTTGACCTTGAATAGTCTGCAATGAAAATCTGCTGATTCAATTATGTCTTTGCCTATATCTACTGCCAATATTCTCTTGCATCCGCTTTTAGCAGCCACTATACTTGCCCAGCCGCTCCCGCAACCATAGTCAAGCATGTTGTTACAATCGCCTAATTTGCTAACTGCCGAAAACAACTTTGGAGACGCCAATCTTTCGTATTGATCAGGATTGACATGTAGACTCATCTCTTTTTTCTGTTTTTCATCAAGAGATATTTCGTCATTCCAAAAATTAATCAGCGTGTTATTGATTTCCTGAATCTGTTTATCATTCATTTTCGTCGTCTTCTTTTTTGTCTTCAAGATCTTTTCTTTTAACTTTTGCAAGAGGATTCTGACTTACTGCTCTTTCAAGCCCTTCATTTGCAACGTGTGTATAAATCTGGGTTGTGCTGAGCTGCTCATGACCCAGTATTTGCTGAAGTGCAAGAACATCAACTCCGCCCTGTTGATACATAAGAGTTGCGGCAGTATGTCTCAATTTATGCGTTGACAGGTGTTTGTAATTCATGCCTGCTTCACCAAGGTACTTGTACACAAGCCATTGAACTGTTTTCGGACTAATTCTTTTGTGCAGTCTTGAGAGGAACAATGCATTTTTGTCACGCAGAAGTTCTATGTCTTTTTGTCTCACTGCCAGATAGTCTTTTAAAGCATCTCTACATGCATCATTCAAGTAGACTATCCTCTCTTTGTTGCCCTTTCCGACAACTCTCAGAGATCTCATCTGGCTATCTATATCAGTCACGTTAATTCCGACAAGTTCAGATAGACGCATCCCGCAATTCAGAAACAAAGTAATGATACAATAGTCCCTTTCTTTAGTCTTTGATTCGGGATCGTTGTTTATTGTTTCGAGCAAATTCAGGCTCTCATCAAGAGTCATGTATTTGGGCAATGCCTTCTTTAATTTCGGAGACTCTATGTCAGCTGCAGGATTGACATCTATGGTTCTTAATACAACTGTATTATATTTGAAAAACGCTTTAATAGCCGACAATTTCCGGCTTCTGGCCGCAGCCGCGTCTTTTCGTTCTGAAGCAAGATAACTCATGAATTCCAATATGTCTATAGTCTGAATTTTTCTGACAAAATTTTCATCGACACAGGAAATATCTATCTTGTCAAACTCGTCAGATGACGTCGGAATCCCGCTTTGCATTGCAATCAAATATCTGAAGAATAATCTCAAATCCAAATGATATTCATCGACTGTTTTCTGACTTCTGCCCTGAATGACAAGTTTATAATTCAAGAATTTTTCTATCAAGAGTGATGTCTCATTGGGCTTTCTGTTGCTTGCCATCCCTTATGCTCCTTTTTTGTGTTTTTATTGTTCATATTTTACCATTTTCATCTTCTACTTGCAACTTGTGAAAACAACATTAATCGGCTACTTTAATGTTGAAAAAGGGTGTTGTAAATAATATAATAACCTTGTACTCAATTTAGTTAGGAGAAACCGATGGAAAAGAAATCCTTTTGGTCCGAGAATAAACAGGCAATGAAAAAACTGTGGGCAACCCACTTTGTCATGTGCATATTCGGACTGATGACATATTTACCTTTCAACACAAAGATAGATGAGAACGGTAACAAGCCGGCAGGTTGGTGGCTTGCTTTGTTTGCCTGCATTATTGCCATATTGTTCATGTGGTACATCATAGATTTGTTCATATGGGAAGTAGGCGCTAAAGACCAGATAAGAGGGCAAGAAGCAAACACGATGAATGGCTTTAAAGGATTTGTCTTAGGGCTAATAGTTGCAATTCCCGATTTTATATTGGGTGCTCTATACACATTCTTCTGGTATTACCAGGAATACATATGGGCAAAGAACCCCGCATTTATAATTTCACTGATTACCGGCACATGGGAATCAATGTTCATGGGCATAAAGGCAACTTTACTTGACAATGGTTTCCCATTCTATTTCCTCATAACACCATTCATTCCGGTAATATTCACTGGAATCTCATATCTTCTCGGAACTAAAGAGAAATCTTTTATTCCAAGACCTAAGCGCAAAGCAGATTAAACGGAGCGAAGAATTATGGCATCAAAAACGATATATATTTGTTCTGAATGCGGATACAAGAGTCTGAAGTGGCTCGGAAAGTGTCCCGGATGCTCCAGTTGGAACACTCTTGTTGAACAGGAGTCAGAAGAAATTACTGAGTCAAAAAACAATTTGAGAAAGTCGCTTCTGACAAGATCAACTGTAGATAATGAGCCCGCTGAATTAAGTTCGTCTGAAATACCCGACTACCTCAGGGAAAAAACTGGATATGCTGAATTTGACAGAGTTCTCGGAGGAGGAATAGTAAATGGTTCTGTCGTCTTGATTTCAGGCGAACCGGGAATAGGCAAGTCCACATTACTGCTTCAGATTTGTTCTTCCTACATGAACGAAGGCAACATCATGTATGTTTCGGGTGAAGAATCAACTTCACAAATATCTCTTCGAGCAAAGAGATTGGGTATCAAAGGAAAAGGCATTTACGTTTTATCTGAAACAAACACCACAAAGATAATTGAACACACAAAAAAGTTATCCCCTAAATTGCTCATTGTTGACTCAATACAAACGATGTATCACACAGAGAGCAACACAATACCGGGAAGCGTCACTCAGATAAGAGAATGTGCTTCCATGTATATAAATTTTGCCAAGACGACGGGAATTCCCGTAATCCTTGTTGGCCACGTAACAAAAGAAGGAAGCATAGCTGGCCCTAAAGTGCTCGAACACATGGTTGACACTGTCCTGTATTTTGAAGGCGACAGAAGTCAAGGCTTCAGATTGATACGGGCTATGAAGAACCGCTTCGGACCGACAAATGAAATTGGTGTTTTCGAGATGACTGACGCAGGTTTAAAAGAAACACCTAACCCTTCTGCCCTGCTTCTGAGCGATAGACCCGCCAATGTATCGGGCAACTGCGCTGTTGCCATTATAGAAGGCACAAGACCTTTGGTAGCAGAAATTCAGGCGCTTGTCACACCGACTGTTTTTCCGTCTCCAAGGAGAATGAGCACAGGAACAGATTACAACAGACTATCCCTTATTCTTGCAGTTCTTGAAAAGAGACTCGGATTGAGATTTTCAACAAATGACGTATATCTGAATGTTGTAGGCGGATTGAGAATAGAAGAACCATCTTCTGACGCAGGAACTGCGCTTGCACTCATTTCATCAATAAGAGATATTCCGGTTCCAGAAGATTTAGTGTGCATGGGAGAACTCGGATTGTCCGGAGAGATTCGCACTGTATCAAGGATAGAAGACCGGGTGGCAGAAGCAGAAAGACTGGGATTTAAGAAGATAGTTCTGCCGAAAAGAAATGTCAGCTTGCTTCACAAGGTGCCTAAAGGTATAACACTGTTGCCTGTGAGCAACATATTTGAAATGATTAAATTATTCACCAATCAGGAGGAAAAATAGATGTTAATTGGTAATGCAGTAATAGGTCAGTCAGGCGGTCCGACCGCTGCCATAAATGCAACTCTATCTGGAGTTGTTTTGGGTTGTAAAGAAATAGGTGTAAAAACAATCTATGGTGCTTGCAACGGAATTGAAGGCTTATTGGAAGAAAGAATGTGCGATTTGGGTGCACTGTTAAAAGATGAAAAACAACACAGAATACTGGAACAAACACCGGCAGCTGCTCTAGGGTCATGCAGAAAGAAAATGCCAACTCCGGACAAGGATCCCGACACATATTCCAGACTGCTTGAAATATTCAAAAAATACGACATCCGCTATTTCTTCTATATAGGCGGAAACGATTCAATGGACACAGTATACAAATTGTCCTCATATATGAATGGCGCAGGCTATGAAATGCGTGTCATGGGTGTTCCGAAGACTATTGACTGCGATTTAGCAGAAACAGACCACACACCGGGATATGGATCAGCTGCAAAATATATAGCAACAACAATGCAGGAAATTCTCAGAGACACAGCAGTATACACAGTTAAAGCTGTTACAATTGTTGAAATCATGGGCCGTGATGCAGGTTGGCTTACTGCTGCCGCTTCTCTTCCTTCTCTTTACAGTGATGTAACTCCTGATCTTGTTTATCTTCCTGAAGTATACTTTAATTATGACAAATTCTACGAAGATTTAGCTAAGGCATTTGAAAAACATCCAAATGTTGTTGTAGCAGTTTCAGAAGGAATAAGAACTGAAGACGGAAGATATGTAGGCGAAGGCACTCAGAGTGGTGTTGCCGATGTATTCGGTCACAAATATCTGTCAGGAACAGGAAAAACACTTGAGCTTGCAGTTAAAGAAAAGTTCGGCTGCAAAGTTAGGTCAATTGAACTCAACCTCCCGCAGAGATGCGCAGGCCATCTGCAGAGTAAAACAGATATAGATGAATCTGTTGAAATAGGCAAAGCAGCAGCTATTCATGCAGCTTCAGGCGAAACAGGAAAAATGGCTTGCTTTGTAAGAGAAAGCACAAATCCATACAAATGTGTAATTAAAACAGAAGACATCTCTAAGATAGCAAATGAAGTAAGAAGTGTTCCCCGCAATTTCATCAACGAAAGAGGAAACAATGTTACTAAAGAATGTCTTGAATATATAGCTCCTCTCATTCAGGGAGAGAATCTGAACATATACGAAAACGGTCTTCCAAAACATTTTGTTATTGAAAGGTAATGAATTTATGAAGTGCGTCATAGCTTCATCCAGATGTGACAACATCAAAAATGTATACCCTCTTATTAGAGAAAAACTCAAAAATGAAGTAGAGTTGTTGGACGATCTCACATCAATAGAAGACATTGAAAACAGAAAAGATCTTAAAGATGTTGAAGTCATCTTCTCTACCTGGGGAATGTTCAAACTTACAGAAGAACAGATAAAGAGAGTTTTCCCTAATCTGAAAGCACTTTTTTACGCTGCCGGAACAGTTAAATATTTTGCAGAACCATTCTTGAATTGCGGAGTCAGAATTTTCAGCGCTTGGCAGGCTAACAGCGTACCTGTTGCTGAAGTGACTTTTGCAGAAATATTACTGTCACTTAAAGGCTTCTTTCAAAGAGAAGTAAAACAGCGCAGTGAATGGAATAATTCAGACCCAGAAAATGGTTATCCAGGATGCTATAAGGCAAACGTTGGAATTATCGGAGCTGGTTCCATAGGTAAATCTGTCATCAGCAAACTAAGAAGCACAGACATAAACATAAAAGTATTTGATGCGTTTTTGTCCAAAGAACAAATTGAAGATCTAGGGGCTGAAAAAGTATCGCTTGAAGAATTGTTCAGCACCTGTGACGTAATCTCAAATCACTTGGCAAATGTTCCCGCAACGGTCGGAATGTTAGACCACAATTGTTTTGACAAAATGAAAAAATACGCCACATTTATAAACACCGGAAGAGGTGCTCAAATAGTTGAAGCTGACTTAATCAAAGCAATGGAAGATTGTCCGACAAGAATGGCTCTTCTCGATGTAACAGACCCTTGTGAGCCCCCTTTGGAAACGAGCAAGTTATATTCTTTGCCAAATATCCGATTGACTCCTCACATTGCAGGAAGCATAGGAAATGAAGTCCAAAGAATGGCTCAATATATGTACGAAGAATTCAACGCATATAAAAATGGCGAAAAGACAAGATTTGAAGTAACAATCAAAATGCTGCCAACAATGGCTTAATTGAGGTTTTTATGTACGCATACGACTTAAAAAAGAAATATATGTACAATTTTAATTCGTTTGAAGAATTGTCATATGTTTGTCGCACAAACAAATGGGACATAGCTTTATCTAAAGACACATCTGTTCTTTCTACATCTAAGCCCGTAATCAAGACCAGAAAAGGCAGTGTTGAATTGTTTTGTCCTATTACAGTTCATCCGATGGAAGGTTTTGACGGACTCGAAGACGGAACTCCTTCAGAATTGACTAAAAGACGCTGGATCAGATTCAGCATATCCGGAGCTTCACTTGTCTGGAGCGAAGCTATATCTGTTGTTCCCGAAGGAAGAACAAACGATCATCAGTTGATGATTACAAAAGAAAATGTCGATGAATATAAACAGCTGATTTCCGAGATGAAGAAAAACGCTGACATTATCGTAATTGCACAATTGACCCACTCCGGAAGAATGTCAAAGAATTCAGCAACAAAAACACCTTTATTCATTACTAGAAATGCTGAATATGAGAGAGTCAGACCAAATGATGTAAATGTCGAAGTCGTATCTGATGACTACTTGTCTTCCCTACCAGAAAAATATGCTCAAGCAGCAAAATTGGCGGTTGAAGCTGGTTTTGACGGAGTCGATGTCAAGGCTTGTCATGGATACTTATTGGGAGAATCTCTTTCAGCATACAATCGAGAAGGAAAATACGGCGGTTCATATATAAACAGAACAAGACTGTTCCACGAATGTTTTGATGCTGTAGCTGCTGCAACAGACGGAAACGTCATTATAGGATCAAGATTCGGATTATCCGACATGATAAAGTATCCATATGGTTTTGGTGTGACTAAAGATGAAACACCTTCTCCGGATTTCACAGAACCGATTAAACTTTTAAAAGAATGTGTTGAAAAAGGACTGGGCGTTGTCGACATGACTATGGGAAGCCCATATTTCAACTCATATGTAAACAGACCGGCTAATCTCGGTCCATATGAATTTACAGAACATCCACTTGCTGGTGTAGAAAGACTTGAAAAATCCGGATATGAGATAAAGAAAGCCATTCCCGATTTGTGTCTGATCGGAACAGGATACAGTTATTTAAAAGAGCAATCATTATATGCTGCAGCCGGGCTGTTGCTTGAAAAACGAGCCGATTGCGTAGGCTTTGGCAGAATGGCATTTGCATATGAAGGCTTTGCAAACGATATGAAAAACGGATTCATGGACAAAAACAAATCCTGCATATCTTGCGGTAAGTGTACAGAAATAATGCGTGCAGGCGGAACAACAGGGTGCCCTGTACGCGACCAACAAATCTATTTGCCTATATACAGAAAACTCTGCATGCACAAAGAGGATTAATTATGTCAAACAAAATTGCTATTGTAACAGGATCTTCAAGAGGGATAGGTAAGGCAACTGCCTTAAGACTGGCTGAACTCGGCTTTACTGTAGTTTGTTCAGCAAGGAGCGAAGAAAGTTCAGAAAATGTACAGAGTCTGATGCAGGAAATCAGAAAAATATCTCCTCAATCTATTTATATCAAAACAGACATTTCTGATGACAATGACCGAAAAAACTTGATTGATACTACTTTTTCAAAGTTTTCCAGACTTGATGTACTGGTAAACAATGCAGGTGTTGCACCTGATGTTAGAGAAGATATTCTTCTGATGAAAAAAGAGAGCATGGATAAAGTTCTTTCAATCAATCTTTACGGCACTTTTTTCCTAACTCAATATGCTTCAAACAAGATGATTGAAAACAAGTGCGGAGATGCAATTATTAATGTCACTTCAATGTCCGCTTATACTTCAAGTACAAACAGAGGCGAGTATTGCATTTCAAAAGCCGGTGCTTCAATGATAGTTACTTTGTTTGCCGACAGGCTCGCTGAATATGGCATTAATGTCTATGAAATAAGACCGGGCATAATAGAAACTGATATGACAAGCAAAGTTAAAGGTAAATATGACTCACTGATTGAAGGTGGTTTACTACCTATAAAGCGCATGGGCAAACCGGAAGATGTAGCAAAGACCATCGGTGCTCTTGCTGAAGGAGCCCTTGGTTACTCCACGGGCGAAGTAATAAATGTTGACGGCGGATTCCACATTCGCAGACTTTGATATTATGGAATACTTAGAATACAAAGGATTTAAATACCCTGTCTTTTCTTGTAATGTTGTCATCGTGGGGTCAGGCGCAGCCGGAATGTGTTCAGCTGAAGAGCTGGGCAGTGCCGGAAAAAACGTAATAGTTCTGTCAGATCATTTAAAAGGAGGCACATCAAGATGTGCCGGTTCCGACAAACAGACGTTTTATAAAATGACGACTTCTGGTGATGGCGAAGACAGTGTTAAAAAAATGGCGCAGGCAATATACGACGGAGGATCAACTCACGGAGATATCGCATTAACACTTGCGTCCAATTCGTTGTGCTCTTTTTACAAATTAGTGCTTTCTGGAGTTCCCTTCCCAAGCAATGAATATGGTGAATATGTAGGATACAAAACAGATCACGATGATTCCGTCAGAGCTACTTCCTGCGGGCCTCTTACATCTAAATATATGGCTGAAAAACTCGAAGCCAAAGCCAGAACACATAAAAACGTAAGATTTGTTTCTGATTCATATGTGTTCCGAATTTGTAAAGACAATGACAATGTCAACGGAGTTGCTGCCATTTCCAAAAAATATGTTAATGACTCAAATCCGTTCGGTGTATTTTTTGTAAGCGCTCATGATACAATCTGGGCAACGGGCGGGCCATCAACAATATATTCTAAATCTGTATATCCATTGTCCCAGGGCTGCTCTTTCTCAGCTCCCATTTTAGCGGGCTGTAGAATGGTTAACTTAACCGAATCACAATATGGGATAGCCTCTACAAAGTTCAGATGGAATCTTTCTGGAAGCTATCAACAGGCAATACCGAGATATGTCTCAATAGACAAAGACAAAAATGAGCATGAATTCCTTTATGACTACATGTCTGAAGAAGAGGTAATAACAAATACCTTCTTAAAAGGATATCAATGGCCTTTCAGTGCGGACAGAATTGCAACTAGTTCTAAAGTGGATCTGGCTGTAGACTCAGAGTACCAAAAAGGAAGAAAAGTTTATCTTGATTATATCCATAATCCAAAGTCTTACTCGTATAAAAAGTTAAACAAGGAAGCCAAAGAATATCTAGATAATTCCGATGCAAATAAAAACAGCCCTTATGAAAGATTAGAGTCAATCAATCCAAAGGCTGTCAAATTATATAAGGATCACGGTATCGATTTAGCAAAAGATTACCTTGAAATAGCAGTGTGCGCTCAACACCTCAACGGAGGATTTGATATAGACTGCAATGGTCAATCAACAAGTCAAAACCATATATTCTTTGTGGGAGAGTGTGCGGGCACTTACGGAGTAAAGAGACCGGGCGGCTCTGCTCTGCTTGCTGGGCAAGTATTTTCACACAGAGCATGCAATTATATTATTTCTTCTGAACAATCAAACTCGGATTTTGCCAAACCCGCTCAAGAGATTGCAAGAGAGCTGAATAGTATAAAAATCGGAAAAGATACAAAGGTAATGTTCAGACACATAATAGATCAAACATCGAAAATGATGTCTGACTGCGGAGCTGAGTTCAGAAGAGTTGACTCCATCCGCAAGTTTTCAGAAGAGATAAAAAGTTTGATTAATAAAACAAAAGAGTGTTCTCCTGATTCATTTGGTTCTTTTAAAGAGTATTTGAAGCTTTGCGACATATTATTGACTCAATATGCTTTTGTCTCTTCATATATTGACTACATTGATGATCAAGGCCTTAGCCGTGGTTCATATGTAATCACAAATATGTCATCAGAACAAGTAATACAAAAATCTGATGAAATAGTAATAGATAAAAATCATTCTTCATATGTTCAACAATTGATTTATGACAATGGAGAGATGATATCTTCATTTGTTCAAACAAGAAAGATTCCCGAAAGCGAACAATGGTTTGAAAAAGTATACAACAAAAGCTAAGGAATATTGTTTAAAATAAAAAATAAACCGGTTTCCCATCAAATGTATGAGAACCGGTTTTTTGTATCAAGATCAAATGGATTATTCTATTTTTCAACTCCGTTTGCAAATACTTTTTGAATACTTAAATCGTCATCAAAAACAACAAAATCTGCATCTTTTCCTTTTTCTATTCTTCCCTTATTTGAAATATTCATAATTCTTGCAGGGGTTTGAGTCAGCATCTTGACAGCATCAACAATAGGTATATTGGCTTCTTTGACTGCAACTTTCAATAATACGTCAGATGTAGCTATACTGCCTGCAAAAGCACTTCTGTCCACGAGTTTACAGACACCGTCTTCAATGATGAACTCTGTTCTCTGCATAAAGCCATGTTTTTCACTAGTCCCTGCCAGCATCAAACTGTCTGTTATCAGGGCAATTTTATCTGCGCCTTTGATCTTATATACCAATTGAATCAATTCTTTGGGCAGGTGTTTGCCATCACATATAAGTTCAACACACAGTTCATCCCTGAGCAAAGCTGTTTCAACTACACCGAGTTTTCTGAATCCATGGTCTCTTGTTATAGTGGATGTGCAAGAATACAAATGTGTCACAAGAAAGCAACCATTGTCTATGGCTCTAGACATATCACTCAGTATGGCATCCGTATGTCCAGCCGAAGCTACTATTCCGTATTGTTTTAAGGCTTTTTCAAATTTGTCTGCCCCTTTTCTCTCCGGAGCATATGTCCATCTGGAAATGGCATTTTTGTGCTCTTTAAGCAATGGCAAATAATCTTCTTCTATTGGGTCGGTTATACAGTCGGGGCTTTGGGCTCCCGCTTGTTTATCACTTAAATACGGACCTTCAAGATGGGCACCGAGTATTGTTCCCTTTGCTCGTTTGTCAGTCATTGCTTTGGATACATTTATTACAGATTTTTTCATAAAACCGAAGTCATCAGCTGAAATAGTCGGACAAATGGTAGTAGTTCCATGAGAAAAGTGAAAATTAGCTGCGTTTATAATATCATCAACACTGCCGGAAAAAGAATACCCTCCACCGCCATGTGTATGGATGTCTATAAATCCGGGAGATACATAACAATCTGACAAGTCAATTACTTTTTCGCATTCAATTTCTTCTTTTGAAACTGACACTATTTTGCCTTCGTCTATATAAATGTTTCCATCAAATATACAGTTTGGCAATAATATTTTATGGCTTATTATTCTTATCATACGTTTATCAAATCAGACAACTGCTGTCCTTATCCAAGTAAAGGACGGCATTTTTGTGTTTGCGCAGTATTGTAGCCGGACACGCCTCTTTGACTTCATTGTTTATTGTCGCATATACTGCTTTTGCTTTTGTCTTTGCAGGAACTATGCAGAACAAATAATCTGCATTGAAAAGAGTCGGAACTGTCAAAGTAATAGCTGTTTTAGGTACATCGTGAATTCTTGCAAAACAACCGTCATTGACCTGTTGCTGTCTGCAAACATTATCTAAAGCAACAGGCTTGACTGCTTTTGAATCGTTGAAATCTGCAACCGGTGGGTCATTAAAAGCAATGTGACCATTCTCCCCTATTCCCATCACAACTATATCTATAGGCTTTTCCGTAATTAATCTGGAATATCTCTCACACTCTTTTTCAGGATCAGTTGACGTCACATCAATATAATTGACACTCTTAAAACCAACTTTTCCAAATATTTGTTCTTTTAAGAAGTTCCCGAATCCTTGAGGCGCATCTTTATCAAGTCCTATGTACTCGTCCATGTGAAAAGCATCTATATGATCCCATGGTATTTCTTTGTCGCAGGAAAGACTTTCCAAAACCTCATTCTGAGAAGGGGCGGCAGCAAATATCATTCTAAGATTGTTCTTTTTTTCCAAAGTTTTTAAAATACATGTCTTTATGTCATTTGCTGCGTTTTGGCCCATTTCTTTTCTTGAGTCAAATACATTGACAAGCAAATTATCTTTTTTCAGTGTTCTCATTAATAATCTCCGAAAGCATCAAAGTTCAATTTTGGGAACACATATTTCCTTGTGTTCATTCAGTGATTCTTCTATAGCATTCATGACAAAAACTGGAGCAATAAAGTCTTCATATGACATAGGCTGCGCACTTCCGTTCAGCATATCGTGGTATGTTTTAAACTCTTTATTGAACCAATCACTGTTTGAAGGAATTTCAAATCCTCTAGATGATTTTTCAGCCATTCTGCATGCATAGTACTGGTAGTTGTTGTCGCACAAAAGACCCACACAATCAAATTCAGCGTAGTGGAACAATATGTGTATTTGTCCGCCGTTTTGTCTTGATGTTACTGAAATGGGATATCTTCCGAAAATTGAGCAAACCATTTCAACAAGATGAGGAGCGTAGAAAGAAAAGTTTCCGTAGTTATTGACGCTTTGGAAAGGAGCCCTTACATATCCACCTATTGTCTTTCCTCCGATTTCGTTTATAGCTTCAGCTTTTAATTGCTGAACCAAACTGTCACATTGCAAAGATGATCCGCCGCTTACTTTCACTCCGCTCTCTTTCATCAGTTGCATCATCTTTACTGCATCGCTGTTTAAAGTAGTTATGGGTTTATCTATAAACATCGGAACACCGCTCTTGATATATGGCAAGGCGTACTTCAAGTGATTTAGTCCGTGACGGGCTGTTATGACTACTCCATCAACCTGGCCTACTGCTTCATCAAAGTTGTCCATTACTTTGACATTGTATTTTTCTTTTAATTTTGAAGCTGGTTCCTGTTCGTCGCTATATACCCCTAAAACCTGAACATCGCTGTATTCTTCTTTAGTTGTGATTAGTTTTAGGAAAGCATCAGCGTGTGAATTTTCACAACCTAAAATAACGATTTTTTTCATAATAGCTCCAATCAATACTTCAAAGGAAGCGGATTTTGTGCATGAACTGTCTCCTATAAAAAGTCAAGTGGTATTAACCAACTTGCCGTATTTTTTTGAGGGATTTTTCCCTCTTGTTTGTTTCTTTGCATAAGCTGGAAGATTTGTCAAGGGCACATCGTGAGCAAAGCGTCCCTTTACTAATCGGCCAG
>JAEEGL016540772.1_pt1 | contig 27462 bp, 33 predicted proteins | sample 9134231 | NCBI WGS metagenome assembly JAEEGL01 (sample SAMN16246548, study PRJNA631951) | gut metagenome | biome: gut microbiome; feature: rumen; material: fiber-attached | host: Bos | place: Iran: Karaj | collected 2018-10
AATAAGTTTGGATCTATATTACTATAGTCATTGTATATTAGAATTTTTGCTGCTGTTTCAATTGGGTCTGCACTGTCTAATCTAGTTCTGCGCATGTCATTATGAGATTCACCAATTGCATTCATAACTGCATTATATTGATAAGGCATAATGTCATGATTTCTGAAGATTTCTGGCATTTCAGAATAAACTTGATCATAAGTAATAACTTCAGGCTCACTTCCACCAGTTGGTAATCTAAACCAATCTACTTGAGGGGAAGTACTCCATTTTAAATCAGAGTCTTTTGTGATAATGACGCTTTTCTTATCATCATTACAAAGATGAAAAGAGGCAAGTGTTGCAAGGTCATCAAACTCAAAGCCATCAACACTAATACAGGGAACTCCGAACTTACCAAGTTCATATACTAATATATTTTTAGCTTTTTGTTTACATTTATTTAAGCATAATTCTGACCAGGCTTCATCAATCTCTTCTTGAGTAGAACTAGGATCATTTTTTATCTTTCTAAACTCTTCATCATTCATAAATGTTCTTGAGTCCTTATAAAGGCCTTTAAGAATAGCTGTTCTAAAATAACCCTTGTAGGTTTTAGACCAAGTATCTTTGAGAAAGATAAATTTATCTACTGTTATACCGAAATCCCTGGCACATTTATTTAGTGTTTGAATAGTCATTCTGACTACATCGCCTGGGTTGAATTCTTCAGGTTTCTTACCTTTTGTGACGGCATATAAGTTCCTAGTTAATATATAACTAAGATCTACTAATCCATATTTATATTTATTACCTATCATATTTTCATGAAAAATTAAAGTAGGGAGACATGAAATTCTCCCTACTTTTATATTTATTGTTTTGGTGCAGCAAATGGGATATATGGATTTGAGAATGGATTTGCCTGTGGTTGCTGAGGAGCAGCCGATGGCCATCCATTATTATTTCCTGCAACACCCCAACCCGTTGGAGGTGCAAAATTAGGATTAGGTGCACCACCAAATTGACCAGGATTAGCCTGCTGTGGCTGTCCACCATACTGCTGAGGATTAATCGGTGTTTGGCTGATTGGATCTATCTGTGCTGCAGGTGGATTCACATAAGGATTTGTATTTTTATTATAAATCTCTTCTGGAGTTGGTCCCTGGGTTGGTTGCTGCTGCTTCAGGACTGGGTCTACAGTTGCTTTAGCTGCAGCCTGGCTCTGAAGAGCTGTCTCGCTTGTTTTCTGAATGGCTGCTGCGATATCTGTTCCATTTTGTTTTGCTAACTGAACTGCACGTAACTGAGCTGACATATAGTCAATCAACTCTTTCATTAAAGTTGCATTAAAGAGTCGACCGGGGATTTTCTTGTCTGCCTGCCATCCTAAGAAAGCCTCAACGGGATCTGACATTAACTTTGCTTCATCTTCTGGAATTGTATAACTAGAAAGATTCTGAAGATTGTCAACATGCTGAATGGAGATATTATAACCAATCTTACCACCACCTTCATTTAAGTTAATGGAGAAGATTAAGCATCCAGTTCTGCCGGTGAGATCACGATTGTAAACCTCACGAGTCCATTCATCACTACCACCATGAGTAATTCTCATGTTAGAGATATTATTGTCAATTTCCGTCAAGAAATCTTTGGCCGTACAAACGAACAAGCCAGAGAAGTCTTTCTTTTCGGGTTCACGCGTATTCTTCAAATTCCACTTGTTAAGGCAGTAACCCATCCAAATGGTATAATTACGACGACGCATGAAATTAATTGTTTTATTTTTTTCTTTGTCCTTTTCATTTCCGCCAAGTTCATCATATAACTTATCGAAGAGAGTTGTTGCTTCATTAAGAATTCTCTCATCTTCTGCCGTCAATGATGATACTAATCTATCTCCATCCCTCATTACATAAGCTTCTTTTGGAAGAATATGCATCCAAGGCTCTTGATCCTTGATTGTACCATCATTAAGGACATTATGACGAGGCATATGAATCGGTCTTGTCTTTGTGAGAGGTACATAAGGATAACCAGTTACTACTGAATTCATTGGAAAAATCTGATATTTTCCATAGTTGCCAGCATAACTGAGATAGATCTTCTCTAGAGATTTAAAATCTCCACTACTTCTTGGCATTGCTTTATTAGTTTCAAGCATTTGCATAAAGCCACTTACATCAAAATTGTTGTTCATAGTTTTATAAAATAAGTTTTAAATATTAAGTTATACATATTTTTCTCCTCTTCATCAGAGGAGATTTCAATTATAAGAATTTAATGTCTTATAAGATACCTTTTTTTATTTTTTGTAAATCTAAATTGTAAAATAATTTATTATTAATTACGTTATCTTGCCCAACTTGATGTAATAAAATACCAAGTGCGCTTGGATAACCATCTACCAAAGCATCTTCCCAAGCCTTTGCTTTTGGAAAATATATATTTGGATAGTCTACTTGAAAATCTACCTGATCTATATTTCTTCCTGTAATCTTATCTTCTGTTTTCCAATTCCAGAAAACATTAAATAAAGGTTTTTCTAGGTATGGGATTACTTTTATTTTTGGATTATATCCAGGTATTCTTGATATAATTGTATTACCCTTATTAAGGATATTTTCAACAACAGCTTTATTCAAGTTTGGCATATTTAGGATAATAGTTTTACCAGATAAGTAAGAACTATTAATAGGATTAACTACTATATCAGAGAGAGTTAACTTATCTGTTATATCATCACCTAAGTATAAACTCTCTAATATACTAGGCAGTCCATTAAATAAAATCATAGATCATAGTCCTCATCTACTGTGTAAAATATACAACCAGGAAGTTGATCAGATTCATGTTTATAGGTAGTATTAAAAGACTTCATTTCTGACCAACTAGAAGGTTTTACCCAAAATACTGAGACTAAAGAAATCTCAGTATTTTTAATTTGATAGGTATCCTGAATAAAATCTCTATTAAAACTAACTACTTTATCTGGAAACTTACCTATTAAAAGTGGTAAGATATCATTAGTAGCCTGTTTATTTGATTTTAAAACTCTAAAGTATTTATATTTTGCCATTTTTTAAAGTTTTTGAATTACGTTATATGTAAATACTGCTGGATCGAATTTCTTTAACTCTGCTAATTTATCTTTTAATTCTTTTTGTCTAAGTGTGGTATCTTTATTTTTTCTAAGATAACTAATTGGTTTAGACATTACGTTTGAAACTATCTCTTTTGAAAGATTAAGTTTCTTTTCTATCTCAGAATTTTCTGCTTTTGGATTAATATTCATAATATAATCCACTACAATTGGTAGTGCTTTTTGAATATCAATTTCAAATTTAACAGCATCAATCTTCTTTTGGTTTACTTTTTGAAGTAAACCTATGTAGTCTTTATAAACAAAATCAAGCCAATTATATAATGGAACTACAAAACCTGAGTTACCATCTGTTACACTTAATTCTGCTTTTATTGTCACTCTACATATTTTTTCACATTCAGCTGCTAAGTCATCAATAGAAATACCCCTTGAGTTTGGTACTCTAGATAAAAGAAGTTTTGGTCCACTCTGATCACTAACATTATCAGAAACTACTTTTCCTTCTTCTATCCATTTATTAATTTTCTTATTAAAATTAATCGTTCCCATTCCAGTATCTCCACTGAATAATATTCCATCAGCTTTTCCATCATCACTCTTTACTCTAGAAAGATAATAAGAATAAACTATATTACCGCGACCCTTTTCCCAAAGACTCTTTAAGTCTGATTTTTTCTTATCAAGAATAAGATTTATATTAGATTCTAATAAAGTTGGGTCATTTTTCATATAGGCTGCATACATCGATTGAGGAGAAAAACTTGGAATATTAGTTCTCATACCAACACCAATTCCCATCACCGACTCACTTAACATTAAGCAGAGTGGAATTGGAAGTGGAATATGATGTGGTTCCATAGCTCCACCAGGAGATTCTACTTGTGGAACTTCTTTCCAAAGACTTCCTATGATTTCTGAAAATTCATCACTCAATCTAGTTGAAGTATAACGATTAGCTGCAGCTGGTGAAATTTCACCGGATATAAATACTTGCCCAAAGTTTCCTTTTCCCCAGAAAACACTGGGTCCACGATAAGGTACTCCATTTTGATTAAACCTAATACCTTTTTTAGTAAAACATCTTACAACATCATCTACACCTGTTAATCCGTGTGGATGCCATTGAGACATTTTACCAACTAATTCATTAGTATGAATAGCCTGTCCTTTAGGGAAACATAAGGCTGCTTGAAGCAATCTTTTGTAAGATGGTTTCATTCCCCAAAAATCAGGGAGAACTCGACAACAATTACAATATCCAGAAAATCTTATGTAAGCATCTTCTGTAAATTGACCAATCGGAACTTGTGATTGTGGTTGAATTGTAAAATTATTACTCTCTGTTTTTTCTTTTTTCATTTATGGCTTCTATTATTTCTTCTAATAATTTATCTGAAAGTTTGTCATAAGAAATAGTTTCTTCCATTTCTTTAAGACCTTCAAATTTAACTATTTCATTTTTATATGCCCTTCCCCACTCTTGAGTTTCCCACCAAGAGCTGACTGGAAGAGTGTATTTTTCTCCATGCTCTTCAGTAATAAGAGACTGTATTTCCTAAATTAATTTCTCGCTTGCCATATTAAACGTTAAATGGGTTAGTTATGATCCCTTTATTAGTTAATAATGCTTTTCTTACATTAATATCATCTACTAAAGATGCTGCATAATCTTCACCGTCTAGAGTAATTTGATAAAATCTAGATGTGGCTGGATTAAAAAATGCATCAAAAACTTCAGGGGGATCTAATGAACCTAAGCCTTTATATCTCGAGAATGGTTTTTTAGGATCAAGACCAACAGGAATTTCACCATCAATTGTTGGGTCTCCAGGATACCAATAATGACCTCCTTGACTATAAGTTGGTGAAGACGCCACATAAACCATTCCGGCGTCAATTAGAAATCTAGCATATCTATGAATTGTATAAAGAACTGATGAAGCTATAATACTTCCATCAGCGTCACTCATTTATGTTTGTATTCAATCGCCTATTTTGAATACGACTCGTTTGAGTCCTCATAGTTTCCTATGAGATCAGACTATATTTTTACCTACGACTTTACGTTTAGGTATCTTATCTTTCGGGAAGCCATTTAGACTTGCTTTCCTACTCTCTTTCGAGATAGTCGTTGAAGTTATGAAAATTATTTTATTAGTTGGGCTATAATTTTTTCTGAATCAAATTTATTATTAGTAAATAGTTCATCTTCCGTTAATACTATATACCTATTAAATAAACTATTATTAATAAATTCTTTTCCTTTTTGGAGTTTTATAGGAGTTCTGTGGTCTTGCTATATCTACCACTTTGCTTTTATTTCTATCAATAGTAATTCTCCAGATGATAATTTTACATGAAAATCTGGAAAATAATAATGTTTTTCTCCATCTATCTCATAAGGGATATTTAAAGTGGATCTCTATATAGATAATATATTAGTTTCTTGATCACAAAATTCTATAAATTGTTTTTCCCAAGTACTATCATATCCTATATCAATTCCCATCTTATTTGAATGAACGAATCCTCTAGTGCCCTTCATTACTTTATCTGGATTATTAATTGCCCACTATTTATGTGAATTGCACTATTTTTCTCTATAAGTTGAATCGCTCCATAGCTACTTAGTTATTTTGCTCATCCTATTTTTATTTACCGGATCCTACGCCCATTTAATATGAGAATTCGTCTAAGTCTCTCTATAAATCGGATCATTCCATGCCAGTAGAGATGCCTATTTTAATTTTTCTCTATTTGTTGGGTCTTCCGCCCACTTAATATGAGAACTTGTCTGAGTCTCTCTATAATCAGAATTTAACCATAAATTTTGTACCTAATTTGATGTAAACTTTGATCTACATGTTTTATTTTTACAAGTTTTATTATAGCCTTTGATAAAATTAATAAAGTTTACTTTTTCTTTACAAATAGGACAAACTGGTCTATCTGTTATATTACATAGTCCTAATATAAAAATATCATAAAATATTTGTGTTGTATATCCTAAAGAGGATAGAAATTTATTTATATTTTTATATTTTACCTAAATTGGATCTTTATTAGAATTTATCCAACCGGGAAGAGTATAAACATTATTTATTAATATATCTTTAATGTTATGTTTTTTACCCGGAGTTGGATTTAATTTTAATAATTTATTAAATATTTGAATTTCTTCCATTATATTTTGAATTTAATTTAATTTTTCATAACTGCGGATTGTCCCTACTTATAGGATTATTACTACTTAGCCCATTAGTAGTACCTATAATTTAACAGGAGTTTCCCGCTTTTAATAAGATTGTTTAGTATATATTTCTATATACCCGGACTTTCTTTTAATCCGTTGAAATTACTATCTTTCCATATCTTGCGCTTTTCTTTAATATTTCAAGCGCCTCTTCTCTGGTCTTGGCTTCAGACATTAGATTATTACAATCTAAGCCTACTCCAATACTTTTGAAAAGAGTATACAATTCAACATTCTCTAACATTTGAGATTCATTCAAGCCGCTTGTTGATAATGGTCTTCCCCTTAGGGGGAGAACCGCTTGATACTTAGCACTAGTTCTTGAAGATATCAAAGAACCGGCCGGAGAATCTCCTTCGACTATAAAAACAGTACAATTCCATCTATCATCAGGACCTGCTGTTGCATCTACAAAAGATGGCTTAAGCTCGTTCTTTAATTTATACGCTGCAGATTGATTTGTTCCAATTTTTAGTTGTTCAGCTTTTTCCATCGATGAAAGAGACTTCATTGAATTAGCCAGGTAATTAACTTTATCAACATGAAGTCCCCAATAATCAGGGTCTTTTCTAATTAACTTCTTAATCTCCGGAATTAAATTATCTACTATATCTTGAGATTTTACTTTAGATATGCTTTTTAATTTTTCCTTAGTCTGAGAATTATAAACTACCTCAGAAGCTAATAGAATCACACAAATTTTAAGACCATTTATAGCATATCTATGTTTTATTTTATATTCATCTTTTAGGGCAGTTTCTATTGCTGTCTCGGCATAAGTTATATGAACACCACTTGGTACATTTAATCCATTTACCGAGCCGTTTTCATCTTTTGGTCCAAGATTAGGATCCATTTCAAATGAAACAAAGACATCAATAGATTTATTCATAGATGGATCTTGTGGAATTATCTTCTTAATTACATTAAATTGATATCCATTCCACCCTGATCCATTAAACTTCTCACCATCAGCAGTAATGGTTACTTTTCTATTATAAAACTTCTCTTGGATTAATAAGAAATATCTTAAGTTAATCAATGGAAGTTCCATTTTTATGGACTCAAATATATCTGGGTCCGGTTTAAATATTACTATAGTTGAAAATCCACTTGGAAGTTCTGTGTATCCTTTTGGACATATTGGTCCAAAAAACATTTTTTCAAAGTCTCTTTTTCTAAGAGCTCCTTCATAGAACTTTACTCCACGTTGATACCATACTATATAAAATAAATCCTTTTTCGACTTAATCGATTTCTCCCAAAGTTCTCTAACTTGAGGGAGGGATTTATCGTAGTTCTCTTGAGTAATTTTAGACATAAGTATATAGGTCTCAGAAACAGCATTCACTGCTGCCGAGCCAAGACCATTTTGACCTACAGTCTTAGTTGTATTATTAGACCATTTAGTTCCACTATGAAGCGTACTTATGCTAACATCTGCTGATATTACTCCAGGAACATCTTTATTATAACCGATACTAATTCCTCGTCCATTATCGGCTACTACTGAATAAGGACCGTTAAAATTTCTATCAATAAATATTTCATTACATCCAGGAAATTGATAAGACTCATCTATTGAGTTATCAATTATCTCTCTAAGAAGATTATTTACGGATTCTTTATCGGTCCCGCCCAAATACATTCCAATTCTTGTTCTGACACATTCTGGCCATTTAAGTAAAGTTATGTCTTCTGGCTGATTGTTTAAATTTTTAATCATAAGTTTTACAAATTAGTTTCAATTTAATTAGAAGGGAAATTCCCTTCTCCCATTACTTAGAGTTTTAAGTCGAGAAAAAAGTCTAAAGAACAAAAAAGAGATGACCTAAGTCATCTCTTCTTATTTCTTAACTATTCCCTTTTTATATTTTCTAACCTAAAGTGTCTTTCAAGAGTATGGTAATTTGTTATGGCTATCTAATGATAGTTGTCATCAATTCCATAAGAAATAAACAAATCATCAAAGCGTATTTGACTTGGTTTTAAAACCAATTGAAGTTGTTGAGATTCTAAATATTTCTTCCCATTTCCTTTACCTACATAAGCTAAAGTTACATGCGGAGTGTATACTGGATAATCGCTTTGAATATTATATTTTTCTGAAAAGCCTTTATTTAATTTACTCAATACTCTTTTTATTTCGTTATCTTTAAGTTCAAGGATTACAACATCATAGTCATTATTATTTTCAAAACAGGAGAGCTCAAATTCTTTCATTGTTGGGAAGAAAAGATCTTCTCCACTAAGAAATTCTTGAAATGTATCAAATTCGGATTTACCGAGAAACTGTTTACAGTCCTCGGTAAAATCTCCATAAATTTTATCTCCTCTGTCATAGAAAATAGTAATATGATGGTCATTTTCTACTCCTGAGTCTACTAGATCTTCCTCTTTGAAAACAGCATCCAGATCTATTCCAGTCTCAAGAGTAACTGTTAACAATAGACAATTACTTTTCTCCATTTCTAAACCTGTATTTTGTTTTCATCTTATTAAGTTGATTCTTCAAATTAGAACCACCTTGAGCGTAACCTTTAGAGTCAGTAACAATAATGCCGAGTCCTAAAAGATTATCAAGGAATTCTTGATTTTGACGAACCTCTGAGTCTTTTCTAGCCGACTGAATAAACTTTCTATTACCTCTACTCAAGAGTGCCCAGAGCTCATACTCACCAATGATCTGACCTGTTTTTCTATAATTACCTCGACCAGAGATAGGTTCTATCTTTGGATTTTGAGGTTGCATATCAGACGTTACCTTATTGGAGTACATTGGCATATGATATAATTGCTCCATAGTAATAGAGCCTGCCATCAATGGTTTATCTACTTCTTCGAATTTACCTCTATTGTCTTCAAGAAATTTATTATATTCCTCATCAGACATTGTTTCTTTAATCTCGTCTAGGTCACAAAGATTTAACTTTGGCATTAAGACTTTTGATTGAGTAGAAACATTGAGGTCTTTCATCATGCTCTGTATTTTTTCAGGAGTTACAGTTGAAAAACTACCAACTTTCATTGAGTAGACTTCCTCCAAGGGCGATGAATCATGAAGTTTAATAAACTGCTCAACGGTCATTTTATCATATTTACCAGGATAATATTTATTTATCATTGGCATGATTTTCTTACGACCTGCAGCAGTAGACTTCCATTTTTCGACATTATCATGGATCTTTATACAACAATTAGCCATGGCTGCTTCATAGATCACCGAAGGAATCTTACGGTTAATCGTTGAGTATGGATTCATTACAATCTCTACTCTTTTCTTATTTCCTTCACTATCTACAAGAATAGGCATTTTTTCGTCTGGTTCAATAGCCGAAACTACACCTTTACCACCATATCTATTTGTAATCTTAGAACCAACTACTAATCTTTGACGTTTAATAAGTCTTACTCGAATAGTGTAAACTACTTTATAAGTCTTTTCATCAAGATTAATTGGGTCAAGTGTATCTGAAGCAATATACTCTGGGTAGTTATCATAGATTATTTGTCTATCTTTATTTTTCTCATATTCTTTGATAACTTTAGCTGAGGAGAGTGACCAAGAATAATCTGGAGTTTTTATATTCTTTGATTTCTTGGCCAAACGGTCGATATTCTCTTGAACAAGGATATCACTAACTACGGCATCTTCAATATTATTTGGCACAGTCAAGTATTGTTCTGTAAGAAGACCGTTCATTGCTGCATCGTCTTCAATACCAAATTTATCGTTAATAGCCTGATTAAGTTTATCTAGTCTGTTTGTTTTTAGGAGTGTAACAACAACATCCTTATATTTTACTGGAGTTCCAATAGGAGCCATCCACTTAATTGCCGAAAGGTTCTTAACATCAATGCTAATATCAATCAGCTGATAGCATGCCATTCGATCAGCATAAGATTCACTAACTACTACGGCGTCTTCATGTACAAGACCATTATAAGCATGGAAAAGAACTGTTGTATTTACACCAGTCTTAACTGTGTCTCCATCAATTTCGTGAGGACCACAGATGATATCACCTTCTTTTACTTTTTGACCAACTTTTACTTTTGGTTCAGTAAAGACAGTAACATCATTAAGACTTTGAATACCAGTTCTTCTAGCTACTTTTACTACTTTCTTATCTGGAAGTTCGATAACAACATCATCTTCATTGATATCAACTACTTTTCCTTCAGGATAACGGAATTTCTCATTGAGAACGTTATCTTTAAGGTCTTCATAGTTTCCAGAATCGACCAATGGTCTTTGAGCATTTGGAAGTGGAATAGCTTGTTTTAACATCGAAGAGCCCATTGAAATACGGACGGAGTCAGTAAAATTCACAAATGGAATTCTACGAACAGTCGAGGAAAGACGATAATCAGGTGGAAGGTCAATTAACTCTACCTCTCCAACTGGGACCATCTTTCTTCTCATTCGATGTTTTACCTCAACTTCACCATTCTCGTTTGGCTTAAGAGTTTTGGTATCATAGTCAATATATTCACTAGAGCAAACTTTCTTGAGAAGATAATCTATATATTTAATAGTTATCTTATTAAAATCTTTATCATATACATCATAAAGAATTCCATCATCAGTCAAATGAGTAGCTACAGTTAAGCTATTTAAAAGGCTAATATTTTGGTTATTCGGAGTATCACCAACATCGATCAAGTCTGAGTAGGTCGGGTTATAAGCACAACTTGATGGGAAAGTGATTTTTGATTTAATAGACTCAAGATTTATTGCATTTACTCCAGGTGGAACAGTAAGTTCAGTGGCAGTTTTATCATCGAGAGTTTGAATCATACCTCCTCTCCAGAATTTTGTAGCTAAGTTAGTGATAGTTGAATTTTCTTCAAGAAGTTTTCCCTCTCTAGCAAAATAAGTTTTCATTATCTTGCTTGCTGTTTTAAAATTCTTACCATTACCATCTTCAAAAAGAAACTGCATAAAACTTTGTGACACTGAGTTAATCTCTTTATCAATAATAAAATCATGGACTTTATCATCGCCAAAAGCAATACACTCGTCTATAATTTTAGTATTAATATACTCAGGGACGTAATCAAGATCAAGTTTTATGATAAGCTTCTTTTGCTGACTATCAGTCAGTTTAAGCATTTCTCTTTTTTCTGGGTCGTTGATAGATTCGTCAATCTTATCATAAGGAATCTCTGTTGGTCTAGATTTCACTCCAGTATCGATATCATAGTGTCTAATTCTTAGAATTTTTCGATCGATCAGGTATTCATGGTTATAGTCAAACTTAACCATCTTATCTCCCTTTCCAAAGTCCGAAGTTTTAATTCGACATTCATAAGAATTAGCCAGTTTATTAGTTGGTATTCTATATCTACCATCAATAATAAAAGCACCATCAATCTCTTTTGGAATGCTAAATTCAGAGTAATACTGAGTTGGCTTATTGTCCATCTCATATGTAATTAATACCCTATGATTAGCTGTTAGTCCATTTTCGATAAAATAGGAAGCCGGTTTGGGAGACGTCTTTTCAAGTTCATAATTTAACTTAGTTATTTTATGAGATGTAGAATAAGAGTCTACACTAGAATAGAAACGTCTCATAATTAGCGGCAACGCTGTTTTTCGAAAATACTCATTAAAATTGCTCATTATGGAATTGTTTTTACATTTAATTTTCTATAGTCGCAATCAATTGCTTTAAAAAATTCTTCTAGGTATTTTTCTACGGTTTCTTTTATTCCTCTAGAACTGACATATTCTTCCATTGGGAGACCTTCAGTTGATCTAAAGAGGGCTTCATAACAAATGATATAATTATAATTATCTCGTAGTTGATGAAGGGTTAGCTTCGCTGAAAATTTTTCATATCTTTCAGGAATTGCATTTAAAAGTTTACCGTATATTTCATCTCTAGCTTTTAATACATCACTTCCATTTGAATCATCAAAGACGTTGTAAGGGACTTCGTATACAACGTGAATTTGATAGTAATAATTATTATTATTTTCCATTAGAATTCTTCGTTCATCATATTACTAGTACTACTTTTTGAACGAGAAGGCTTTGCTTTTTGTTTCCAGCCACTAGCCTCCTCAACTTCCGTAATAGATGGTGAAACATTAATAGCTTCACCATCTTTACGAAGAGTAACAGTTATACTTAATTCTTTTTCAAAATTAGGCAGCTCTAACTCAATTTTAATATTGTTACTCATATATTAATTTTTTGAAAATTTATCATCAAGATTATTACCAAGAACTAATCCAAGAATAGTTTCGGTCATAATATCGTTCTTAATGTCAGTCTTTCCCTTTATTGCGTCAGAAACAACCTTACTAGAATTACCATAACTTAACATAGTATAGAATGAACCAGAGTTCATAATACCGCCTTGAGTACCGAGATATTCAACCTCTTTTATCTTAACGTCCTTATCATCATAAGTTACGTTAATTAGGCTGGCGAACAACATCTCTATTAACTCTTCAGAAACAGCACCACCAGATAGCGTGGTTCTCTTTACGTCAAATCCTTGATCCTGAAGATAATAGAATTGTTTTCTAAATATGGAATAAATTTCTCTGATGTTGTTTCCTAGGTCGGCTGTAACGTGACCCATGTTCACAACTCCATTACAAAATCTTTGATGTTTTTTAATTAAAGCTCCTTCTGGAAAATAATAAATACATTTATCATTATAATCGTATCTCTTATTTCCAATCCAAACTTCAATATAGCCTCTGTCTTTATTTTCTTTGTAGTGGATTTCCCCTTCTTCATAAGCATAACAGTCACTAATTAACACATTATCCTTTTCAAAGTATCTAGAGGTTTTACTACCTTTTGATGCTTTGAGAAGTTTAATTTCAGCATTAAGACTAGAGATAGGAGAAACAGTATTATAGGCAGTACCAATAATATCTCCTTTATTAAACTTCTCTGAAGGAACTAGCACTAAATTATCTGGCTTTGGATATTTGTATGTATTTTTAGAATTTTCTAGAATAAGGAATCTTCCTTCTTCTTTCAGTGTGCAATTGTCATCTGGACATTTTAATTCACCATTCTTATCAAGAACTCGTTCGTGACCACCATGCTTAAGACCAAGAACGCTTTGAGTAGTAGCTTCAGTCAAAGATGAACCAAAAGATGTACCAATACCGTCTCCATCTCGAATACCAGTTAATCTAATTATTAGAGAACTGATACAGTCTGGTGTAACAATATCACGATTTTTACTTTTGGTTATAATACTTCTAACTTCAACTAAATCTGATTCATCTGGATTCTTGTATTCAGCTTCTTGATATCTTACTCCATTTGGAGCCATTCTACCTCTTGCTCTATATCTAGGAAGTAAAATACATGCATTCTTTGGATCATCTTCTCCATCCTTAAATTTATAATTGTTCATTAAGAATGTAAGCTGACGAGTTAAATAACCAGAAGCTGGCGTACCAGATTGCTTAATAGTAAGAAGAGATCTATTTTCAATGGCATGATACATATATTCCTTCTCAGTTAAGCCAGTTAATAAAGTTCCTTTATTTAAAATAGGAACTTCATTTACACCAGATATAATAAACTGAGGCATAGTCATGGCTGCAATAGAAGAAAGCTTTACGCGGTTTGCCATTGAAAGCTCATCTTTAAGACCATCAGAGTATGATCCTTCAATTTCTTTAGAATATTTTTCATATTCTTCTGTGAGAAGTAACATTTTTTGCTGATCACTGAGTTCTTTTGAATCAGCAATTGATCTCATCTTCTTATAAGTTTCAGTATTAGTTTCTGCATAAAGAGTATCAAAGTCGAATGTAACTACACCGGCTTTTGTTACAGCTTTAAGTGCTGCTTTTTGAAGCTTTTGAATTTTTTCTACGCCATCAGGCTGAGGATATAAGAATTGATACAATCTTGCTCCGGAATCTGCATTTATTCGCTCAGTAAACATTTTTGTTGTTTCCGGCTTATTTTTCCAGATTGGAACAAAGTCAATATCTGCATCAATTATTTTAGAAACTTTTAATCTACCATAAGTAGTTTTCTTATCCTTATATTCTACATTACCTAATTTTCCAGTAAATCTAATAGGTTTGTTAATGGATATTTTATTATCCATTTCACAATCTCTAACTAGATCACTCCAAGCTTCATAATATTCTCTTGGGTCATCTACTTCTCCTGGCTCAGCTTTTACTTCCGTTAAAACTGCAAGACCATTTAATACTTCGTGATCAGGTACATAAATTGGTTTTAAGTTTTTCTTATAAACATTTACATATCTAGGAGACATTCTATGAAGAATATCATCCTTTACCTCTTCTGGAACTAAGTGAAGTGACATGGTATCACCATCAAAGTCAGCATTGAATGGTGAACAAACTGCAATAGGTAGGCCTATAGTATAAACATTACCAGTTAAGCTCTTACCTGTTACTGGATCGTAAGGTTGTTCATCTGCAATTCTAATTTTCATTGCTAAAGCACCATACTCATGAAGAACTGGTTGGCGAATCAAAATAGCAACTTGTTTTTCAGCATATTCCTTAAATTTCTTCTGAATCTCAGGATTATCATATTCCTTTTCAGTTGAAATTTTGGCTTGTTCTGGAGTGAAGCCGTATTCTTCTTGGAGAGCTTTGCAGAAACCAGACCTACAGGTTTCATAAGCAATGTGTCTTGGAAGTTCTATCTCATCAATTTTTAAAGTAGTTGATGGAGTAATAGGACATCTAGCAGAATTCTTTGTACGAACTGAGTACATTGATCTAGCAAGATTCTTCTTAGATGTATTAAGAAGTTCAGTAGACCAATGTTTACCAGAGTTCAGGAGTGCTCTTAAGACTGCAGTGTATTTTACTCTTTCACCTGGAGTCTTAAGACTAGCCATTACTTTACTGTAATTTTCAACTTTATTTGACATGTCTTCCTTGCTACAGAATCTTACAATGATACTGTACCAGGTATTAAATTTACTTGTACCCATTTGCTTTCCATTTTTACGGTCAAGCGTAAATGGACGAAGTAATGTAGGAAGTACTAAGTAATACCTATTAAGCATCTTTTTTAATGCTTGAGAACTTTCTGGGAAGTACTTGTCAAATATCTTAATCAATCCTTCATAGGAACTCTTACTTTCATCTGTAATAAATTCACTAATGACTAATTGATTTTTAGCTTTGCTATAGTCAAATTGACAGGAGTCAAAAACTTTAATACCGAGTTTTTTCTGTCCTCTTACACTACTATAGCCACCGGCTTTTAAGTCGGGATTGGCGAATCTTAATTTGATTTCAGTATTAGAAAATACCTCATCAAATAATTCTTTAAATAGATCAAATCTAAGATCATTTAAGTAATAGAAGGGCAATTCTATTCTTGCAAATCTTCTAAGGTTTTCCTCAGGAGAATAAACACGACATCCACAGAATGGACATGGTTTATCACTAACGTGTTTGATATTACCACAGATACATCTATCCTCAATACAGGAACCGAAAATATCAACGTCAAACAAGCCTCCTGGGTAGGGTTCGAATGGAGTATTTCTTAAATTAAGATCTCGTGAATCATTAATTATGTGATTAAAAAGTACTCCATTATCAGTGTCTGTTGTATAATCAACAATAGCCTCATCAGTTAGTAAGTCCAAACTAACACTATCTTCATCAAGTACACTTTTTGCCGCCATACTTTATTATGGGAAAATTAAATTATTAGCTATGTCTTCGTTATCTTTATCGTAATTAGCTACCCACTCTTTAAAAAGTTTCTTAACATCAGTAATAGCATCTGCTCTTACACGATCTTTAAGCTGTCTTTCAATTCCTTTCTTTTCATCCTCAACTGCATGAATATATTCACTAACTATGTCTTGAGTTAATGAGTAACTTAAGTTGGTCCATCTTGTTCTATATTTCTTATAGATATTGATGTCATCTTGAGTTAAATTCAAATCTTTATACTGAGATATGTTAGGAATTTCAGCAGGCTCTCTTTTAAACCAGCGGATACCTTGCTCTCTTACTCGATCAGCCACTTTTTGACGACCAGCTTCTTCATAACCTTTGGCTAGGTCTTCAATTACATCAGCTTTCATTTTATTAATTCTATTAAATAGAAGATTAATCATTCGCTGATATACCTTTGGCATCGTTGGGCAATCAATAATATATTCATAAAGATTACCAGAGCTGAAGAGCAAAATAATAAAGGCAGGTAACTGCCTCTGTTTTTTCTTTCTAGATACAACAGAGTCTTTACTAAGGTCTCTATTAGCAAGATACTCAACAAATCTGGCAATTTGTTCCTTCCTTCTTTCTCTAATTTTTTCATTAAAGTCAGAGGAATCTTCTGTTTCAAGCACATCATCAACTTGTCTACCCGTGATTAATCCATCAGGATTATACTGAAGATTTTGCATACGATTGTGTGCTTGTTGACCAAAAATCTCCTTCAATACATAATTTGCAGTAACAGAACTTGTATGAACAGGATTTAAATCTACAACAATAGCAACTGAATCAGGAAGATCTTTTTTCTTTCCTTCAGAAGTTGTAACTGCTTTAATATTACTATAGGCAGTAATACACTTGATTTCGAAATCAGTAAATTTACCATAATCCTCTTCATCAAGTTTTATCGCACCTTCTTCGCCTTCATCTAGAGAAAATGGGTCATTGTCCTCTTCTTCATCTGCTTGTTGAAGAATATAACTGTCCTCCAAGTTCTCACTTTCATCTAAATATTCGTCGTCGTTCATGTTTTATATAATTTAAAATAAACAATAATATATGACTTTTCAGTCATACTATCATAAAATGAGAAAATAAAAGGCAATTATACGCAAAAGAAAGAAAAACCAGCCCTTAGGCCGGTTAATAAGTTGTCCCACCACGACTCGAACGTGGGTTCTCGGAACCAAAATCCGATGTAATAACCACTATACGATGGGACAATCATTTTCAATTATTAGATTTTAAAGTCTCTTGAATATCCTTTTTATTGAAAAATACTCTTAGTTCTTTTCTCATTTCATATGAAAAATTTTTATATCTATTTTCTATCTCTTCATACTCTTCTTGTGTCATTAAAGTATACTTAAAGTTATATAAATCAATTTCACTATATAACAATCCTAAATTAATATTGTCTATCAAATATAATGGTGAAAAAGTTGCTCTAAGAGAGCTTGTATAGTTAAGATCTTTTGGTTTAGTTGTTACCCCTGTTACTGTTATTCCACTATCTGAGATTGCTAAAACTGGTAGATTATTAACTATTAACTCAGTTGGGTAGTGTTGAAAATTTTTAAGTGTATTAGAATATTTATCTAGTAATATTTCTTTTTTGTCTTCTAGCCATACAATATAATCATCATAAATCTCTACTATATTATTATATAGTTGTGGAGTTATTTCAAATCTACCTGGCCTTGGTTCAATTTCAGATATATCTTGTTTATATCTAATATTTATACCAGTAATCCCAGTATCTAATACTTCATGTATTTCTAGCAGCTCTTCAATGATATTATCATATACTCTTTCTTTTATAAGTTGCAAGTATTTGTTAGTATCATTATATATTCTGCAGTAATATTTCTTTTTCATATTAACTTTCTTGAAATCTTCGGCTCCAGAGTATTCTTTTCAATGAAGTTAAAACTGACATGTTTGGTCTAAGTTTTCCTTCATTATAAATTGAATTCCGATATCCATCATAGCTAGACTCTATAAATTTTCCAACTGCACCACTTCTTGATATTCCAGCATTGCAATGAATATAAAAAGTTTTACCAAGATTACTTTCTATAAAATTTACTATAGTTGTGGCAATATCACTTGAAATATCACACCCAACATCATCAAAATTTAAATTTAGAACATTAGGATGATTAAAATTAAATACTGCTGGCTGCGGTGAATTAATATCAGAAATTGATATAAAAGCAGCGTCTTTCACTAAGTCCGCAGTAAAATCAGTCCAATTATTAGTTTGACACATATTAATAAATTGTAATCTATTCATTACAATTATTTTACAACTTGGAATACTTATCATCCCTGTATTATTAATAGTTTTTTAAAATCATTTTCTTTAGACTCTATTTGATCAATTATTTTAAAATAAACTTCAAAATAACTAGTTGTCTCTTTTATTGTTTCCCTTGATCTTATTGCTTCTTGAAGCTCTGATTTTAGATCAATCAGATCTTCATAACTAATAACTTTAGTGGCGGTCTTCAAAAAATCATTGGTTTGATTTATCTCTTCAGTGATTAATTTATCCCTATTTAATAAATATTCTTTTATAGCTTTAGAGTGGTTTTTAGTGATATATAAAAACTCAGGGTCATCTCCAGACCAGAAAGGAATCGGAGAAAGAGTATCATCAAATACTTCAGTCATAAAAGAGCCGCCCGTATACGATTCTATTATAAATTTCTTATCCTGCATTGCTCTATTAACTAAATAAATTTCAATCTTTTCTTTTTCTTTTATTGGTTTTATTATCATTCCATTAAAACCATCATCTAAATATTTCATATCTATTTTTATATCAAAAATAGCTTGAAGATAATTTTTTATTTTAATTAAATTATCAAGTTCTCCTTTTCTAGATGTGAAATATTTATAATAATAAACAAAATCGTTTCTTGTTTTTCTTTTCATACTATCATAAGCAGTTCTTAAAGATTCAACTATTTCCTCTGCTTTATGAATTTCTTCTGAAAGTTTATTATTTATTTCGTCTATTTTTCCTTTTGTTAATTCCCCATCTATATTATTAATATAATTATAGGCTGGAGAATTTATATCTATTGTTAATAATAACAAATGTTTTTTAACCTCTCTAGGTTCTAACCATAACATTGTTTCTGTTCCCATAATTCAATATGTTTTATTTAAATAATTCCCTCTGAATTCTGGATAAAAGCGTATTGCTGCATCTAACAATTCGTCGTTTGTATCAAAAATCCCATCTTGCCAACTATTCTGAATGTTTAATGAGCGAAAACCTTCAAACATCGTTCTTGCACACCATAGTCTTTCAGAATCAAATTTTGGACAAGATATTTCAACAAAAATATCTGTATCCTTAGAAAAAATGAGATAAGACGCTTCATCTCTAAATTCAAGTGTATCTTCTTCCATCTTAGAGATTTTTTGTTGCCATATATTATATAAACTATCTAATTTTTCGTGTCGATAGTTTAATAAAAGTTTTTTGGATTCTTCAAGAGTAATTATCCTTTCACACCTACAAATAAAATGCTTATTAATTTTAAAATTTCCTTTTTCAAAAAAATGATAATAATTTCCTACGATAGGTGTTGTCATCATAATTAAGAAATATGAGGGCATTTAATTACGAAAAAAAGAGGGCCAACTGGCCCTCGTTGATTATGGTGTCGGCAATTTCTTTTCGACATAGTCAAATACACTGTGGAGGCATGCACGATTCCAGCCGTTTTGGTACGCTTCTTTGATTTCCTTAGCGGACATCTGGATTTCGGCAATACGATCATTGTTCGAATGGCCATTCTGATTGTCGGCTCTCTGGAGCTCGAGCAAAAGGGACATAATATTGGCAGATGTAAACTGACCATCAGTCTGAAGTCCGAGAGCAGTAGCCGCAGCGAGTACTTCACCTGCGTATCTCTTTGCTCTGCGTATCTCACTTGAATTGGTAGTGAAGGTGCCGGCCTTGATCTGTTGCAACAGAGTATCACTAGATACTCCTGGCTTCAGCGCTTGAATTGCGATAGCACTTCGGGGCTGATTTCGAAGATTCCCATACACTCGTGAACAAGTCTTGCACAACTTCAGGACGCTCTTGAAATGACGGTTACCTTGCTCAGCATAAAGCTTGACAAAGTCATTGACTCTCCAATGTGGAGCAATGTCTGGCAACGTCGTAACAAGATCAATCTCCTTCTGCAAGTCTGACTCATCGATGACGATGAAAGGAATTTCCTTGATGGCCTTCAACTCCTGCTGACTCAAAGTACGCAGTACTCGATAAAGCTCCAAACCAGAAACGATATGTCCAGTGGCCTTATTGTAAACGATAGGTATTAGAATAATACCTCCACTCAGACTAATGATTGTCTTCACGGCATCAATTGAGGCCGTTGTTGAACTTTTGACACCTACGATGTCAGAAACTTTAAGTTTCATTAACTCAGTTGCGTTTACTTTTTTTGTAAGCATATAAATTTTATTTTTAAAAGTTTAATTCATTATTTAGAATTTGAAGGGAAATAAAAAAGCAGAGGCTTATGCCTCTGCTATATTAATTTTATTGTTATCAATTGTAACTTCAAAAGATTTTCTACAATCTAGGCAGGCAAAATGATCACAAATTATTGCATCTTTCTCTAGTTGAGTATGACCAAAGATCTGATAATACCCAGGCCATGGATCATCTTCTTGAGATAATTCTCTTACATCTGACCAAATAGGAGAGCCGTAGTTATCCCAACCCCCTCTTACCCAAGAGGCTCGACATAATATGGTTTCTATTTTTGAAAATTTTCCTGCTTCAACTGAATCAATCCAAAGATTATTTAGTTTATAAATAATATCCTCTAGAGTTTCATTATTTCCAATAACTGCTTTTACACAATTATTATCTTTCCACTCTTTTTGAATTGGAGCGTGAGTAAACGAAACTTTATCTATAATGATTCCAAGTTTAAAGAGTTGATATTCTCTTATAAAAAGATTCTTAATTGCTATATAATTAAGTGAGTCAATTCGACAATCATCATCACCAAATAGATAATGAGTGTCATGATTACCGAGTAATAAAGTAACTTTATCTGGGAAACTCTTTTTAAATTCCAATATTTCCTTAAAGTTACTTAATGCATCTTCTTTTTCTATTTTTTCCCATGGATAGGGGTCTAAGTAGTCCCCTAAGAAAACTATTTGAGAATAATCATCAACGTTTATGTGATCTTTCCAAAAAGTTCTTCCATGAATATCAGGATTTACTAGTATCATTTTTATTTTCTATTACTTTTTCTTCATTAAAAATCTTTTCAAGCATCTTCATAGTTTCAAGTTGATTCTTATGAACCTCGTTATAAAGACGTGAAAATTGATATAAAATAATCAGTATAATTGCAATAAGTAAGAAGATAACCAAGAGTAATAATTTAGTCATAGTTTTGAATAATAATTAGTTATTTCAGTTATAAATTCCTTTTTCTCATCTAATGTAGGAAATTCATATTGTTTTAAATCTCTTCTAGGTAATGCTGTTATTTGATTTTCAGTATCAATAGTATACCAAGAATCAACATCATATTGAATTAAATATAATTTTCCGCTATCATGATTCTTGACAATTAAATCTTCTTCTTCAAAGAGCGCTTCTTGCCATCCATCCCAAGAAGTATCTCCTTCAGTTGGAAACAAAATACATCTAGTATATGTTATTTTACCAACTACTAAGCAGCCGGTTTCATTTAATGTGATTTTTTCACCATTCTCTGTCTCAACTGTTATTAGTCTTTCTTTAGATTGTGTTCCACAAAGAGTAACTCTCCCTGCAATATCACAATAAAGTTTAATACCAATTGGTGCATTTTTTAAAATATCAAAAACAACGTTTGTTGAATTCATAGTGTATTTGTGACATTAAATCTTTTACTAATGGGTGAGGCTCACCCGTTGTTCCAATAGCTCTCAAGTTAAAGAAATGAATTAAGTCATCTTTATATCCACCAAACATTGCATGAGCAGCAGTATCTTGTGGAAGTCTTTGGGCACCTTCTTGAGGTTTCCAATGAAGTTCTCTCACTAATTCAATATACTCTTCTTCACAATGTTTCATTCCTCCAATATAAATTTGGAGCTCTCTTGGTGGATTTGACTCTAAGAATTTTTCGTAATCAACTTTATTATCTTCTCCAATGAATAGTTGTTCTTTCGTATATTTATCACGAATTCTTGGAAGAAGCATAAAGGTTAATTCATTACCAAATCTATCTTTTACATAATTGCAAGTTCTTGTAGATTCAACTGCCCAAACGAGACTTCTATGGGTCCTACAATCTTTATAAACTTGAATACAAGTATATATAGAGAATGAGTAAAATTTTTGATGATAATAGGAAGGGCGTGTTGCATATTTTAAACACTTTTCCCATTTATTTTCAAAAATAACTCTAAGATTTGTAGTTACATAAAGAGTAAGGCCTTCTCTGTGATATCTACTAAATTTATTAAACATAAATCTCCAAAGTTTCCAAAGAGGACCTTCTAAGTAGACAGTGCCAAACTCTAACGGACTCATGTGATCTCTATCCGGATCACCACCATTAACTAGGAACGCTCTACAAAACTCTTCTGGTGTTTTTGAATCTTTTGGAGAAGACTGATAACAAGTTCTATAAGCTTTTTCTGCAAAACTCCAGGCATCATCTAAAGTCAGTGGTGTGCCTAAAATTTCAAATGATTGATTTTGTATTAATTTCATATGTTTTAAATTAGTTTATCTCATTAATAAGAAATAAAAAGGAAGTAAATTACTTCCTTTTTAAATAATTGTTAATTTCCTCTAAAGTTTTTTCTTTTTCTTCTGTATCTTTTTTGCAAAGAGTTTTATTATCTATTTTATTATCTGTTGATAGTCTTCTAGATATAGCAAAGAATCTAAGATATTTGTAATATGGTTTCTGAATTATTCTAACATATTCAGTTGAATCATCATGACGATATATATTACTTTTATCAGTTAACATGATAGAAGTACCCTGTGTTATAATATCATTATATTTAGTTATTTTAATAACTTTAAAAAGTTCTTTATTAAAATAAACGCCATTCGGTAAATCATTTAATCTTAACATACCTTCTTTTCTTAATTTGTTTACTTCTTTTTTATCTTCTTCTCTCTTTAAAAATTTTGTATCAAATGTCCAATGTTTATTATTTTTACTTGTTAAATATTCTCCAGTATTTATAATTACATCAGCTAAATTACCATCAAAATAGTCATAAGAAATCATTGATTCCCAATAATCTTCTTCGCAATGACTGTCTATTTCTGGTGAGACCGCTTTAACTGAAATACACCAACCAAAAAACACGAGGGATATGAATGGATGGCCATCAATTCTAATACTGTTTCCATATTTTACAGTAAACTCTACATCTCCATTAAAAATGCCGAATTTTAACCACATTGGTAAACAGTAAGAGGGTTTTATTATTTTTGATAAAAATGGGTGAGTTTCTTTGCCTTCGTCTGTCCAAACAGAATTAACAAGTTTTCCTTCACTATAATCCCAAGTTTCAGCACATTCATCCATCTCACAAAATCTAAAATAATTTCCTCTTTTAATTATAGGCGGATTAGGATCATTTATCCATCTTCCGAAGTACCACCAAAATTTAGGTCTAACAAATACATCTTTTAACTTTCGATAAATTGATAAGAATTTTAATTTCATAGCAACTTATGGATTTCTGAAAATGGGACGTATTTAACAGCTCTATTAGTTGGTAATACAGGATTATACACAGAGAACATTCTTTCTCTAATTGGATGGCAACTAAATCTTACATTTTTTATGTATTTAAGATAATAGAAGATATAACCATCATCATGTCTAGAATCTATAAATTTTTGAGTTAAATTTTCCCAAAAATCTTTATCAAATATTTCTGATTTATATACTTGTCTATTTCCAAGTATTTGAGAGCTAGAGAAATTGAAAGCACTTACTCCTAATTTTTCTAATTCATCGATACTTTTTTCTATAAAGTTCTCTTTAAAAAGAAGATCATCATCTATACTAACTAAATAATAATTTTCTCCTAAGGACTTCTTTAATGTTGGAATTAATTTCTTGAAAGTATACGTATTATCTTCACACCAGTTAATTTCAATTTGTTTATTTTTCTCAATTAATTCTTGTAAGTCATTTGGTAAATCTTTCTCTTTATTAGGAAATTCTAAAAGAGACAAATTTATCTCAATTAGGTCAGGGGAAGTAGTCTGTTTTAAAATAGTTTTTAAAACAGCAGCTACATTTTTTATTCTTCCTGGCCAACTGGTTAGTGTAACAATAACTCTTCTATTCATCTTATTTTGCTATAAATAGTTGTTGGAATATTACATCCAATAAAATTGCCAATTATTATTGTTCCCCAATAAGGAAGATAGTCTATTACTAAATTAATATCTTTTATTGTACAACATGCATAAAAAGCGTCTGCTATTGAATGATAGAATCCACATAATATAAATAATGGAATTCCAAATAAAGTTAATAGTGGTTGATCTTTTGCTTTAACTGCCAATGACATGATAATTCCACAAAGAATTCCGCCACATAAACATTTTATATAACCAGCTTCTATCCTAGAAAATATTATATTACCACCATCAACATATTCAAATGGATACAATAATAATCCTATTATTAGGCAGCCAATAATATTTCCAAATAGAATTATAAAAAGCTTTAAAAACTCTTCTTTATTTTTAAAAAATCCAGCTCGTCCTGTGTATAGTGGAATAGAATAGTAGATGACAGACAATAATCCAAAAGCAAATAATACTGCTCCTAGCGGTCCTCCTACCATTAAATTTACAGCTCCACCTAAAGAAATACAAATTCCAGATAAAATGGATCCTTTAATTAATTCAATCATAGTTTTAATATTTAATTTAATCACAAATAAGAAAATTAGTGGAAATCAACTTCCACTAATTCTAGCTTTTTCTGCATCTTCGCGAGTTCTAAAACAATTTCCAATTTTGAAACAATTTTGATCCACTGATGGAGTCATTCCACAACTAACTTGATGAATGGCTTTTTCGCCACTGGCATTAATTGTTATATAGTAGTAAATATCACCATCTGCTGGTCGATAGCTTGTCTCAATTGACAGTGAAACACTGCTTGTTGTAATTGAGCAATCATCGCTACTAACTAGATTAATTGTTTCAGGAACTTGTATATTAATAGTTACACTTGTTGGTTGTTTTTGCAGTGGGGGATTATTGCCCGCTATTAAAAACTCACTTACTTGAATTTCAGTAAAACCTAGTTGATTTAGGATAACTATTGAGTTTGGTTCATAAATTGCACAGCGAATTTTTTTATCCGTTGTTAAATCTAAGTAATATATAGAGGGTTCTTTTGTTCCGGTAGCTGCTCCTAAAAGATTACCACTGTTTTTACCACCTCTACGAACTAATTCTAATATAGCGTCTTTTCCTGAGACGACGTTAGATGTTTTTATATAAAATCTCTTGTTTTCCATACATTAGTTAGGAGAAGAGCCCTTTGTTTTAGCAGAATCTTTTCTTATTAATTTATAGAAAATTGTAACAAGTCTTTTCCGGTTACTTCTATTACTTTAGCACCTAATGCTTTAGCGGCTCTTTCTGCTTGGCCTTTGCTTTTGTAAAGACTTTTTTTATCATAAGAAAGAGCATTAACATAGATTTCTTCCGTCTTAGGATCTACTAATAAGTATACAGTATTTGTTTTCATAATTAAGCAAAGATTATTAAAAGAATAATTATTATAGCAGCGATTGAGTATCCTATTGCTGTTCCATAGCCCTCATTCTGCTTACTTTCATATTCATCAATAACACTGTCAATAGCAAAGTCATTAATTTTATTGCTATTAACAACAAGTTCATTTGGATTTACTTGGCCTATCTTATTATAAGATATGAGCCAGCCATCATTTTTTATAAGAATATCATTTATTGCAAATATTCTTCCAGTAGATTTATCGATAAGATAATCAGAGTCATCAATATCATACTCCGGTTTTTTCTTCTCTAAAAACACTACGCCACTATCTTCCTTTAGGAGATTTGGATTTGAAATTAAATGTCTATCGTGCATAGTTTTATGTAAATAAGTTTTCAATACCGCTTTCGTTTATTATCTTTTTAAAATCTTCAAAGAAGTCGTCACTTAAAGATGAAATATTTTCCCAAAGTAGTCTGTGAATCTCTTTATATCCTTCTTCATTTTTACTGATCGCTCCGTGATATTTTTGAGCAAATCTTTCTGAAGCGCCCTTTTTAGAAAGTTCTAAAAACTGTCCTGACACAAAATTTACAAATCTATCATTGTTATTAAGCCCGAGGCCTTCAGCCTTAAATAGCACAATTCCAATACCTACAGAATATTGTTGTAATTTAATATAATATTTTCCTGGCTCTATCATGGAAGTATTATAGCTAAACTTAAAGAAACTGCAAAAATAATTCCAATTACTTTTAGCCAAAAAGAAACTACTTCTAAAGTTGCAATATCATCTTTTCTATTATATTGTTCACAACTTATTTTTATATTAATATAAGTTATGAAAAATCCTAACATAATTAAACCACTTACTACTGCAATGAAAATAGATGTAAATTGTAATTTACTAAATACGTCTAAAATATATTTTTCCATAATTTTAAATTATTTAATTCAATAATGAGAATTTAAAGTTATATTTTTCTCCACAAGAAAAAAGTTGTGAATTATTCACAACTTTCTTCATTAGTTTTCTCAATTGCTATTTTACCAGAAATTAAATTATATACATCAAAATTTTGAGAATAATACCAAGCTGTTTTAAGTGCATTTCGACATATATCTGTAATATTTGTAGATTGTACAATTATATTAAGATCTTTTTCTTCTTCTCTCGTCATTGACGAAAGTGGTCGAATAATTGGCTTTACTTGATCTATGTCATAAACCACATTAACTTTACGATCATTGGTTACTTCCCATAATTCTTCAGTTTTAATGTAGTTACCCTCCTTATCATATATTTTTATATAAGTATTTTTATAAGGAATTCTTGAACATAAGTCTATAAACAAAAGCTTTTTATCTTCTTCTGTCATTTTCTTTAAGAAAATTAGAATAAGTTTTAATTGGTTCTTTTTCTGCAAAATTAATAAAGTCATCTACAGAAGAAGGATTATGAAATACTACTTCTGGAAAAAGTTCTAGGCTATCATCATTAATATTTCCCCAGTCTTTGCCATCTCTGTTTAAAAAAGCTGTTCCATCTATAGTTTTTTCAACGACAAGAGTATTACAATATTTTTTAATGTAGCTGATGAATGTTTCTTTATTGCCTTTCATATA
>JAEEGL010161801.1_pt1 | contig 27461 bp, 13 predicted proteins | sample 9134231 | NCBI WGS metagenome assembly JAEEGL01 (sample SAMN16246548, study PRJNA631951) | gut metagenome | biome: gut microbiome; feature: rumen; material: fiber-attached | host: Bos | place: Iran: Karaj | collected 2018-10
AAAAAAGAAACAGTCCGAAGACTGTTTCTTGTGTCCTGTGGCGCTTCAGGGACGTCTGTTCCGGCCCCAGAAGACATTATATCGATCCGGCTTCCATTCCGGATCGACGTCTTTCACCGCCTCGGCGGCCGTGATCACGGCGTCGCCGTTGTCGATATCGATCAGCATATAGCGGTCGTTTCCCATGCCGAGTTCCTTCATGTAGCTCAGCTGGCGCAGGCCATGACGGCTCTCGACACGTTCGACGAGCGCTTTGCCGCCTCCCCCGGGCAATGCGTAGATCAAATCCATGCAGGTGTTGTCCGCCGCCAGGATATCCAGCGAGGCGACGATACCGACGTCCGGCGTGACGACCGGCTCGGCCTCCGGTCCCTCGCAGTCGCAGGAGACGGACATGTTGCGCATCGTGTTGATATAGCATACATGCGGCGCGAAATAGTCGATCGTGGCCTTGGTGCTCTCCGAGATCTTCTCCATCAGCTCTTCCTTGCGGGTGTCCCACATGATCGTGCGGGTGTGGATATCGCGCTTGCCGATCCGGCCGTCCGCGCAGCCGATGCCGATGTTCTTGTTGCTGCCGCCGAAGCCGCCCTGGACGTGGCCCTTGAAGTGCGTCAGCACCAGCAGGGAATCGTAGCCGAGCATGCTCTCTCCGACGTGCATCTCCGTGAACCACTTGCCGCCCTTCACGGGCAGCGCGGCCACGCCGTGCTCGTCGGTGATGTCCACCGGGCAGAAGGTCCAGCCGTTGATTCCGAGCGTTCTGCGATGCTCCTCTGTGGTATAGCGGCTGCCCTCGTAATAGGTGTTGGTCTCGATGATCGTCGCGTCCGGCAGGCGTGAGGCCAGCAGCTCCTTCACCCAGGGGCGTGGGATGATGTTCGGGCCCTCGGCCTCGCCGGTGTGCAGCTTCACAGCCACCTTCCCGCAGAGGACGGACGAGACCCGGTCGTAGATCTTGAGCAATCCTTTCTCCGAGAGGTCGCGCGTGAAGAACACCACGGAGCTCTCGCCCGTCCGTTCTTCAAAGGGCACGTATTTGTTTCCGTCTCTGCCGGGGACGGGCTTGTTTTTTTCCATTCTCTCTCCTCCTCAAAGCGTGCGTATCCAGTCCTTCAGTTCTTCCTCTCCCGCTCTTGCCTTAAAGCGCCGGCCGGGCAATACCTTCGCGCCGACGGCAAGGCTCTCGATGCGCTCCTGTCCCTCGCCCAGCTGGCTGCCGCCGGAGGTGAAGAAGGGCACGAGCGTCTTGCCGGAAAAGTCATAGGCCTCGAGAAACGTGTCGATGATGCTGGGCTCGCGGTACCACCAGATCGGAAAGCCGAGGAAGATCCTCCCGGCCTCGGCCACGGGCGCGTCCCTGTCCGCCAGCGCGGGGCGGCAGTTCGGGTCAGCCATTTCCAGCGTCGTACGGCTCTTCTTGTCCATCCAGTTGAGATCACGGCGCTCATAGGGAACAGAGGGACAGATCTCGTACAATTCTGCGCCGGCTGCGGCGGCGAGTGTTTCCGCCACTTTGGCAGTACTGCCACTGGCAGAAAAATAGGCGACCAGATTCTTCATAACGACTCCTCTCGGATGATGCAATTGCATATGATTTCTCTGTAAACTATTATAATCTTACAGACAGTTCCCGTCAAAGGCAAAAAATGTCAAGACGGCGGCCTCCCGGATGATTGGGCGGCCGCCGTCGTTTCAGTATTCCGTTTTGACAACAGTTCAGTCTTTCGGCGCCAGGACGCCGCCGGCGCTGTCGACCGGGACCATCTTTCCGTGAACGATGGCACGGGCGTTGGAAAATACATAAGCACAGGTGGAAAGCATCACATATTTATCTTCCCCGCCTATCTCTACATCCGATTCAATTACAGAGAGTCCCGTGATATACCGGAGATACTCATCCAACTCCGGTGAAGGCCCCTGAAAAATCGTGTAGGCTTCGTCGTACACGGAAACATAGTATGCGCTGAATAGCTCTACACGGTAATCGCGTTCCGGTGTGAGGAGCCACATGATCGGATGCTCGTCAAAATACTCCTGTTTCTGCCATTCCTCCAGAGTGGCAAACATCGAGCCATCGTACAGGTGATGTCCGTAGACGATTGTATTGCTGTCGACAAAATTCCTTCTGTTAAAAGCATCTGCGAAAGCGCATCCGCAGGCGTTGCTTCTCCGGTCGAATCCATGATCGATGTAAAAATCGTTGTTGCTCGCCTGAGCGATGGGGTAATTGATTACGGTATCCTCACAATAGATCCAGCCGATAATCTCAGGGTTAATCTCTTTGAGAGCCTCGAAATCCACTTTGATGGGAGCAATCACGTTTTCCCTTTTTATGCTCCCTTCTTTCGAGGAGGAGTTGTTGTCGACCTTGGTCGTGTACTCACCCGCTAAAGTACGGTTGAGTCTGTTATTGACGATGTACTTATACTTGACCGACACAACAACACCGGCACAGAACAGAAAAACACATGCCAGCAGAATCATCAGGATCCTGCGGATAGTCTTTTTTTTCATTTTGTTTCCTCCTGTTCCGTTTTTTTCTGGTCTTTTGCTTTCTCACGTCGGTCGCGCTCCAGATGTGCCCGCATCCTTGAGGCCAGCATCCGAAACAGAAGTCCGCTCATCGCAAAAAAAGCCAGAGCGACTTTGCCCTCCTGGGTATAGTAGACCGTCAGCAGTCTTCCGAGCATCGGGATACACAGCTTTACTCGCCCAATCAGCGTCCAGTACGGAGTCGGCTGAATGTCAACCGAACCGTTTGCATCGCCTTTTGTGATGAACGCTCCTTCCTGTGGACGCGTTTCAATCACGCGGTGTGTCACGACCGTTTCATCATCTCGGAAAGCGATGATTTCTCCCGGCCGGATTTCTGAGACGCTGGTTCGTTCAACATAAACGATGCTCCCCACCGGAAGCGTAGGTTCCATACTGCCGCTAACAACACTGTATACCTCATATCCGAGTATTCTCGGAACGACCAGCGGTAACGCACTGAGTATCACAGCAAGCAGCATCAGTGTTCCCAAGGCGGAGCAAAGGGCGGGAATGAAATTCCCGCCCTCTTTATTCGGACGTTTGTGCTGTTGTTTTACGTCCTTCGTCATCTTTCCTGAGCGTCCTCTTTCTTTTCCTTCCTGCGTCTGAGGAAGAACACCAGAGGAATACCTAAAAGACCGAGAATGACCAGGCCGCTTGCTATATAGATAGCTTTGGACGGACCGCTGAACGGGCCGTTGCCGGACTGACCCTGCTGCTGTCCCGGGCCGGCCTGAGGCACATCAAGGTCGATGATCTCTTCCGGCTGGGTCGGCGTCGTGGACTCGGATCCTGCACCGCCGGCGTTCTCGCCTGCGTTGGCGTTGGTGCCTGCGTTGGCATTTTCTCCCGTTCCAGCATTGGTGCTGGCGTTGGCATTCGTGTTCGCATTAGTGCCCGCGTTGGCATTCGCGTTCGCGTTAGCACCGGCATTGGCATTCGCGTTCGCGTTGGCGTTGGCGCCAGCATTCGCATTATTATTGGCGTTGTTATTGGCGTTATTGTTGTTATTATTTGCAGGAGGAACGACAACAATATTCTGGACCTCGGGAATAGGTTCGTAACGGAAGATAAACTCATTCTCGGATTCGTTGGCCGAGAGCGTCTTCGTCAGATTGTACGCCTGAGGCATGAAGTTCTCGATATAGAGGAACGCCACGACGGGTTTGTCTCCGACATTACCGTAGAAGGTTTGTGCGCCGATCAGGTCGACACCTGTGGTAGCGTGCCGGTAACGCACCGTGTATTTGACGGCGGTACTCTTCATTCCATAGGCGATTACGAAATCACAGTCGCGTGAAATCGTTACCTCTGTACCAAATGCATACACCGGATTGTTGTCATGGCCGGATTCGCGGAAACCTTTAGCATAGAAACGGTCATCCTTGATCTCGACCATATCCGCAGTAACCGTTACCTTACCGCCATTTGCGACTGACGGATACGTTATGGTGCCATCCTTAAGAATACCAACCGTGCTGTCTCCTCCGTAAATACGAACGGTATAGGTGGTTCCGTCAGCGAAGACAGAAGCGCAAAGACTGAGCATGAGGGCCAGAGCAAACACCAGAGACGCGATTCGTTTCATCTTTTTCATTTGCTCTCACCACCCTGCTTTTTTCTCTGCAATAAACCGTCTACAGCCAGCACCATGAAGAGCAGGCCTGCTACCGCCATACCGATATAGAACGGAGAGACATTAATGCTCTCATCGCCCGTCTTGATGATTTTGCCGATAGGCGTGATCTCAACTGCAAAGCGCAGACGTAAATCAGCGATAGAATCCTGATAACTGTTACCCTGTGACTCGCCATCAAGCGAGACCTTCAATGTGACGACACCGGATTTGCCTGTTCTCATGGTTTCCAGCGCAATGTAATTCTTCAGCGCCGTATCGACACCATGCAGTCCTTCCGGCTCACTGCCCTTCAACTCGCCGCCGACGGTATCGCTGTCATAAAGTGTTACTGACGACCCGACCGACGGAGTATAGGTGAGCAGATACGAGTAGGCTCCGCCCGCTGCTTTCGACTGGGTGTCTTCAAGAGAGTTGATGATCTCGTTGAGAATATACCAGTCAGCTGTCTTTCCGCTGGAGTTTTTCAACGTGATGGTGAAGGTGATATCATCGCCGGGCTGCAGGTTTGAGGCCATATCCGCTATGGCTGAAGACTTGAAGTTGCTTACCAGCTTATCACCTTGAACAAACTCAACGGTCCAGCCGCTGCCGCCTTTGAGATGATCAGCGGAAACGGCAAGAGGCAGTGCAAGCAGCAAGGAAAAGATCAGTATGAAAGCAAGAATATTCTTTTTCATCTTCCTTCACCTCACTTATCATTGACGCCCCAGGCGCTGAGTTTCGCCTGATCTACATTGTGATCCTGTACGCCGTCTACCAGAACCTCGATGCAGAAGCGGTTGCCGTTATAAACATATTCCCACTCGATAATGGTGGTGTTTCCTACGGTAGTCTGGCTTTCTGTGACCTGTCTGATAGCGTCTTTGTCGATAGAGATCGATTCGAGGAACGGAGTCGTTTCTCCTCCGTTGGGATCGAGGCGCTCCGCGTAATAGAGGATCGTACGCTCTTCCGTCGTGGAGCCCGGGGTATCATCGATCGTCCAGCCATCGCCCTCGACGAAGTTCAGGTGGATCCATTTGGAGTCCATCTCTGGGGTCTTTACCCAATTGCCGTCAGCATCCTGCGTCATCCAGTACTTGTACACCGATACACGGACGTACTCGTGGATATCCGCATTGTTGCGAACGGCCAGGACTTCGGGATATACCCTGTTCACCAGGAGTTTCCCGCCGTCCTTGGCAATCTCCGCCTGGATCTCGCTGTCTGCTCCCATCAGGCCGTCTTTGCCGGACACCATGGAATATTCGCCATCCGCCTGCTTTTCGAGCAGCGCAACGCCGATGTTGTACACCTCGACCTCCGAGTTGTAGTACTCGGACTGAATGTTCAGCGCGGCCCGTGCCCCGCCCACGGTGCTGCTCCCGAGAAGGAGCAGCGCCAAGGCGAAGAGGACGACCGTCACGACGGGCTTGCTGAGAAATTCTCTGAATTTTTTCATCTCAGTCAGTCCCTCCTTTTAGTCGCCGCTGGGAGTCGATTGCCCAGCATCCAGTTTTGCGGACCAGTCGGCCTCCAGGAATCCTGTGCCGGCCTCGTTGTAGATGGCGGTGGTCGATTCGTAGATGACGCCGACGCCGATGCTTGAAACATAGAACTCGTCGTTTTCCTGATGGTCACCGTTTACGGGGAGATTTTTGACCTCGACCAACAGCGGGGTCGTCGCTCCGCCGACCGGAACAGGAAAATCGTAATACCACCAGCCCTCTGTTTCACCGTCTAATACCTTGTAGGTCCAGTTGGTCCCGCTGACGTTGAAGTGATCCGGGTCCGCATAGCTCTGGCCGATATAGGCCTTGGCGCGGATCCAGACGGGATCGGCGTATTCGGGATGATCGCCGCCGGTGTTCTTGATCGTGACCAGTTTGTTGAGGCCCTGCATTTCTTCTTCGATCTCAGTCTTTCTGTAGAAGAAGAGAGGGATCGAACCGTCGGCATTCGTGTTGGCCGTGAAGTAAGCCGCAGCCGGAATGATAACGGCACAGGCGATCAACAGCAACGCGAAAATGCTCAAAAACAGATTTTTCCGTTTCATTTTACTGACCTCCTGTCCTTAGTCTCCCGCGGGGGTTCCGGGGGTGTCCCCCCCGGAGCCTTCCCCTCCGGAATCTCCTCCGGCGCCGGTGCCGGATCCGCCTCCGGTCGTGTCGTCATCGTCTCCGGATTCGCTTCCGCCGCCGCCTGTTACGGGCGCCGGGGCCGGTGCAGCAGGCGTTGTCGGATACTTTCCGGTCCACTTCCAGCCGCCGTTCTCCTCGTCGGGTTCGTAGATGTTCACGATGCCGTGGCCGTCAAGATCGTCATAGTTGTAATCGTTCGTGAAGTCCACGCTGACGGTCTCGTTGGCAACGATCGTCGTTTCTCCGTTCGAAGCGGTCAGCTCGTAGTGCGAGCCTTCGTTCCCGCGCTCGGTCACGACGATGTGCGCGCCGGCCGGGATGTAGTCAAGCACCGTAGAGATGGATCCGGCGTTTGTGAGCGTCAGGGTCGCGACGTTGGTGTAGACGATCTTATCCTTCCCGTCTGCCTGCTTGATGGTGCCGACCACGTCGAACACGAAGGTGGCGGGCTCATCGAGCAAGTAAGTGGTGAGATACTTGATGATCTGAAGTCTGCCGTACTTCGGGAAGTCGGTGATCTTGGCCGTGATCGAGACAACAGGCTTGTTGTCCGCATCGGTCGTGGGATAATCCGTCGGGCCGAAGTCGGTGGGCGTGAAGGTCTCACCATTGATGACCGTGACGTTGTAGGTGACGGTGACCTTTTCCTTCGTGACGACGATCTTCACCGGGTACACCAGCTTGTAGTAGTCGCGCGGGGCCGCGGTCTCGACCAGGTAGTAGGTGCCGGGCAGCAGATCGCCAAGATCGATCTTGCCGTCATCGTCGGACTTGAGGCCGGTCTTGAAGGGCGTCGTGCCGCAGAGCGTCTTGACTTCGTCCAGAGTGGGCAGAGTCGATGCCGCAGGCGCGGAGGGGGCGGGTTCGGTGCCGCCCGCAGGAGTCTCGCCGCCCGCAGGAGTCTCACCGCCCGCAGGAGTCTCGCCGCCCGCAGGAGTCTCGCCGCCCGCAGGAGTCTCGCCGCCCGCAGGAGTCTCGCCGCCCGCAGGAGTCCCGCCGGGAGCGGGAGTCGGATCGGGCTCTCTATACAGCTCGAACTCGGCGTCCTTGACAGGCTTCTTATCGTCGAGGTGGTCATACTTCTCGATGATGATCTCGAAGTGGGCCAGATCGTTCACGATCGTGCTGAAGTCCGTCACCAGAGTGCTGTCGATCGTGCCGGTGATGATGTCGCCTTCATCGTTGGTAGGCTGGGAATCCGTGACCGGCGTGATCGTAAAGGAGGCTTCCGTCTCGACCGTGCCGTCGGCTTTCAGGACTCTGGGTGTTAGCACGACCTCGTAGATCGTGTCGTTGTCCCAGTAGCTGTCCTTGTTCTTGTCGGAGCCGAGATCGGTCTCCTTCATGTAGAAGGTCGTGGGCTTGTTGGTAGCATTGCCGCTTGCGTCGACCTCCACGTCGTAGAAGATCCAGTTGAACTCAACCAGACCGTTCACGTCGGACACGGCTGTGAAATCTTCATCCGTGTGGTTGCCGTCCGCATCCCACTTCTTCAGCTTGGTGGTGCAATTCGCATCTGTGAAGAGTGTGAAGGTGACGCCCTCAAGCGGGAGATCGTTCGGCTGGATCACGCCGTTCTCGCTGACCTGGCCGTACTTGTAGAAGCTGAAGTCGGTGGTCTCGGGTTCGTGAGTGTTCGTCACGGTGATCTCAAACTCGCCGGTCTCTTCGTCCTTCACGACCTCGTAAGCGGGATCGTAGCCGTGCGTGAAGCCGCCGGCGGGCTGGAGCGAAGCGATAACGATCTCGTCCTCCACCACGGAGTAGTCGATAAGCTTGCCGTTCCGCTTGGCGTTGAGGCCTTCCCATGTGTAGGTCCAGTTGTTGGTCTCGCTGAGCTCGACCGTCGCCGAAAGGCCGGTCGGCAGCTCGGAGGCCGGGACCTCCGCAGGCGCCGTGTCACCCTCGATCATGGAGTAGAGCGTGACGGTAACGCTTTCGGGACGGATGCCGTCGCGATCGTCTACGTCGTTCCACACCTTCAGGACCGTGACTTCGGTCTTGGCAGGCGTGTTGACAACGGCGGGGATCTGCGACCCTTCCGGACCGATGGGAACGACCTGGCCGGTGCGGCCGTTGGTCTGTGCGCCGGAACCGCTGAGCGCCCTGAATTCAACGTGTGCGGGCGTCTCGCCACTCTTCTCAAGGACCTTCACTTCGTAAACGGTATCGTTCGTGAAGTACTGATCCTCGAGAGTGCCGAGGCTGGTCTCCTTCATGTAGTAGATGCCGAAGGGCACAATCTGGAAAACTACCTTGCCGTCGGCATCGGAGGTCGCGATGCAATCCGTTCCGTCGTAATAGGTGGCGATGGTGGTGCAGGCCTGATTTTTGAAGAGAGTGAATTCCACGCCTCCGAGATACACAGGATCCTCGCCCTCTGCGGGGAGCTCACCGATCTTCAGGAACTCGAAGTTGATGCCGCGCGGGTTGGTGACCGTGACATCCTGCTGCTTGGTCATCCGCTTCGTATCCGGAAGCTCCAGACGGAACATGCCGTTGCCAAGATCGGTGATTTCGGTAGCGAGCGTGTTCGAACCCTCGGTGGGGCTGGAGATCGCGCCGGCACTGGTGAAGCCGTTCGCAGCCTGGGTTTCCTTGACGATGTACTCCTTCCACCAGTTCAGGCCGGTGACCTTGATCTGGCCGCTGCCGTCGGTGGTCAGCGTCTGAGTCAGCTTATCCCGATCCTCTTCGGGCACGGTGGCGGTGTTAAACACGTAGGTGTAGTCGCCGACCGCGTTCTCGAGGAAGTAGAGCGGAGTCTTGCTCTCCACGCTCGTCACCTCTTCGGTTTCACCGAAGGGACCGTAGATTGCGAACTGGGCGCCCTCGATCACGAAGGTCTCGTCGTCCTGTGCCACCTTGGTGATCACAAGATCACGGAGCATCCTGAAGCCGATGTCCTTGGACTGGTCGGTCATCGTCGAGTAGCGGACAAAGAAGGGCTTCGTGTCGTAAACGGTACCGTACTCAGAGGTGCCCGCATCCTTGAAGTTGCTGTCGAGCGCATTCGCTGCGGCAGCTCCGCTCGAAACCAGCGCCGTGGGATCATCCGACATGTGGCGGTTCTGACCGGGATCAGTCAGCTGGAAGATATCCAGCAGCGAGGCATCATGGACGGTCGCGTTCAGATAGTAGTTTGCGGGATCCGTTCCCTTCAGCGCGCCGGTGTTCAGAACCGGATCATCACCGACATAAAGCGGCGTGTCGTTCTGGCGAGCGGGCGTCAGCTGTTCGAATCTGAAGTGACGGATCGATTCGCCATAGCCGGGATTCGTATTGTGCGCTCCGCTGTCGTTGGTCGCGTAAACATCCGTACCGCCGGAGCTTCCCGGTGTGAGGCCGAAGTTCTTGTAGATGTTGAACGAGATGTCATTCGCCAGAGCCTGAACGATATCGTACTGGCTGTAATCGCGGCGGCTGTGGTGCCAGGCGGCGTTATCAGTCGGATCCTGCGTGCCGTCCCAATCCTCGTCGATCCAGACGTCGCCTTCCACCTCGACCAGTCCGTCGAGCACGGAAACGCTGACGGGGTTGGAGGTCAGAACACGAGCGGATTCGGCGTAGGCAAGCTTGTAGTTGTTGACCGCGTTGGTGTATGCGACATGCTCGAAGAAGTAATCATCCTGAGCCGCCGGGATCTTCTCGACGAACGTGCGGTATGTGATTACCAGCGAATGATTCTTCTGCAGGACAACGTCTTCACCAAAGACAAGCATAAAGGCTGTGATGCTGCTTCTATCGGTGATCGTCTCTGCATTGTCCGCAGCCGGCCTCGAGAAAACTGTCCAACCGTGGCTGGAGAGGTAATTCTCTTCTCTGGCATGAGGCATATCTGCCAGCAGCTTGGCTTCAACGGAAGACGTGGCAGTAGTGGTGACCCAGACCACATAGTCCGAAGTCGCACTGCCGGAGACTTCCACTTCGTTGATGTAACCGAAGATCGTGTTCCAAACCGATCCGCGGTTCTGACCGTCGCCGACTTTCGGGATCATGTCGCCGATGACCAGCTTCGTCGTATCCTGGTTAGCACCGTTGGCCGCGGCAAGACGCCAGTCGACATGACCCATGTCGCCCTGCTCGTAGCCCGGGTCACCAGGATAGAGCTTTGTTCTGCTTGCCCAGCCGAGGCCGGTATCGTGGTAACCGGTATCCCGGTCGCCGCGAACGCCCTTCTGCGGGAAGATATCTCTTCCCTTCACGACCGCGACCTCGGTCATGCCCCTGATCCAGACGTAGTTGTCGCCGTTCTCAAAGGGCTTGATATCATCCGCATTGCGGACGCCGAGCTCGTGCGCCGCAGGCGTGGGATCGTTGTCATCCACCGCAGCGTCGGAAAGCTGATCGCCAAAGACATATTTGCCGTTTTCATCAACGCCCGTGGCCCAGGAGAAGCCATGCGGGTTGTTCTCGGTCTTCGGCGCTTTCGCCTCGGACGAGAGATACGCATCGTTGCGGATCATCGTCGTCTTGCCCGGGACCTCATAGAGAAGCGCGCTCTCCGAAATGGTTGCGTAGAAGGTAATCTCCGCGGAGTAACCCGGCTTCAAAGTACCGTCAAGCTTAAAGATGACTGCCGTTTCAGGATCGCGATAGTCCCCCTGCGTGGTCTGCTGGACCTTGGTGCCTTCGACCGGGATGATACCGTTCTGAATGAAATTCAGGTCATTGCCGAGGTACGGAGCCTCCGTACCGGTCTTCACTTCAGGCTGGTGGAACTCGTCGGTGTAGTACCTGACACCGGTCGGCAGGATATCGATCACGACAGGCTGTGTGAAGTCTGCGTTGGAATCCTGAGGATCGTTCGTGATCTTGATCGTGTACCTGATGAACGACGGGGAATCCTCTGTGCCTGTTTCCGCAGAGGTGCCGAGGTCGTTGCTCTTTGAGATCTTCATGATCGGGAGCTCAAGGCCGCGGACATTCACGACCGCTTCGGACTTGTCGTCCTCGGTCTTCTTGACGGGTTCAGCGCCGTCCGCACCCCACTTGGGATAGGTGAGCGACGTAGAAGCGTAGTTTGTGAAGTCCGTGATCTCGACTGCGGTTTCGGATGCGGTGATCTGGTCGATCGTCATCAGAACCACAGTAGGACCGACCTGGAACTCTTCGCCGAGCAGATAGCCTTCGCCGATGATCACCTTGTCGGGATCGGCGGGATCAGGCGTATCCTCCGTAAAGTTGGTCTCATTCTCCACCTCTTCGCTGTAGTAGCGGATGATGAAGCTCTGGGCATTCTCCGCAGCCGGGATGCTGACAGTCTTGGTCCCCGGGTTTTCGGGATCCGCCGCCGTCACGTCGACGATTTCGAAAGGCGTATCGGGCGCGTCAGATCCGTTAAGGTAGATGGCCGCCTTGATCTTCGCGTTGATCGAGCCGCCCGACTCGAGCATGCTGACGTTCTGAGAGGCCTCTCCGATACGGACTTCCGTGATTCTGTAGGAGAACGGGGCGCCGTCAGGCTTGGACGTAAGGCCGCTGTCCTCAAGGACAAACTCACGGAGCATCTGGTTCTTGCCCGTGACCGTGGGCGTAAGCGTGTAGGCTACGTTGCGCGAACCGTTGATAAGCGAATTCACGTAGGCTACTTCAACATCGTTTTCGCCCTTGGACATGATTTCGATCTCGATGTCGCTCTCGGGGAATTCCGCAGACTTCGCGATGACGCTCTTCGTCAGCTCCACGTCAGCAACACCGTTGATGTTCCTGAGTGTGAAGACGGGCGGATTGCTCGGGTCGGGAGCGGTCGTCATCGGGTTGATCTTGTAGAACCAATCGACGCGCGGGTCGTCCTTGACCATGGTGTCGTAGACTTTCCCGGATTCATGGGCGCCGACAGCGGTCTCGACCAGGATATAGGTCTTGCTGGGATCCCAGCTTTCCTCACCCTCAGTCTCGTCCGCCTCCCAAAGCGTGAAGGAGCCAAGCTGATGCGTGGTCGGATCCTCATAGAGTTCCGCGTCATTGGCCGCGCTGCCGGTGAGGCCCGAGAAGACAAGCTTCGGAAGTCCGGTTACCGGATCGGGCGTAGAGGTCAGGAGCGCTTCCACGTTCGCGCGGGCACTCGCGCTCGCCGCGTCAAAGTCTGCGGGAACTTCATAGACCTTGAAGTTCATGACCGGGTGGACGTTTTCGGGATATCCGCCGACGTCCAGTTTAAGGATCTTCGGCGCGATCAGCGGGTAGTTGTAGACCTTGACGTTGATCGTGTTGATATAGCCTTCGTTCTTGAATACGAAAGCTTTTTCAACTGTTTCGGTACCGACCGTGATCGTCTCAAGAGTCTGCTTCACATTCTCGATATACGCGCTCTCGATGCCGCGGTAGTCCGCTGCGGACCACTGGGTCTCGGCGACGGCGTACCACTCGTACGGAGTGAGCAGAGTCGTGAAGGTGACTTTGCCGTCTTCATCCGTTCCGACGTTCACATCAGCCTCAACCTTTTCCCAAACAAGCGCGCCGTCCACCATCTTTCCGTGGTAGAGCGTGAACTTCGCCTTGTTTTTAAGGACCGTGGAGGGATTCGTGCCGTAGACGTCACCGTACTTGATGATCTCCAGCGGGTTGCCCTTCGGGTCGGTGATGTACTGGTCGGCAGAAGGATTCACCGAGAAGTCTTTCACGTTATCCGTCCAGGACAAAGAGACCTTGATGTAGTTTGCGGTCGGATCCGGGTTGAGAACGTAGCCCTGCGGAGGGGCGGTCTCAACGATGTAATAATCGGTGGCCTCGGCGCTTTCAAGCGGGATGAGCACCTGGTATTTGCCGGTGCTGGGCTCCGAGAAGATCGCATCCAGCTTGGTGTCGGGATCCAGCGGATCGAGCCGTACTTCAAACGTGGCGCCGGAGAGGGTCTCTTCCTTCGCAGCATCATATTTGAAGAATACGACCTTACCGTACATATAACGGTTCGTGACTTCGATCGAGATCTCGCTGGAGGAGCTCACCGAGATCTGCTGACGCGGATAGGTCCCGTCAGAGTTCCTCGTGACCGTCTTGATCGCAGACGTCCCATACTGATAGGAAGTCCAGATGAAGTGGTCGCCGTCCACGAAAGCGCTGAGCGGGTTGTTGGGATCGGTCTGCGCCTCGACATTGACGATCTCTTCGAGCCAGTAGTCGCTGCCCACCGTGAAGTAGGCCGTGCTGCCGCTGGCGTCCTTGAACTGGACGCCATCGGTCGGGTTGCTTCCCTTCTTCAGCGTAGCCGTGCCGATGAGGTTGCCGCCGGTCTGCGCATCGTAGATGTTCAGCGTGACGGACCAGTTGAGCAGCGGGAGGCCGGCATTGTTGTCGTCCACCGTCTTATGGACTTTCATCGAGGCCATCTTCGGGTCCTTGGCCTTGACTTCCACGGAGCTGCCGTCGGTGCAGACAAAGTTCGTGCGGACCGGGTCATTGACACCGTCGACCGCGACCTCGTACGGGCTGACGCACTTGTAGAACTCAGCGGCGTCATTCGTGAACGGGATACCGCCGGTGACGACAGCCGAATAGACGACGAACTTGCCGCTCGAATCCACCAGAGGTCCGTAGCCGACAGGCGCCGTGCTCTCGAGGAACACGTAGACGCCGGGATCAAGATTCTCGATCGGCTTCTTGCCGGTGCTCGAGGAGGTCGAGACACTGCCCTTGTTCGTCCATCCGCTGCCCGCAGCATCGTACAGGGCCTTGACCTGCGCATAGGTCTTGGCGTCGGCGGAGGAAGGCAGCGTCACGCTGAGCTCGCCGCCGAGCGTGGCGAACGGTTTGTAGTAATAGACGAAGGTTGCGGATTTCTTGATCAGAGTATCCGTGTCAAGATCGTATTTGCCGATCTCGATATCCGTCAGCTTCGGGTTCTTGACCGTCAGCTCGAGCGTCGTGCCGCCGAGATCGCTGATCGCCGAGATCTTCACGTCTTTGTCGGGGGTGTCGCCTGCGGTAAGGTTCAGCGGAGCATAGGTATAGCCGATAAAGTACTTCTTGGCGCTGTCGACCAGGTTCTTGCCCGCCGTATTCTGGGCGTACTGCGGGTACTGAGCGGCAAACAGCTGCTGGAAGTACGCCGTGGAATAATTGTGGTTGGGATCGCTCTCTTCGAGCCAGTAGTTGGCGGAGGCAAGCCCCGTGAACGTGATCTTGCCGTTCGTCGACGTGGTGCCGCTGTGCGTGCCGGAGCCCTTCAGATCGAACTGCATGCCGGTGACCGGATTGTCGTCCATGTCCGTTTTAACGACAGACAGGCTCAGCTTCTCCGGGTTGGCCATGAAGACCGTGACCGGCTCGCCGCCGACGAAGAAGTAGCGGTACAGATCATTGCTGCCGCCCGGGTAGGCGATCTCATACTTGTTCTTGTTGGCAGTGCTGCCCAGGTCAGTCTCCTTGATGCGGTAATAACCGATGGGGAGACCGTTTTGGAACATCAGACTGCCGCTGTCTTCCGTCGTGAAGGTGTAGCTGCCGCTCTGCTTCCAATCGTCCGCATCGGCGTCCCAATCCTTCCAGGAGCCGGTACCGTCGTCCTTGGTATTGCGTTCCAGGGTCATCTTGACGCCGGCAAGCGGGACGGAACCATAGTTGCCGTGTTCGATCTGCTGGCTGCTCAGACCGATGGTAGAGCTCGTGGGCTTGTAGCCGATCTTGTGGACCGTGACCGGAGTATTCTTCATCGGGTAGTCCACGATGCGATACAGGCCGCTGCCATAGGTATCGCCAGCGTTATCGCCGTTGCGGGCGAACCACACCCGGCTGGTCTGGTTCTTGGCGAGGGCCGTGGTCTTGTCGTTGACTTTAACGAAGTAAAGATCGTTGAAGAAGAAATACTTTTCCTGATCTGAGGAAGTCGGATTCTCGTCAACGAATACGAGATAGGTTTCGTACGGGATAGCCGGGAAGCCGTATCCCTCCGGCGCGCCGGTCTCGACAAGGTCGACTTTCACGCCGTAGATCGTGGGCGTCCCTGTCTGAAGGACTACAAACTCATCTGCGGAAAGGACGTACGGATCGTGAGTGGAAACGCCCTCCTCTTCGTAGATCCACAGTTCGACGGGCTTGATGGTGCCGTTCTCTTCGTTATAGTTATAGTCTTCGTAGCCGACAAGCTGGTAGGTGCCGCTCTGGGCGAAGGCGTAACTCATGATTACAGCCCCCGTCTCCGGATCCTTCCGTTCCGTGAGGAAGGTGGTCATCTCGGAAAGGACCTTGTCTCCCAGAAGGAGCTTGAAGTGAGCGTTCTCCAGAGGACTGTAATCCTCGTTCGGCTTGCCCTGATCGTTGTAGCCGTCCCACCACTTCGTCATGCGGAGAGAGGCCAGCAGGATATTCGAGCCGCCGGTGCCTTCGCCCTTGCTGTTGAGGCCTTTGCCTTCATTGAGCTTATCCAGCGTATAGGTGTCTGTCTGCTCGATCGCACTGCCGTCGACCGTGCAGCTGACGGGCTCGGTGAGCGCATCGCAGTACCAGAACAGATACTTGAAGTGCGGGTTGATGCTCACCGAGTTCGGTCCGACGTTCTCTTCCACGAGGACGTAGACGTAGTTCTTATTGACGCCGCTTACGACATTGCCGTCCGCGTCCGTCACGCCCTCGTCGACGTCGGTGAGGAATTCACCCGGGATACGGGTATCATCCGCCATGTTGACCAGAGAGCCGGAGGTGTAGGTGCCGATCGGCGTCCAGATCTTATTGCCATCCTCGTCGACAGCGCTGGTGCTGAAGGCGATCGTAGTTGCGCCATCAGGCAGGATCGCGCGGTAGAGCGTGAACACGCAGTCGGACAGGGGAGTGTCGTCCGGGTCGATATGCAGGCTGTTGCCGGACTCGTCGCAGCGAGCGGGCTCATTTTCAAGGTTCCACTGCTTAGAATGCTTGTCCAGATACTTGGTGATGTGGAACTGCACCCAGTGGCTCCGGTTGAGCAGTGGTCCGGCATAATACTCGTCTGTATCGTTGGTGATCGGATCCACTTTCACCGCGTTGTACTCTCTGAGCTGATCATCCGGGATCGAAGCGCCTTCCGCGGGACAGTCTTTCCAGGCGGAGCCGTCGGCGGTCTTCGGGCTTTCCTGATACGGCAGATAGACTTCGCTGTCGGAATCCAGCTCGACGAGCGCGTACTCGTAGGCAACGCCCGCGTCGTTCGCGCGAGGCAGCTTAGTAAAGCTCGCCTGGCCGTTTACCGTATCGACCGTGACCTGCTTCGGGGGAGTCGAATCGTCCATGACGGGCTCCCAGTTGCCGCCGGCAGGCGTGACCGGTCTTCTGTACACGCCGATCGTGACGCCGTCCATGCTGAACTGGCCGCCGAGCCAGCCGTTTGTGCGGATCTTGGCGGTGTTGATCTTGATATAAGGCGCGTTGTCGACCTCCAGCCGTTTGGCCGCCGTGGTATTATCGTTGGTGGTCTTCTCGCCGAGGATCAGCTGGCAGGTCTGTCCGTCCTTGACCAGGTAATAGGTATCCGCAAGCGTCGTCGGACTCCAGGTAGACGGGTCGCCTTCCTTGACGGTATAGGTGATCCGCTCGCCGTTCGTATCAAAGACAGGCAGATCCTCGATCAGGGCTTTGCCATAGCCGTCCGTCAGCGCCCAACCGACCTTGGTCTCTCCGTTGTAGATCTCGACCATGAAACCGGACGTAGTCAGGTCCGCACCATACTTGGTCTTCTGGACCTCGACAGAGCCAAGGTTCTTCGCGTTGTAGAAGGTGAAGGAGTTCAGGCTGGCGCCGTCGCTCTTGTTTTCTACAGTTTTCTCAATAAAGGTCCGCTCCTTGGTCTCCCCCTCCACAAGGCCGCGTACATAGACGTTGTCGGAGGTATCCAGCCTGTCATACTCCTGCATGACAGCCAGGGAAAGATTGGGATCCAGGTAGCCATCGGGGACTACCGACTCGGAGAAGTAGTAGGTCCCTGCCGGGAGATACACGCCGCTGTTTTTGCCGTCGGCCTTGATCTCATACTGGGCAGCCGGCGCCGCGGGATACGGATGATAGGTATAGGTACCGTCTCCGTTGTCCGTGCGGGTGTAGACCTTGAACTTCGCACCCGCGTCGTTCATGCTGTCGCCCGAGGGGAGCTCCTTCTTCGTGATGTCTACTCGGGGTACCGGCTTGTTGTAAATCTTGTACTCTTTGTACTTCGTGCTGCCGTTGTAGGTCCCGATATCATCCGTGCTTCCGGGCTGGTGCAGAGCGGTCAGGTCGATCACACCGATCATCTTATCCGTACTGGCGTCCGTAAAGGCCTGATCGTCAGTCGAGACGTGATCAAAGGTGTAATTCGGATTGATATCGCTCTCTTTGTAGTAGTATTTGGCCCCTTCGGTGAGGAAGAAGGTCGCGCCGGTATTGCCTGCCGGGATAAGGAGGCCGGACAGGTCCTGGCCGTTCTGGGCGTCCGTGGCAATCTCGGTGCATCCCGAATTCGTGTAGACGGTTACTTTGCATCCGCTAATAGATGGCTTACCATCGTTTGCGTTTAACTTCACCACATGGACCGGGATGGCCTTTTTGTAGTTGTAGAGACGGGTCGTAAAAGTGACCTTGTTAGCCGGATTGATCTTCGCGTACCAGTCGGTCCCGATCTGGACTCTTTCGCCGTCACCGTCGGCGGAAACAAAGACATAGTCGGACTCCAGCGTCTCCTTGATGCAATAGGTATAAGGCTGACCGTTTGCATCAAACAGAGGAAGCTTTGTCCATTCGGCAGTCGTTCCGGACGGGGTGGCCGTCTGCTGCTCGCCGACGTGTTCCAAAACCGTCGAGGAGCTGAGGGTCCCCGCGTAGCGGTACAGATCGACAGGGACGCTCTTGTCCGTGACCGCAGTGGTCGTGCCGCTGGTCGACTCGACCGCGCTCTGGGTCGTGTCGCCGTTGGTCTTAAAAATGTAGTAGTTCTTCTGGGCCTTGACCGTGACATACTTGCGGTTGAACATGTTGATCTCGGCAGTCTCGCCCGACTCCGCCTTGACGGCATCGGAGTACTGCAGAGAATTGGTCGTATCGCCCGTCACGGGATAGACCGGGTAGTAAGTATCCGTATCGGTGATCGTTTCTTTGAAGCGATACCAGTAGGGATGACCCTCGCCGTCTGCAGCCGCAACGTAAAGCGTAAGCGTGCCGTCGCCCGTGAGCGCCGTCTTGGTGATGGCGGAGCCGTCCAGGTTTGTGGCAAGCTCCCAGCTCGGGTTAGCGGTCGTGGAGGGATCGTCGGTCGTGCGATACAGAACGAAGGTGGCGGGGAATTCCGCAGACCACTTCTGGAAAGAGGACGTAGAAACCGTGGTCTGGTGTACTCCGACGTATTTGTTCAGAACGATCGTCGCTCTGGTCTCCGTGTTGGTGAAGTCGTAGGTCGTGGAGACATAGCTGGCATCGATCGTGATCGTTTCGGTATGCGTGTCTCCGGTATAGCCGGCGGGAGGCGTTTTCTCCCTCAGCGTATAGGTACCGTAAGGCAGCCCGTCAAAGCTGATCCTGCCGTTGTCCGGCGTCGTCTTTTCTGAGCTGTAGCCGTTCGGACCGGTCAGCTCGAAGACTGCGCCGCCCAGGCCGTTGCCGTCCTGGTCCTTCTTCTGGACGATGATGGCGCTCTTCGTCTCTTTGTTCACGAAGGTGACGTCGGCCTTCTTGTTTGCAACGGCGGTGAAGGTGCCGTCGGTCGTCTCGGTGCCGTTCACGTTGACGGTAACAGACTCCTGCACCATCGACGTGGACGTATAGCTCTCTTCCACCTTATACTCGACGCCGGCAATGACGTAGTATTCCGTGCCCGCAGAAACGGTCGCGGAGGATCCGGAGCCGACTCGCGTCCAGGTGTAGGGAGCGGCCGAGCCGCTTCTGGAGTAGACGTAGATTTCACTCTCGCCGTCGGCAGCCTTGATCGTGTACGTGATCGGGCCGAATTCATTATTGTATGCGGTGGGAGCGGCAGCGCCGTACTTTCTCAGATACTTGCTGATCTGGAAGGTTCCGGCGACCTTAACGGGCAGATCCTTTGAAGAGTCGGCATTGGCGCTCGGCTTCTGCGTGCCGTTGTTGGCCAGGACCGCTGTCAGGTCGACCTTGTTGTTCGCCTTCAGGATGTTCGGAGCCTGCCAGAACTCGGCGATCTCGTCCGCGGTGTACTTGTAGACCGCGGTGACCTTATAGGTCGTATACAGGGGCGTGAGGACGTCACCGATCGAGTCGCCGTTGGAATCCACCACGGTTCCGCTCTTCATAACGAGATCGGAGTCGACCGTTCCGGTGGGATCCCAAATCGTGATCGATTCGTTGAGACTGTTCGTGATATCCTTTTCCGTTCCCTGAGGGCCGGTTCTCTGGATCTTGACGGAGACCAGCTCACGGGATGAATCCTGGGTATCGTTGAGGAAGGTCTTGAGCGTCTCGTCCAAGGTGATCGAGTTCACCTTGTCGCGGCCGTAACGAGAGTAATCGTCATCGGCCGTGCACAGACCGCTGTTATCAGTCTTTTTGAGACCGACGGCAATATTCCAGGTGTAGGTGACCGTCTTGGCACTGTCGTTCCTGACAGGCGCTGCGGCCTGGCCTTTCTGGACGCCCCATTCATCCGGCGAGGTGGTCGTGAAGCCGGTGGCATCCTTCTGCTCGTCGTCGCCGGAATGATAGTCCGTCATCTCGACATTCCGCTTCTTGTCAAACAGCGTCCAGTTGGCGGAGAGATCTACACGGATGCGGTCCAGCTGAGTCATGGTCTCCTCGCCGGACACATAGGTCGTGTGCTCGCCCTTGCCGTAGCTGTAGACGGACTGTTCCATTCCGTTAAACGGAATATAGATCTGGAACGTGAACTCGAAAGAGGTATCGTGATTCGAAACGACGGAAGATCCCGCTTTCGTGTTGATCGTATAAGTATGCTCGCCGTAGACGTCCTCTGCAGGAGTCACGCTGGCGATCGAGTTGCCCGCGGCCAGATTCATCAGGCGCAGGCCGGCGGGGAGCGTGATCTTCATCGTCACGTCCTCATAGTGATCGAACAGCGCGGAGGTCTCGGCGTATTCATCACCGGAATAAGCCGCGGCCTGGTTGAAACCGAATTCAACCTTGTATTGCAGCGTCTCGCCGGCACGGAAAGCCGGGTCGGGATTGTCGATCTTGGACGGGCCGGTGACGGAGAGGAAGATCGGGTGTCTGGCGCTCTCGATCGCAGCAGCCTCGGGGTCGTCGGGATCGATGGGATCCACGTAGACCTGGTTCCAGCGCGCTACCAGAGGATCGGGCCAGGTTTCTTCTTCCTCCGTGCCAGCAGGTTCGCCGGCTTCTTCTCCATCCTGGGGCTCTTCACCTTCGGAAGATCCATCCTCGCCGCTGGCGCCGCGCGTAACAACGTACGTGGTGAACGCGTCTGCGTTGAATTCGCAGACGCTCTCAGTAAAAGTTGCGTCAGCCACCGGGTTCGCCACGTTGTTTTCATCAACGTGATAGACATTCAGCTCCTCGTCTTCAGCCATGTCGGCGGGAAGCGGGAACACAACGCTGACATCGTCAACAGGCTCGAAGGCCACGCCGTCGGCATACAGGGTGATGTCGTAGGCGACCACGGCCTCCTCGTCCTCACCGAGTATGGCGGCCAGTTCTTCCAGCGCAGCGCCGCTGACCGGAAGAACAACGATCGTCACATCCTCGGCAGCCACGCCCTCGGGCAGAGCCTTATAGGGGATGGCAATCCTGACACCGGTAGCAGTGTCGGTATAATCGACAACGATGGCGTCGGGCTCGGGCGTCGGCTCGGGCGTCGGCTCGGGCGTCACTGCGACCACGGGCTCGGGCGTCGGTTCGGGCGTCACTTCGACCGCGGGCTCCTCGACGTATTCGATGCCGTTGGGCACGCCGAAAACAACACCCTTCAGAGACGCGGCGCTGAACTCATAGTAAAGCGGGCTGGTCGGATCGTTCGGATCGACATGCTTCGCGACGACGTTCTCCTCAGAAATCGGATAAACGCCGTTGCTGTTGCTGATGATCGCAAAACGCAGTTCGTCGGATGTCGGGAGGATCTTGCCCTCTACCCTGACGAGGATGGAGCCATTCTGCTTGAGCTCGCCGTCCTTGCCGTCCGCGTCAAAGATTTTGAACGCGCCAAAGCTGTCGACGCGCCAGCCAAGCTTCTTCTCAAACTGTTCCTGGTGCCACTTCGTATCGGCACTGCGGAGGCTGCTGAGATGAAGCTCCTGCGCTTCGACAGGGAATGTACCCGTGAGGGTGACGATAAGCGCTCTGTCCCCGTCGCTGTCGTCGATCACGTAGACGAGCTTGTCTACGGTCGGGACGGGCGTGGGCTCCGGCGTGGGCTCCAGCGTGGGCTCTGGCGTAGGCTCGGTCGTCGGCTCGACCGAGGGCTCGACCGAAGGCTCGACCGAAGGCTCGACCGAGGGCTCGACCGAAGGCTCGACCGAGGGCTCGACCGAAGGCTCGACCGAAGGCTCGACCGAGGGCTCGACCGAAGGTTCAGCCGGCGGTTCTGAAGCCGGCGGTTCCGGAGCTGGAGGTTCCGAAGCCGGCGGTTCCGTTGTTTCTGGAGGAAGGGTTTCCTCCACGTTTGCAGGCGTGCTGTCGCCAGCCTCGTCCACATCCGCGAATACGGAAGTGGGGACCAGGCTGAAGATCATGACAAACGCTAGCAAGAGGGACAGCAGTCTTTTTCTGGTAGTCGTCATTGGCTTTACCTCGTTTCTAACCGGTATGGTGAGTGCCAGTTAAAAGGATATACAAAGGAGATGCGTGGGATATACAAATGCTGTTCTCCCCATAAAAGGCAATGCCTTTCCATGGGGGCGCCTAATGTATCCTCAATGATATTCCTACTGTCTGGGAGACGGTCCGTGCTGCCGTTTTGGAGAAGTCCGCTGAGCCGCTCGCTCTCTCGCTCTCACCCCTGAAAGACTCGCTGAGTCGCTCATTCCCTCATGGTGTTTCCCTGCACTGACCCGATCCGGTTAACCCGTTCAAATCGACATGTCTCTCGGACGCCGATCTGTGTTCAGCAGATCAAGGCACACAGTATGCCTATTATCATTCATTCTACATTTTACATTTTCTGCTTATTGATGTCAATTGTTTCTTTCTTTAAGTTTTTTAAGCACTTTCCCACAGTTATCCATACTGTGGTTACAGTATATCACCGGTGCAATCAATAAAAGCGTCAAAAATATCAGAAGATTGCGCAGAACAGCGAGTTTTTTTGACTGCTTTTTCTGATTGTATGCTCGTGTTTTTTCACGAGGGAGCTTCTGATAAAGGACTCCGCCATGCAGGCATCAGGGCGGCAACAGTCTCAAGCTCTTATTACCTTTCACGCTATATATTATAATAGTAGAAAATGGGCTTTTTCAGATTACCCGCTCTCCTTCTTCATATTCCAATGCAGTTTGTGTGTCAAACTGCACGTTGCGAAAAACAAAATCCGATCTCATCGCAACACGTCAGACAAGAGCTTTTGTACATCAGATTACCATTTGGAAGTGATCGTTGAAAAAAATATCTGGCGGCATGTTCTGTTCATTCACCGAGACAACATGCATCATCATGACAACAGTATCGGCAACTTGACCGTTCTTGTGTTTTACATTAATATTATAATGTAAATATATGTTATTATGACTTGAGCGTCTGGAAGGAGACAAAACGATGGACCGAATCACCCGGATCAGGAAAATGGAGAACAAGTTTTATTCCGTGCTCTCTGCCGTGCACGCGATGAATCGTGCTCTGGAGGATTACTGCGCTGTGCAGGAGGATATTCAAGCGCTGGAGAAGTACCTTTCCAGTAAAGCAAGGCGCAACGATCTTGCTGCAGAAGAAAAAGGCCTTCTTCCCTCCTCGCTCACACGCGGCGTCCTCTCAGAAGACGGCATATACAATCTTCTGGAGGAGAACGACGAATTGAGGCGCGAACTTGTCCGGATTATGCGCCGTTGAGAAAACCCAGGCGGTTATCGAAGAAAAACGGCCCCGAGCACGCAGCGTTGCTGATATGATGAGAGCAGGCACTTCATAGAAGTGCCTGCTCTCATCATGTGAGTCAAGTCGGACCTCACGGGAAACCCTCGTTAGCCCGCGTCCGGCATCGAACACACTATATGGCAAAGGCGTATTGACATCATTTGGTTCCAGTTGCTATCAGCCGGTGCCTAGAAAGCAGCCTGTTTCTCGACGTTAATCAATAGAATACACAGATGCCTTTACCGCTCGTTTTTGCCCGATAGAGCGCCGTATCGGCATCCTTGTATATGTCGCCGTTAGGATTCTCCCGGTCACTGAAGGCGACACCGACACTGAGGCTCAATCCCGGCAGCTCGTCATCCGATGACTTCAGCGCCCGGTTGATTTCCTCGATCTTCTGGCGTACCAGCTCTTTCAGTTCAGACCCCGCGTGGATCATGATGACGGCAAACTCGTCCCCACCTATGCGGCAAACATAGTCCTCCGCGCGGAAAGCCGCCCGAAGCAGGTCCGCCACCCGTTTGATCGCACGGTCTCCGGCATCGTGGCCGTAGGTATCGTTGATCTGTTTGAGCCCGTCCAGATCGGCCATGATAAGCGCGTTGCGCCGGCGCTCAACGGTCTCCTGCATATTCTGGAAGACAGACCTGTTGTACAAACCCGTCAGGGCGTCGTGGCTGGCATCATAGGCAAGCTGCTCCTGGCTCCGCTTCGTGCTTTCGTACATCGCGTTATACTCGCTGGCCACGAACTGGAACTCATAGGCTCCCTGCACGGGCATGGGTTCCTGGTTCCGGATGTGGTCGACACTCTTCATCAGCGGACGGATGATCAGGTGGGAACTCAGGAAAATCACGGCAAAGACCATCAGCACCAGTATGCCGATCAAAACCCGTTGAAGACGCAGAAGCCTGAGCAGCGTATCGCTCGAGTTCATCTGTTCGCCGCGGTTTTCATCGACCAGTGAGCCGATGCAGAGCGACACGTTGGAACTGATCTTTTCCTTGAAGTCCTGATAATGGTCGTCGAAAACCATGCTCCTTGCCTTTTCCAGCTGCTCGGCAGTCGTCATCGCAAGGTCGTTCTGCGGCAATGCGTAATTCTGCAGCTCGGTAGGAAAGTCCGCCACTTCGTAGCCGAAGCCCTCGATGGCGAGCCGCATCGCATGGTACTCCAGATCCACCAGTTCATTGGAATACTGCAAGGCCTCTCTCAGATACTGAATGCTGCCGGAACCGGACAGATCCTCGGACAGATTCTCGATCGCTTTGTCCCTCCGTCTTGTGACATCTTTTTCTTTAAAATAATTGTTGAGATTCTCGATGTCGCCGGTAAAGACGAACAGGCGCACCTGCTCGGTGAGATAGTCCGAGCCTGACTGCATGTCCGAGGCGTTCTTCTGGCTGTCAATATAGCGTTCGGTCGCCTCTTGCATACGGGAATAGCTCTGCATGGTGCTGTAGGTGGAATAGATCAGAAGCAGGAAAAGCAGTACCGCCATGACAATCAGCACAATGTTGAGTCTGCGCAGACGTATCCCTTTGTTTTCCTCGGGATTCTTGTTTCTCATAGGTGGTCCTCCTTAAAGAAACACGTTTTGGCAGTTATTTATTTCTTCTCCTCGGAAAACCAGTCGGCTTCCTCTTCCGTCTCTTCCTCCTGAACGCTGACGGTATCCACCGCGCTTTCAATGAGTTTGATCATTTCCCAGACAGAGCGGAAACAGATGGTCTTGTTCTGTTCCATCCATGTGATGCGGCCCTGCCAGCTGGAGTTTTGACGGTGCTGCACCCGTACGATAAAGGTGCCCAGATCGCCGTGTTTGGAAAGAAGGTTCTCGTCGCTCATAATCTTTTTCCTTTCCTGAGGTTTTTTCCATACGTGAGGTTGAGTAGGCTCTTGCTTTTGCGAAATGAAGGAGCGTTCGTTCGTGCCCGGATGCGGAAACTGAAGTTCGTCATAGAGCTTCTCCATCTCCAGGGTCATTTGTTCGGCATTGCCGAAGGCAATGCCTTCCGTGCTGTAACTGTGATACAGGATCCCGCCGAGACATCCGTCGGCAACCTGGTCGATGCACAGGATAACGCCGTTTGGCGCTCCGATATACCATTGGCTGTGATTCATGTTGCCCCCTCCGGTCTGCGGTCGCTGGCATCGGTTGTCTCCATCGGAGGAGTCCAGAACACACTGTTGACATAGTACTGGATGCCTGAACGCTGCCTGCCCACGATGAACCGCTGGTTGATTCTTTTCTGGATGATACCGCAGTTCTCACGGGTGGTGTTGACAAGCAGGACCAGATACTGGCCTTTCCCGTACTGGCACATGGCGTCGCCCCGGCGGATGGACTGCCTGACCGCATCCCCCATCCGCTTGGTGAGCTCTTCCAGCGTCGGTCCTTCTTTCATCGGGTTTCCCTTGCCGTCCACAACGGTGCAGAGCATCAGATAGACCGACTGGCCGCCGCGTTCCAGAATGCGTTCCACCATCCGATAGATGCCCTGAAAGACCGGGAAGCTGCAAACGTAGCCGCCGGGGAAGGTGTCATGACGGCCTGTGAGGGTCATCTGAATCTGATCCAGTGCGGCATGCTGGTGCTGCATCTCAACGCCCAGCCGCTCAAACTGCTCCATAAGCCGTTTTGAGGGTCGAAGGCCCTGCTCGTTGAAGTAGTACTGGACCGTATCGTCATAGAGCTTCCGGGCGTCTTCGTATCGGCCCATGGCCGCGAGCGCTTCCATCGTGACCGTTTCCCAGTCTGCAAGGGGGTCGATCTTGGAGGCGTAGGTTCCGAGCTCTTCCATCTGGAAGAAGTCCTGCTCCTCCCGCAGCAGCTGTGCGGCGTTTTCCACGCATAGGCAGAAGGCCTCCCGATAGCGGCGCGCCTCTCTCGCCGCCCAGATCACGCCGGTCTGATTGGGAAGAAATTCTCCGCTATACCAGTGGCAGGCGTCCAGATAGAGAGCGATCTTCTCATCCCGGTCGTCAGCTTCTGCGGCGCTCTGGCAGAGCCGGTCGAATTCCGCGGCGTCTTCTATGAGATCGATCTTGTCCGTCCAGAAAAAGACTCCTTTGCGCTGTTCGATGTAATTCAGGTCCGGAAGTCCCGCGTTCAGCAGTTTCTTCTTCGTGTTGTAGATAACGCTCTGAAGGGCATGGTGGACATTGGACATGTCCCTGTCCTCAAAAAGCAGCTCCTCCAGCCGGTCTCTCGTGACGCCGGTTTTCCGGTTGTGGATCAGAATCTGCAGCAGATAGGCAATCTGGGATTCGTTGGCCTTGGAGCCCCCTGCGATGAGTTTTCCGTTCCACCGGACCGAGAAGCCGCCCAGCATCCGCACATAGAGCGTATCCGGAAGATTATCCGTCATCCGCATGTGATATCACCCCTGTTCCCTAACATGTATTTCTTATCCCAGTCGTTTGACCATGTTTTCATAGTTGACGCTGCTCACCAAGGCCGTATCCCGGGAAATGCGTCCTTCCCGGTACAGTTTCAGGAGGCTTCCGTCCATCGTGCACATGCCCTCTGCGGCGCCGGCCTGCATGGCGCTCTCCAACTGATGCAGTTTGTTCTCCCGGATCATGTTCTGTATAGCGGCGTTTGTCCGCATGATTTCGAAGACGGGGATCAGCGGTCCCTCGACCGACGGCACCAGCTGCTGACAGACGATTCCCTTGAGGATCTGCGCAAGCTGAATCTTCACCTGCTGCTGCTGGCTTGCGGGAAAGACATCCAGAATGCGGTTGATCGTGTTGGCGGCACTGCGGGTGTGAAGGGTGCTCAGCAGAAGCACGCCGGTCTCTGCGGCAGTAATGGCGGATGAGATGGTGTCATAGTCTCTCATTTCTCCGAGCAGGATTACGTCCGGACTTTCTCGCAGTGCGGAGCGGAGACTATCCAGATAACCGGGAGTGTCAATGGAGATTTCCCGCTGGCTCACGATGGATTTGTCGTGGCGGTGGATATACTCGATCGGATCCTCCATGGTTATGATATGGCAGTCTCTGGTCTTGTTGATCCGGTCGATCATGCAGGCGAGAGTCGTGGACTTGCCCGTACCGGCGGAGCCTGTGATGAGAACCAGACCTTTTTTATTCTCCACCAGGCTCAGCACTTCCTCAGGGATCCCCAGCTCCTGAGGATCCGGAAGACCGAATTTGATCACGCGGATCACCGCGGCCAGAGAGCCACGCTGGCGGAACACGTTGACCCG
>JAEEGL010222684.1_pt1 | contig 27461 bp, 26 predicted proteins | sample 9134231 | NCBI WGS metagenome assembly JAEEGL01 (sample SAMN16246548, study PRJNA631951) | gut metagenome | biome: gut microbiome; feature: rumen; material: fiber-attached | host: Bos | place: Iran: Karaj | collected 2018-10
AAGCTACAACAGCAACGTAAAAGAACCTGTACAAAATCTGGCTGATTTCCGCGATCTGGTATTTGGTTTACACAGCCACGGCATCAGAGTAAATCTGGACATGGTATTTAACCATGTGTATATCATGGATGAGTCCACTTTTGAACAGACTGTTCCGTATTATTTCTTCCGCTATAACGCAGACGGAAGTGTTTCTGACGGATCAGGATGCGGAAACGATTTCGCCAGCGAAATGCCAATGGCACGCAAATATATAATAGATACACTGCTGTACTATGTTGATCAGTTTGATATCGACGGATTCCGCTTTGACCTGATGGGTCTTCTGGATGTTGAAACAATGAATCAGGCTGTCGCCTCCTTAAAGCAGGTCAAGGAAGAAGGCATGATGTACGGTGAAGGGTGGAGAATGAAAACAGCCCTGCCGGAAAGCGAATGCGCCACTTCCGTAAACCGTGCCCGTATGCCAGAAATAGCGTTCTTCAACGATTCTTTCCGCGAAATCATCAAGGGAAGTACTTTTGATGCTTATAAGACAGGTTATGGCACCGGCAACATTACCATGGTGGAACAGGCCATGGAAGCAGTCAGAGGATTAATGTATGACAGACCTATTCAGTCAGTAAACTATGTTGAGTGCCATGATGACATGACATGTTTTGACAAACTGAACATCTGTTGCCAGGGTGAACCTATCGCCAACATAATAAACAGACAGAAGATGCTGCTGGGAATAGTAATACTCTCTCAGGGCATTCCGTTTATTCACAGCGGCCAGGAATACTGCCGCAGCAAACGAGGCATTACCAACTCCTACAATAAGGGAGACGACATAAATAAACTGCATCATGAAGACCGCATCAGATACGAAGAAGTTGTTGAATACGTACGCAGTCTGATAGAGATCAGAAAGAAATACCGCATATCCAAAACCAGAGAAGCAATTCTGGAGGATGTTACTGTAGAAAACATGAACGGATGCATTCTGTATAAGATAAATAACTGTGCCGGCGGCAACAGCATTACCGTAATAATCAATCCTAACGAAAACGCAGTTAATTATTCGTTCATTGGCTACCGCAAAGTGCTGTTCGGAGGCAGCGGCGTTGTTGAAGATAAAATAGCAGCACAACCACTCAGTATAACAGTCCTGGGGAGTAATCTAGATGATTAATCCAACCTGGGATCCGTTTCTGGAGCAAGAGTTTAATAAGGATTATTTCAGGGAGCTTTCAGCGTTCCTGAAGGAAGAATATGCACACAAGGAGATATATCCTCCGAAAACGGAGGTCTTTTCTTCGTTCTATTTTGCTGACATGGATAAGATAAAGGTAGTAATACTGGGACAGGACCCGTATCACGAACCGGGGCAGGCCTGCGGACTGTGTTTTGCGGTTAAGCCGAGAGTAAAACTACCGCCGTCACTGCTTAACATCTATAAGGAAATTGAAGATGATCTGGGAATCAGAATGACAGATAACGGCTACCTGGTAAAATGGGCTAAGCAGGGCGTTCTTCTTTTAAACAGCGTTATGACTGTGGAAAGAGGACTGGCAAACTCTCATAAGGGAAGAGGCTGGGAACAGTTTACTGACAATGTTATACGTAAACTAAATAGCCTTGATCAGCCAATGGTTTTCCTTCTGTGGGGAAGAAATGCCAGAGACAAGGTAAGTCTGCTGGATAACCCCAATCATCTGGTCTTACAGGCAGCACATCCGTCACCGTTAAGCGCTTATAACGGCTTTTTCGGATGCCGTCATTTTTCAAAAACCAACAGATTTCTAAAAGAACATGATTTAGAGGAAATAGACTGGCAAATGTAAGCGCAAACAATGCTATAATAAAGATGGTATGATATGTTCCTGGCGACAGGAATATTACAGAATAATGTAGAAAATAGAGTTCTAGGAGGGAGTGATACTGTGAAAACAGAAATGCTGGCAATGATATTAGCTGGTGGAAGAGGAACTCGTTTGCTGGATTTGACATCCAAGGTTGCCAAACCGGCAGTTTACTATGGCGGAAAGTACAGAATAATTGACTTCCCTATCAGTAACTGCGCAAACTCAGGCATTGGGGTAGTAGGTATTCTAACCCAGTATGAATCAGTTTTATTGAATGAATATGTTTCACATAGTTCAAGGTGGGGCCTTGAAGGCCGTAATAAGGGCATCTTCGTTCTGCCGCCTCGTGAAACAAACGAGGGCTTCGGAGTCTATCGCGGAACAGCCGATGCCATTTATCAGAACATTGACTTCCTGGATATGTACAATCCGGATTATGTTCTGATCCTTTCCGGTGACCATATTTATAAGATGGATTACGCCGAAATGCTGGAATTCCATAAGAAGAACAACGCAGACCTGACAATAGGCGGTCTTGAAGTTACCATGGAAGAAGCAAAACGTTTCGGTATCATGAATACTGATGAAAACGACAGAATCGTTGAATTCGAAGAAAAGCCGGAACACCCAAAGAACAATGTTGCCAGCATGGGTATTTACATTTTCAGCTACCCGGCATTAAGAAAAGCATTAAAAACTGATGCTGTAGCAGATACAGCCCATGACTTTGGCAAGGATATCATCCCTGCTTATCTTAACAGCGGCAAGAGACTGTTTGCCTACCGCTTCAAGGGTTATTGGAAAGACGTAGGAACCATTGATTCCTTATGGCAGGCCAATATGGACCTCATCGATGATAATGATCTCATCAACATGGGTGATTCCAGCTGGAAGATCTATACTGATGACGTTCCGACAACACCGCAGTTCATCGGTGAAGACGCTGAAATACAGAGAGCCTATATTAACCAGGGCTGTATTGTTAACGGCACAGTTAAGAATTCAGTTCTGTTCAGAGATGTTGAAGTAAAAGCCGGTGCCAAGGTAATTGATTCCGTAATCATGCCTGAAGCAGTAATCGGTGAAGGTGCAACTGTCCGTAACTGCATTGTCAGTGAAGGAATTGTCGTTCCTGACGGCAAGAAAGTAGGCAGTTCTAAGGAAATTAAGCTGATTTCCAGAAAGGAGCAGGTGGAATAACATGAAAAACGCTCTTGGTATCGTCAATTTTGAAGCAAAGAACCTTGAAATAAACGGACTGTCAAAATACAGAACCATACCTGCCATGTCATTCTTGGGCCGCTACAGAGTAATTGACTTTGTATTATCCAACATGGTCAACTCAGGAATCGACCGCATTAAGGTACTGGTAAGTGATAAGCCACGTTCTCTCATTGAACATCTTGGCACAGGTGTGCAGTACAACATTAACCCAAAGCAGGGCTACCTGCAGATGCTGTATCCGGATACCATGGCTGTAAGTGATGCTTATTTCCATGATGTATATCTGATGAGAGAGAATCTTCCGGATTTCCTCAACGACAAGCACAAATACGTGGTCATTTCACCAAGCTACATGATCTGCACCTTGGATTATCAGAAGGTAATCAAGGAACATGAAGAATCCGGAGCAGATGTAACTGTTGTATATGCCGGTGTTAAGAACGCCGATGAAGCATTCATAGGCTGCCACAGTGTTGTCATGAGTGACAACGGCAGAGTAACAGACATCGTACCGAATATGGGCAATGCACGCAAGAGCAACATATTGATGGAAACCTATGTACTCAGAAGAGAACTCTTCTGTAGTCTGCTGGAACAGGCACCGTCAATCAGCCCACTGTTCAGCTTTGTTGACATTCTGCGCGCCGAAATCCGCGGATTTGACATAAGAGGATATGAGTATAAGGGTTATCTCAGCTGCATTAACTCCCTCGAGTCATATTATCAGGCCAACATGGAATTGATTGACCACAAGAAAGCAAGCAAACTGTTCAAGGAAAACTGGCCAATCTATACAAAGACCAATGACTCCGCACCTGCCAACTACCGTAAGAACGCCAGCGTTAGAAAGTGCCTCATAGCTAATGGCTGTGAGATCGACGGCGAACTGGAAAACTGCATTCTGGGCAGAGGCGTAGTAGTAGAAAAGGGCGCCAGAGTAAAGAACAGTGTATTACTCCCTGACACATACATCAGTGAAGGTTCAGATATTAACTATGCTGTCATTGACAAGCATGCTAAAGTCGTAGAAAAAAAGAAACTGATCGGAAAAGAAGACAAGCTGCTCTACATCAAGAGAAGCGACAGGGTATAACCATGAACAAAATCCTATTTGTTGCTGGTGAAGGTCTGCCATATGCCAAAAGCGGAGGCTTAGCCGACGTAATCGGATCACTGCCGCCGGCATTAGCACGACAGGATGAAGAAGTGGCAGTAGTTCTGCCAATGTATAAGTCCATCATTAACAGATTTACCGATATTGAATTCATAAAGGAAATACCGGTACAATCAGGCATTATCTATAAAAAGGCCCGTATATATACTCAGACAAGAGGCAAGGTAGAGTATTACTTCATCAGACAGGATGATTACTTCTACCGTGACAGCATGTACGGTTATTCAGATGATGGAGAAAGATTTGCCTTCTTCTGCAAGGCTGTACTTGATATGCTCCCTCATATCCCGTTCAAGCCTAACATCATTCATACCAATGACTGGCAGACAGGCATGATCCCTATTCTCTGTAAGAAGGAATACAAGGATTCAGTCTATAAGAAGTACAAACACGTATTCACCATTCATAACCTGCAGTTCCAGGGCAATTTCCCAAGAGAAATATTAAGCTGCTTCAACCTGTCAGATCAGTTCTACAAAAACGGCGACATCAAGTTTGATGAAGGCATAAGCTTCATGAAGGCCGCCATTCTGTACGCTGACGAGATCACAACCGTATCAGATACCTATTCAAAGGAAATACTTACACCGGAATTCGGTGAAAGAATGGAAAAGGTTCTGGAATCCAGAAAAGGCAACCTGGCCGGTATCGTAAACGGTATCGACATTGATAACTGGAATCCGGCAACTGACCCGCATATTTACCGCAACTACACCCCGGCAGCTATCAGCAACAAGAAGGAATGTAAGAAATCCCTGCAGTATCAGCTGGGCTTAAGAGTAGCGGATGACGTATTCCTGATCGGCATAGTCTCCAGACTTACATGGCAGAAGGGAATGAACCTGGTATTTGACAAACTTCAGACCATTATGAACCAGGATGTACAGTTCATTGTTCTAGGTACCGGTGATTCCTATATTGAAGGAGAACTGAAGAAGATTGAAAGCACATATCCGCACAGAGCTGTATTCTATTGCGGATATAATGAGGAACTCTCTCACAGAATGTATGCCGGCTGTGATATGCTATTGATGCCGTCTCTGTTTGAACCATGCGGAATCAGCCAGCTTATCGCCATGCGTTACGGAACCATCCCGCTGGTAAGAGAAACAGGTGGATTAAAGGATACCGTTGTTCCTTACAACCAGTACACTGGTGAAGGTGAAGGATTTACCTTCCGTCACTTCAACAGTGATGACATGATCTTCATTCTGAAATACGCCATCAGCGTTTATTACTCAGATAAGAAAGCCTGGAAGAAACTGATGCATAACGCCATGAAGAAGGATGTAAGCTGGGAACTGTCAGCTAAGAAATATAGAAATATCTATAACAAACTGTAGAAAAACCAAATAAAAACCCTGATCACGTGATCAGGGTTTCTTTTTATTAGTTGTCTTTTGAATGTCTTTCGCCGATCTGGTACTGTTCCTGATTAGCAAACATTTCTCTGACGGTAATAGGCTCACAGCCGGTCAGCTTCTGGAAGTCATCGGTCTTAGTGTCCATCTTGCCCTCACGGATAGCCTGGGCAAAGGTTACCATTCCATCTGATGAGAACGGAGCTTCGCTGCCTTTCTGGAAGACACCGTCAGTTGTTCTTGGAACACCCATGGCATCAAAGATCTGGTAGTTCTCTTCATCAGTTACGAACTTGTAATCAACATGGTTACCTGTTTCTTCATTTCCGATTTCACAGAAACGGGAAATAGTCATTAATTCTGGACCGTTGATGTCAAGAGTGGCGTGATCATACTGCGGTTCAAAGGCTCTGTGTAAGGCATAAGCTACAGCCTTGGCGCAGTCCTTACGTGAAATGTAAGCCATTAAGCCATCGCCCTGGGAGTTCATTAACGGACCGCCAACCTTAACATAGGTATAGTAGTTGGTGATCATGGCTTCGGCGTACTGGGAGTTACGTAAGAAGATGTAGTCCAATCCTTCTGCGGCAATATATCTTTCGGTATAGATATGGTCTTTCTTTTCTACAGATGGGTTTGTTTCGTCGCCGGCATTTACCAGAGATGTATAGATGATTTTCTTAACGCCGGCTTTCTTGGCGGCGTCAACACAGTTCTTGTGAGCGGCCTGTCTCTTTGGACCAACGAAAGGCATAGAGATAAGAGCCAGAGCATCAGCTCCCTTGAAAGCTTCGACGAGGCCATCAGGATTATTAAAGTTAGTTACATGAGTTTCAACACCCAAAGCTGCGTATTTTTCCAGAGATGCCGGATTATATCCGCAGAAAATGAGGTTTTCCTTTGGTTCCAATGTTAAGAGAATCTCAGCTGCGACACCGCCAAGGTTTCCATCAACACCGGTCAGTAATAGTTTTGCCATTATAAGTTCCTCCTGTTATATACTAATATTTTACTGTATCAAAAGCTGTTTTTACACTAAAGGAGGCGATAATTTGTTTTTTTAAATAAATATATTATAATAAACAAGATGGAGGTTATCTCAAAATGAATAAATCGACATTAGGAATAATAAACAAACTGACCATCGGTATGTTATTACTGTGCCTGGGCGGTTTGTGCCTGGGTGTTGCGTTGGGATACTACGGAACCAACTGGTATGTTTCACAGAAGATTGCCCGGGAAATGGCCGAAGAGAAATATGTCATAACCACGGATGCTACAGCTACATCCGCAGATATTGCCAAGGGCAAGACCGCATATATTAACGGTGAACTGGTTGTCGGAACAATGGAAGACCTGTATACGGGAGACGCCAATGCTCTGCCTTCTCAGATCATGAGAGGAAAAACTGCATATGTTAACGGATCACTGGTTGTAGGTACAATGGATACTGTTGACGGGCAGACCGTAACCCCGGGGAAAACTGATATTATCATCCCGGTTGACGGTTATCTGAAAGAAGACATTGTTATTAATGGTGATAAGAACCTGAAGTCCGAAAACATCCGTAACGGCATTTCTATCTTTAATACATTCGGTTCATATATTCCGGCTGCACCTCAGCCTGAAGAACCGGAAGGAGGCGAATAATATGAAGAACCCATTCGCCCGTAAGAAAAATGAAGAAAAGCTTAACGACGTTGAATACATTATAAATCAGCCTGAGGAGATCCATATTGAGGCAACGGAACCTCGTGTCCCGGCAGATGAATCACCCACTATTGGCATAGAGACTATAAAGGATGTTAAACCTGAAGAATTATATGAGGAAGATGATGACGAAGAATACGTCTATGTTACACCTCATTACACACTGAACGCTATTCTGATCACTCTTCTGTTTGTAGTAATCGGAGCAACAGCTGTATTCTTCTATACACGCGGTATGATCGAACAGTCAATCAGAGCCGAATACGCAGCAGCAGGTTATATTCAGACCAAAAATGCGGTTGCACAGTCAGGTGATATAGCTGAAGGCAAAACCGCATATGTAAACGGACAGCTGGTTACCGGTACGTTCGTACCGCTGGATACATCCAATGCAACAGCTACAGCTGATGACTTAATGGAAGGGGCAACAGCGTATGTTAACGGTGTAAAGATTACCGGCAAGATCAAACAGTATCCGCAGGATCAGTATTACATGCCGGGAACAGACAGTATTGTAATTCCAAAGGGTGTATACATAAGCGGAAGCATACTGGTAAGAGGATCCGCATATCTGTTACCCGAAAACATCAAAGAAGGTGTTACGATCTTCGGTGTCAAGGGTACATATAAAGGCGGACAGTAAGTCATAAAAAAAGCAGTTTCAAACTGCTTTTTTATTTTATTAATGACAGACACTTTTCCGGTTCCGGTGCAAATAGAGAACGCAACGGAACTTTTTCTGTCAGGCCTTCTTCTTTCAGCATCGATTCCAATTCGTCCATGAACACACCGTGTTTTGAAACAAGCTTAACGGTCTTAAGAGTATCTTCCAACCCTTCCCGGCCATCAAAGGCTCCGTACCAGTCTGCTTCACAGGTATAGTCAACACCGCAAGATGGAGATCCGTCAATGCCGACAATGCCGAGGACTTCAAATGACGGATTGCTGAGGTATTCTTTTAACTGTTGGATGATTGGCTTCAGAATCTTACGGCAATGCTGGCGGAAGAAAGGATTGTCAAACTGATTGGACACATGGCCCCAGCGTCTTGAACCATACAGCGTGAATTCCGGACATGGTAACTGTACGAACTGAACACCCGCATTAAGGGCTTTGCTCACAAATCTGAGGCGAAGGTCTTCCTCAGCGTCAATGTCCTGCTGATTATACAGAACTACTTTTGAGGCTGTGTTTAGTATACAGTGAGATACAAATATGATCTTTTTCATGTTGTCAATTCTCCTACGTGTATTATATCACATAAGGGAGTTAGCTATTTGACCAGTGTATTAAATAATGATTTAATAAATATATATAAAGCAGGAGAAACTGATGGACACAAACAAGAAGAAACTGGCATATCTGGCATTCGCAATGCACTTTATCACGGGTGTGGTATGCATGCTGATAGGAAGCAGTATGTCTTTGCTGGTGGAACTCTACCAAAAGCCGGTTGAAGAGGTTGTGTTATTGGGCTCTGCTTTTTCATTAGGCAGAACACTGACGGTTTATCTTGTTGGAAAGCTATCGGAAAAGTACAATCCTCTTAAGATCCTGTTTGGTGGAGTGTGCGGCATACTGGCATTCATGCTGGCAACGGTTCTTATACCAAACTATTACCTAGCATTTGTATGGGCCTTCTTAGGCGGGGCAGGTATGAGTTGCCAGGATGCCATCAGTCCTTTGATCTTAAGCCGGGTCTTTACGAAGAACTATTCATCAAGCTTGAGTGCAGGACAGTCCTTATACGGCCTTGGCGGTTTTGCGATGTCATTTATGATTGGATTCATGCTGCATGGTAACTTGCCATTTAGCTATGCCAACATTGTACTGTCAATCGTAGGCTTTTCCATGCTAGTCATAATCCCTTCAACAAAATGGGAGGGCAGCGGTGAGACCGAAGAAGAGAAAGTAAAACCTATCAAACTGAAAAATCCGCGTCCCGCCAAGTTCATCGTATGCGTTATAGTCATACTCTACTGCAGCATATGCGGTTCCCTGGCATCCTATATGACAACGATCATGGAATCGCTTGGAAACAGCCAGGAAGTATCAGCTTACATATTATCCGTTTATAATCTGTTTGCGCTGCTGGGCTCTCTGGCATTTGCGGTAATTCTCCGGAAAGTGTCAGAATCGGCCGTACTGGCATTTAACTCCATCAGCACTCTGCTGGTATTCACTGCTTCTGTGCTTATTAATAAAACGGCATTCTACTTTGTGGGGATGGCCATAACAGGTTTCTTTACAGGTGTGCTCTTCAGCATAATAGTGGCTATTGCGACCAGAATAGATTATGAGCACATAAGTCTTGCCGGAGCATATATTTCCATGTTCGGAGGCATAGGCGATATTATAACTCCGGTAATAACATCAAAACTTGTTAGCATATACAGCGTACATGTAATAAATAAAGTTGTAATCATACTGCTGGTATTTATGTCTTTGTTATCAGCGGTCATTTATAAAATAACCAGGAAGGAGGCCTGAATATGGCAATTCAAAGCAAGGAAGTTTTAGCACCAGACGGATCACAGTATCACATTCACTGCAGAAAAGGTGACGTAGGCAAGTATGTATTACTGCCGGGAGACCCATTCAGAACAGACATTATCGCTCAGCATTTCGACAACCCTAAACTGGTTGCTCATAACAGAGAACACAAGACATGGAGCGGTTATCTAGACGGAGAACTTGTCTCTGTAACAAGTACCGGTATGGGTGGACCGTCAACCGCAATATGCTTGGAAGAACTGATCCATTGCGGAGCGGAAGTGTTCATCAGAGTAGGTACATGCGGCCGCATCTGTGAAGAAAGCTATAATCCGGAACTGGAAGGCTGCATTATTACCGGGGCAATAAGAGACGAAGGAACAACAGTACACTATATTCCAATCGAATACCCGGCCATTGCGGACAGAGAAGTAACAAACGCTCTTTGCAAGGCAGCCAAGGATCTGGGATATCCTTTTGCCGAGGGAATCGCCCAGTCAAAGGACTCTTTCTATGGTCAGCATGATCCTGACAGCATGCCAGATGCTCCAAGACTGCACGAAAGATGGCAGGCATGGGAAAGAGCCGGCGTCATGGCCAGCGAAATGGAAGCAAGTACTCTGTATGTTGTAGCCATGATCCGCGGCAAGAAAGCCGGAGGCATTATGGCTTATGGCCACATGAATGACCATACAATTGAAATAGCCTGCCAGGCTATCAGAAATCTGATCAAGGCTGAAAGAGAGAAATAATATGGGCTTTTACGAGGAAGTTCTGGAGCCCGTTCTGCGCAAGACAGCCAGAGAAATAGAAAAGACGCCTCACATGCAGGACATTCTTCATGGCACAATGACCAAGGAGAGATTCCGCTTCCAGATTCTTCAGAATCACCAGTATCTTCTGGATTACACCAGATGCTGGGCACTTGCTCTCAGCAAATGCACCTGTTTTGAGGAAATGGAAAGAATATATCCAATAGTCAAGAATACCTTTGAATCTACTGTAATGGTAAACAGGACATACTGGGCTGAACAGCTCGGCCTTACCACAGAAGAAATGGATGCAGTAATAGAGGCGCCTGGGAAAAGATCATATACAGCGTTCCAGTTAATGACGGTAAATCAGGGCAGACTGGCCGAAGCAATGATGGCCATGTTCCCCTGTAACATACTGTACCGTTATTTCGGAGAGGACCTTATCGGTCAGTGTACGCTGCCGGAAGACAACATGTTCTATCAGTGGCTGTACTACTATGCAACACCGGAATACATTGCCAAGACGGAGAACGAGATCAGCCTGGTCAATGAACTGTGTGCTAACAAGACTGAAAGAGAAAAGGCATATCTCCTTGAGATTCTGTGCAACAGCTGCAATTATGAGATCCTGCAGTGGCAGGACATGTATCACAACATGACAACCTGGCCGTTGGACGACATTTTCCCTGCCAGGTTCACTACTATTAAGGATAAATAATATTATGGATAAAAAGAAAAGAAAAATCATCATCGATACTGACTGCGGTTCGGATGATGCCATGGCCATCGCGATGGCTCTTAATGATGACAGATATGAAATAATCATGTTTACTACTGTTTCCGGAAATGTTCGCATGAAACAGGCTACCTATAATACTCTTTCAACCATGAAAGTGGTAGACAGCTATTATCCGCCGGTATATGAAGGCTGCGATGAAATGCTGGTAAGAGACTGGGTAGGTTCAAGTGAAACACACGGCAATGACGGTATGGGAGATCTGGGTCTGGTAGACTACAGTTTGAAACCGGCTGAAGGCCACGCCGTGTATAAGATGCTGGAAGCCTTGAGAAACAGCGAACCGGGTGAAATAGACATAGTAACTCTGGGCCCTCTGACCAATATTGCCCTGGCTATCAAGCTGGAACCGGAAGTAATGAAGAAGGTTGGCAAGATGGTCATCATGGGAACAGCCGGTTTAGGTACCGGAAACGTTTCTCCGGTAGCGGAATTCAACATCTGGCAGGACGCTGAAGCCTGCAAGATCGTATTGGAGTCCGGCATAGAGAATCTGATATTTGTCGGCTGGGATGCCTGTCTTGAAGAATCGATGCTGACACCGGCAGAAATTGCGGAAATCAGAAAGAGCGGTCCTATCGGCCAGTTCTGCATAGATTCTAACGTCGTTTTAATGAATCTTAACAGAGACAGATTCGGAGACAACTATTTGGACATGGCTGATCCGGCTGCAATGGCCGCAGCTCTCTATCCTGAGTGCATTGAAGACTGCGATAAGTACTATTGCGAATGCGATATCACCAGAGGACCAAGCTACGGCTCAGTTATCGTAGACTTCTATCATTTCTCAGGCAAGGAACCTAATGCCTATATCTGCAGCAAACTCAAACCGGACCTGTATAAGCAGTATATTTACAAGACACTGAAGGTCATTTAAGGAGAATAAGATCATGAAAGAACTGAAAGTTAAGTTTTTGATGGGACCTGTCGACTGTAATGACCCGTATATTCCAACATACAGTGAACAGTTTCTGGCTGATCTGTCCGAAGAACTGGGGATCAGAGTTAAATGTGCTGATATGGATGAAGTAGCTGCACAGCCTCTTCCTGTATATTTCATTGCTTCAGGAGGAGCGGAAAATGGATTTAAGGCAAACTATCAGAAAACAAAAGAACCTTACATTCTGTTAACGACACCGGGATACAATTCTCTGGCTGCTTCAATGGAGATAATGGGCTTTTTGGCAGAACATAACCTTAAGGGTGAGATCCTGCATGGCGATTATGACATACTGGCTGAAAGATTGAAAACGCTGTTAGCCGTAGCTGAAGCCAAGGAGGAACTCAGCAAAGCTCACTTGGGCTGTTTTGGAGAACCGGGCGGATTAATCGCTTCAAATGTGGACTTTGATGCCCTAAGATTAAAGACCGGCTGCAGCGTTACCATGTTTGAACTTGATGAACTGATAGAAGAATTTCATCAGGGCGGATATGAAGAGAACGAATATACCGAACAGCTGAAAAACAAGGGCTTTAAAGCTGATGAAGTAGAAAAGGCACTGAATGTATACGGAGCGCTTAAGAGACTGGTTAAGAAATACAACCTCACCGCTGTAACAGTCAGATGTTTCGATCTGTTGAATGCCATACATACTACCGGTTGTCTGGCTTTAGCCATTCTTAACGCAGAAGGTATTCCGGCTGCCTGTGAAGGCGACCAGAAGGCTCTGCTGTCGATGGTTATCATGAGATTGTTAACCGGCAAGTCAGGTTTCATGGCCAATCCAAGCACCATGGATCCAAAGACTGCGGAAATAATCTTTGCTCATTGCACTATACCGATCGATATGCCGGATGAGTATTATCTGACAACCCATTTTGAGTCAGGTATCGGTGTAGCCGTAGCTACGGACATCAAGCCGCAGGTCATGACTGTATTCAAGTGCAACGGTGACTTAACAGCGCATTATGCCGGAAGAGCTGAACTCTTAGAGACAATGCATCGCAATAATCTCTGCCGTTCACAGATGAGACTGAGACTTGAAGAAGGAACAGAGTACTTTGCAAAGAGACCGATCAGTAACCACCACATCATCTGTAAGGGAGACTATAAGGAATTAATAGATGCCTTCTTTGAACAGTTCTAATAATATGATGTTAATGAAGAGCCACCTCAAGGGTGGTTTTTTCATGAATTGCCGGTGAAGAATGACATAAAGAGGTGTTATCGTGGTATATTATTTTATGAGGTTGCCGCTATGAAAAAGACAATTAACTATGATAATGGAACATACTATACCGGTGATGTAAATGACAGAGGAGTACCTCATGGACAGGGTTACATCAGATTTCCGGATGGTAGTGACTATGTAGGAGAATTTAAGGACAACACCCTTACAGGCTTTGGGGTATATCGCTATGATGATAAGACCACATACAGGGGTTTTGTGGTGAACGCTCTAAGAGAAGGGCTGGGAAAACTGGAAACAGACTACGATGACTATAAGTTTGTCGCAGAGGGCTCTTTCAGACGGAACAAATATAATGGAACGGTAACTTTCAGTTGGATCGGCGGCATAAGTGATGGCATCCGTTTTGAGGGATCTTGGATTGATGGTGACTTCCAGGGAACCGGAACCATGTACTACACCGATGGAGATGTATATACAGGCGGAATAGATATAGATAATGGTTACTCCTGTGAAGGTGAGGGAGTACTTAAAACTTCTGACGGAACAACGTATGAAGGAATGTTCAGAGATAATCGCAGAACAGGGGTGTTTACTGTTACAAGTCCGGAAGGAAAGATGAGCTTCATAGATTTTGATATGAAGGAAGAACCGGAGGAAGAGCAAAGACAGTATAGTAGTACTGTTCGGGTAACAGAAACTAAACCTTTAAAGGAGATTGACCCTGAAAAGTATCTGACGGTTGAAGAAAAGGATGTCGGGTACGCTGAAGAACTGAAGCCGTATTTCAGGGGCATCATAGGAATGGATTCCGTCAAGCAGCAGCTGGACAGAGTATACAAGAGATTTAAGATCGATTCCATGCGCCAGCAACTTCTGGCCATGGAAGCTCAGAAACAGGGATACTACTTCATCGTTACCGGTAATCCCGGAACAGGAAAGACTACAGTTGCCAGAATTATCGGAAGGATGTTACATGACACCGGCATACTTGCCAAAGACACTTTCGTGGAAGTAGACCGTTCAAAACTGGTTGGCGAATATATTGGCCAGACTGAGAAGAAGACCGCACAAGCCATTGAAGCAGCCAGAGGCGGTACACTGTTCATAGATGAAGCCTATACTCTATACCGTAAGGACAGTTCCAATGATTTCGGAAAAGAAGCTATTGATACATTATTAAAAGACATGGAAGATCACAGAGGCGAATACTGTGTCATACTGGCCGGCTACAGCGACCAGATCAACGACATGGTAAGAAACGCCAATCCGGGACTGGCTTCTAGATTTGACCATAAAATCAATATTCCAGATTACACTTCCGATGAAATCGTCAGCATCCTTGTTTCAATGGCTCAGCAGCGTAATTTCTTCATAAGAAAGGAAGCCAGACCGGTAATCATACAGAAAATAGAAAAGGAAAAGATCGATGACACCTTTGATAACGCCCGTTTTGCCAGAAGACTTCTGGATGAAGCCATTGAAAGACAGGCATTAAGACTGGCTGAAAACATGGATAACCTGGATATCAGTGAACTGCAGGATCTTAAGGCTGAAGATTTCGGCACTCTTGAGACTGTTGATGCCAGTCTTGAAACAGATCTGGAAAAACTCAATAGCCTGATTGGTCTTAAATCTGTTAAGAATGAGATCAACAAGGTGGTATCAAGTGTAAAGATACAGACTGAAAGCCGTAAGAGAGGCTTAAAGACAGCTGGGGATTTATTACCGGTAAACATGGTATTTACAGGTAATCCGGGAACAGGCAAGACCACTGTTGCCAGATTATTAGGTAAGATATACTACCATCTTGGTTTATTAAGGAGAGATGACGTATTCGTAGAATGCGGAAGAAGCGACTTGGTTGGAAGATACCAGGGCGAAACAGCACTTAAAGTCAAGGAAGTCGTAAGAAAAGCCTTGGGTGGTGTACTGTTCATAGACGAAGCCTATTCTCTGGTAATGGGAGAAAACGATACCTTCGGACTCGAAGCAGTTAATACTCTGGTAGCCGAAATAGAGAACAACAGAGATAAAATCGCCGTCATACTGGCTGGCTATACAGAGGACATGCAGAAATTCCTGGATTTCAACCCGGGGTTAAGAAGCCGGTTAAGTAAGACGATTGAATTCAAAGACTATACTCTCTCAGAATTGGCAGAGATATTCAAATCAGACATGAAGAGAAGAGGTTATGTACTGGATGTACCGGAAAACGGTGTTGAGATGATCATCCTTGAGAAGAAAGCCGGTAAGGATTTCGGAAACGCCAGAGGTGTCAGAAACATCTGCGATCAGGTAATTGCGAGACATAACAGCAGGATCTCCGATCTTAATATCTCAGAGATCTCCAATGAGGTCATAACTACCATAACGGAAGAAGATTTATAGGAAAACATGTGAATGTAACTTTCGCTCACTTATGCGAACTTGATGCATGGCGCATAATGGTATTGCGAAAAGAGGAGGAATTCTCATGAAAACAGGGAAAAAAGTATTAATCACTTTATTAACCGCACTGATGTTATTAACAGGATGTTCAAATCCGGTTAATAATAACAGCAATAACAACAACAGTAATCCTGAGGTTATAAAGAGAACCAAGTACGGTGACAGCATTGTTGACTATCTTTACAATTTGAAAAACGGCAATGTAATAATTTCAAATGTTTCCATTAACATGGCTCTGGCTATGTTGTTAGAAGGAACAAACGGTGAGTCTCAGAAGCAGCTGGAAGAATATCTGGGCTTTTCAAAGGAAGATGCCAAGAACATCAGCAAGGAATTATTGGATTATCTCAGAGAAAACATTTCCAAGCAGACAGAAACAACCGGCTGGGGCGAAGAGATTTCGACAGGACTTGGCTTTGTAGAAATGGCCAACTCTTTGTGGTTAAACGGTAATTCGTCCATAAAGGAAGAATACGGAAAACTTTTGGAACAATACTTTTACGCTACAGCACAGAGTCTGAATTTCCTTGACCCCAAGTCAGCTGATGTCATTAACGGTTGGGTTAGTGATAAAACACACGGATTAATAAAGGAGATAGTTGATAAAGATGTTCTGGCCGAATTATACATGATACTGATCAACGCCCTTTATATGAAAGGTGCTTGGGCTGAAAAGTATTACGGCAAGGGAGAAGGCCTGTTTAATGGTGAGGTAGTTGATGTCTTAAAGAGCGTTGAAAGAGAATACTTTGAAAACGATAAGGCAACAGCTTTCGGTAAGAGTATTTGCGGCGGCTTTGAGATGATTGCCATTTTACCTAAAGAAAAAGGAGAATTCACTCTTGAAGAGCTGGATATTGAAGGATTATTGAAAACCGGAACAATGGATTACGATGTAACAACCTCCATACCTGCCTTTGATTTAAAATACGATACCAGTCTGACGGATGTTCTGAAAGCATTGGGAGTAAAGGATGTTTTTGACCCGTTTGTAAGCGATCTTTCAGACATCAGAGATATAGTGGGTGACAGCAGATTATATGTCAGCGATGTCATTCATAAGACCAGTGTTAAGATAGATGAAAACGGCTTTGAAGGAGCAGCGGTTACAGCTATTTTGGTAAAAGATACAGCTATAAGTGTTCCTGTACAAAGACCAAAGAAAGAAGTTATCATCGACAGACCGTTTGTGTTCATGATCATTGACAGAAATACCGGTACAGCCATCTTTACCGGAAAAGTAGTAAACCTCAATAAATAAAACAATAAACCGCCTCAAACGGCGGTTTTTGTGTGGGCGTGTTTTTATTTACACGCAAATCCTTTTATTAGATAATATAATATAAGCGTTAAAAAGCAGGAGGTATATTCGTATGCTTAGAATAAATAACCTAACCAAGAAATATGGCGAAAAAGTTGCGGTAGACAATCTGACGCTGCACATTCAGCCTGGTGAAATCTATGGCTTCATCGGCCATAACGGAGCAGGTAAAACAACGACTATAAAGTGCTGCTGCGGATTACTGTCCTTTGAAGATGGCGAAATAATGATCAACGGTCACAGCATCAAGACTGATCCGATGACATGCAAGAAGGAACTGGCATACATTCCGGATGACCCGATCCTTTTCGAATATCTGACAGGTAATGAGTATCTGAACTTTGTCGCAGATGTATTTGAAATGTCTGAAGAAGAAAGACGCAGACAGATAGAGAGATTCTCTAACATGATGCAGCTGACAACTCAGCTGGCTGATGTCATTTCTTCATACTCACACGGCATGAAACAGAAACTGGCCATCATCGCAGCCATGATTCACAATCCTAAACTTGTCATACTGGATGAACCGTTTGTCGGTCTTGACCCTGTAGCGGCCTTCCAGTTCAAGGAACTGATGAGAGAAATGTGCTCAGAAGGAACAGCTTTCTTCTTCTCAACACATGTTCTTGACGTCGCCGAAAAACTGTGTGACAAAGTCGCCATCATTAAGAACGGCAAATTAATAGTTACGGGCACCATGGAAGAAGTAAAGGGAGACGCTTCACTTGAACAGATCTTCCTCGAACTGGAGAGAAACAAAGATGTTGCTGAAGCTAATTAAACTCACCATAAAGGGAAGCTTTTTCAAGGCAGATAAGAAAAACCCGACAAAGGTAAAGTCTACTTTGCCGATGTTTGCGGTGCTTCTTGCCATAATAGGAGTTTCTTATTATGCAATGTACAGGGAAACGGCTGAACTGTATCTAAGTATGGGTGCTCCGGTTCAGTTTTTCCAATCTCTAGGAAGCGAACTCTTACTGTTTTTGATGCTGACAGACATAAGTCTTGTATCATCACAGTTATTGGAATCAAAGTATAATGATGTACTGCTGACTCTTCCGTTAAAACCGTCATACATTACCATCAGCAGATTACTGACATCAATCCTGTATGGTTATGGTATTACACTGGCCTTTGGAGTTCCGGCATTAATTGCCTGGTCTTCAGTTGCCGGATTCTCTGCTACTCTTTTGGTAAGAGGTATAGTAATGATGATATTCTGGCGTTTCATCCCGCTTTCTATTGGTGTTATCGTCGGATATCTGTTCAATAAGCTGACATATCGCAGCAAATACAAGAATCTTCTGAAGTCATTCTTTACATTGGCTTTTATTGGCGTGTACTATTATTTCATTTTCTCAAGTACGTCCGGTGGCAATCCTGATCCTAACTCAGGTTTGTCCAGCATCCTGTCAAAGATTGCTATTCTAAAGTGGTTCGCTGAAGGAATCTATTCCGGCAATCTTCTGTATTGCGGTATTATTATTGTCCTGGCTATTGTATTAATGGCAATAGTGATGGTATTCCTGAATAAGGTATTATATAAGTCCATTATCTCTGTAAAGAATTCCAAGAAGGTAACCAAGACACACACCAGCTTTACCAGAAAGCCGGTTATCATTTCACTGATAAAAAGAGAACTGAAGCACATAATGAACAGCTACATATATCTTACAAATAATGCAATGTCACTGCTTTTCATGATTGCAGCCATTGTCTTCGTTGTTATAAAGAGAGATGAAATTCTGTACTTAATGAAACTAGATCTGTTTGAACCTATCGCTGTTGCTCTGGCAACCGGTGCGCTGTGCATGTTATGTTCAACATACATGATAAGTTCCTGTTCCATTTCCATTGAAGGAAAGAACATAGATGCGTTAAAGTCACTGCCTCTGGAAAGCCAGACAGTGCTTGAAAGCAAACTCTTATTCCACTACATTTTCCCGGGTATTATCATGCTGGTCGGTTCAGTACTGACAGGCATATTATTCAAAGTCAAACCGCTGTCATTTGTATCGTTAATATTGATACCGCAGCTGTACCTTGTAGTAACTGACATGATGGGCTTATACTTCAACCTTCTGTTCCCGAAGATGGACTGGGCTAACGAAGAAGCCGTCGTCAAGCGCGGCATCTCTGTACTATTATCGATGCTGACAGGCATGGCACTTATCGGTCTGGCAGTTGGAGCTTATTTCCTGTTCCTGGATGAATATTTAGTATTAGAAGTATATCTTCTGGTAGTAGCAGGAGTTCTTCTGTTATTGGCTGTTGGTCTATATTTCCTGTTAATGACAAACGGTGTCAAGCGTTTCGAAAAGATTCATAAGGGGGTATAACATGATTCCTGATGACGCATTAAGAGAAAAAGTTGAAAAGTATAAACTTCTTGGTTATAAAGTTCCTCAGTGGAAGTATGTTAAAACGCCTGAACAGATCGAAGGCATAAAAAAAGCAGGCGTAGTTAATACCGGTGTTCTGGACTATGTCGCTTCCAAGATCTGTGCCGGTGTTTCCACACAGGACATTGATGACTGGGTTGCGGAATACACCGCTGCTCATGGCGGCATTTGTGCTCCATATCACTATGAAGGCTATCCAAAACACGTATGTGTATCCATTGATGATGTCGTATGTCATGGCATTCCCTCCAAAAAGAGAATCCTTAAGGAAGGAGACATCGTGAATGTTGACTGCACAACCATATTGGATGGCTATTACGCTGACGCATCCAGAATGTTTATAATCGGCGAAACCACCAGAGAAAAGGAAAAACTGGTAAGAGTAGCCAAACAGTGTCTGGAACTGGGACTGCAGGAAGTGAAGGCGTGGGGGTTCCTGGGAGATGTCGGTTATGCCATTGAACAGCATGCATCCCGAAACGGGTTTAAAGTTGTCAGAGACTTCGGCGGACACGGTGTCGGTCTGGAATTCCATGAGGATCCGTTTGTCTACCATTACGGCAAAAGAGGTACAGGCTGTCTTATAGTACCGGGAATGACATTTACCATTGAACCGATGATCAACATGAAGAAATCAGGTGTAAAAATCAGTGCTCTGGATGGCTGGACAGTAACCACTAAAGACGGACTGCCAAGTGCCCAATGGGAATACACGGTAGCGGTATTTGAAGACAGAGTAGAAATATTATCACATTAAAGAGCTCGCAAGAGCTTTTTATTGTTGACTCAATTTCATTAGTATAAAATATAAATAGATAAATATATAAAATAATAAATATGGAAGGAGTTTTTATGGTTAATACATTATTAAAAGACATTCAGCTGTATCGTAATGGCTGCGTTATTACAAGAGCCGGAACGGTGCATCTTTGTCCCGGTACTCAGTCAGTAAAAATCGGGGGTTTGGCTAATGGAACCGTTGCCGATACGGTAAGACTAAGCGTTCCTGAAAAGGTCAGCGGCTCAAATGTTCAGGTAAAAGGGCTGACAGCTGATGAAAAGAAGGAACTTACCAGAGAGCTGGAAGAAAAAATCGCAGAAGTTACCGCGGGTATCACCCTTAAGGAAAACCTGAAGGAATTATGGGGCGCAAACGCTGATTTCTCAGGCCGTGACGGCATCAGTATTGTTGACATGACAGAGTATCTGGAAAAGATTCCGGAAAGACTGGAGAAACTGGATACGGAGATCCGCGAAGCCAAGAAGCAACTGGAAAAGCTTAATAAGGAACTGTCTGAGTTACAGAAGGAAACCAAGAAGCAGTTTGTTACAGCTGATCTGACGGTTTCAGAAGAAGGGGACTATCCTGTACAGATCCGTTTCTACGCAAATACAGCTCGCTGGTATCCTACTTATGAACTCCATACAGACGACAAGAATGACGAGATACTCATAAGATTAAGAGCCTGCATGAATCAGAATACCGGTGAAGACTGGAAACAGGCCAAGATCAGCCTCTTTACGGGTGACCCGTCAATATCCGGAACAATTCCGACGCTGTATCCGCAGTATGTTTCCATTTATCAGCCGGCACGCATGATGAAGACCTCTGCCAGAGCCTTTGGCGCTGCAACAATGAACGCAATGGCCGCTCCTGAAATGGTTGAATATGAGGTGGAAGATGGCTGCGTTGCCGATGAGGAAGCCGTGTATGATGTAGTGGCAGAGCAGGCAATGATCAATAAGGGCGATACCATGATCGAATATGAACTCAACGGTCTGTGGGATGTTGTTAAGGATGAAGATTTCCTGTGCGATATCTCCAATCAGAAGGTTGCCTGCAAGTATCATGTAGTAGCTGTTCCTAAAATCGATGAAGCTGCCTACCTGGCTGCCGAAGTTAAGACATCTGACATTGAAGATCTGTTAGACAGTGAAGCTTCCATTTATCATAACGGCACATATATGGGCAAGGTATATCTGAATGCAGATATTACCAAGGACACTTATGATCTGTCACTTGGAAGAGACGACAGCATTAAGGTTAAGAGAACACAGACCAAAAAGAATACATCAAGCTTGCTGCTTAAGAGCGCCAAGAAGACTGAATATGTATTTGAAATCAAGGTTTCTTCCAGCAAGCCAAAAGCCTGCAATGTTATGGTAATTGACCAGATTCCTGTCTCACAGGATAAGACCATCACTGTTGATGCCAGAAACCTTTCCGGTGGAGAACTCAAGAGTGAAAAAGGCGAAGTCAGATGGACCTTTGATCTTGAGCCAAGCACAACCAAGACTATTGAACTGGCTTATGACGTAACATGGCCAAAGGACAAACAGATCAATCTGTAATAAAGGAAGTTTAGTATTATGAAAGAAACAAGAAAAATCATATTTGCGGTAGCTGTTCTGGTAATAAGCCTGCTAATAGGACAGCTGACCGGTCTTAGACTGTCAGAGTTCATCGGTAATATCCGTGTTGACATCAACTCCCTGTTAAAGGTACTGGCAATTGTTGCCGCATTAATGGTAATCAAGTATCTTGTAAAGATGCTGCTGAGCCTGATCAAAAAGGAAAGCACCATTCTGACACTTGCCAGAAGCCTTCTGGACTATGCTGCGGTAATACTGGCAGTTATCTGGTCACTTAGAATAATGGGAGCTGATATTAACGGTATCATCGCTGGCTTGGGAATCTTAGGCCTGATTGTAGGTATGAGTGCTACGGACATAATTAATGACCTTATGACCGGTGTATTCTTACTGTTTGAACAGGAGTATAAAGTTGGCGATGTCATTGAAGTTGATGGCTTTACCGGAAAGGTAACTGATATTGGCGTCAGAACAACAACACTGACCGATAATGGCGGCAACGAAAAGATCTTCAACAACAGCACCATGAAGAACATCCTCAACAAGTCCAGCAACAAGAGTGTGGCTGTTGTGGATATTGATATCCCATCAAGTTTTGACGTAGCCAAGGTCATGAACGCTGACTTCGGAGACATCAAGTGTCTGGGCATACAGGAAATAAACGGTGCTTCCTATACTTACCGTTTTGTAAGAGAGTGTGAAGAAAAGGACATCTATGATGTCCGCCGTCAGATGAATCTCGATCTGCTTGATTATTTAGGTAAACTGGGAGTCAGGTAATGAGCGAATTCTATGACTCCAGGGAATTTGATAAGCTTCCTGACGAGTTCAATAGAGACTACAGGGAGACTAAACGGTCTGCTCAGAAGAAGGATAATAGACTGTTATCGCTTCTGATCAGCTTTGTTACGGTCACTTTGCTGGTATTTCCGCTTACGATTACAGGACATGGACACCATCATGTTGACCCCGGTCCGGACCCCTGGCCTGGTCCTGATCCCTGGCCATCGCCGCCTGATGTTGTAGAGGAATATGAAATCATTGGAATGTGGGAGAGCCAGGATGGCCAGTATTATGAGTTCTTCGAAGACGGAACAGGCTACTGGACCGACTCCAAGCTGTTTGTGCCGTTGAAATGGGAAGAAAGCGGCAATGACTATCATGTCTATGGTGAAGGCCTGTATGTAATGACAAAGACGGTTCTTACATATGGTGCAACAGAAATGATAACGATCTATGATAACGGTCAGCTGTATCTCCAGTCGCATAATGAGGAAAACGGCTGGGGAACGGAGTACTTCTCCAAGAGCGAAAAAACCTTTGATCTTACCAAAATCAAACCATTGCTTTCTCAGGAAAGCACGGATTTATTCGCTGGTGAATGGGTATTTGAATCAGCTCTGGAAGGACCTGAAGACGGGAAATATGTTATAGTGTCATTCTTACAGATTGGTGACGGAAATATGACGTTCCTGGATCTTGCCAGTACGATAAGTGACAGATGGGCAGGATATGAACTGCCATATGTTTATGACATACAATGGCCAAACACCAAGATTATCATCGGTGACGGCACCAGAATGTACTTTGAGGAATATCCGGCACCTAACACCACCTATACCTATGAATCATATGAGCTGTTCGCATATAGGTTCATCGATATTAACGGTGAAGGATTGTTGGTAACCGGAATGAATCAAAGCATTCTGCGGAAATTCGTGTGGGAAGAACAGAATCCGCAATAAAACAAATACAGTAATAAAGAACGCCTGGAATCAACCGGGCGTTCTTTTTATATCTGTTTTCTTACTGGTTCGGATAAGCAGACTCTATTTTACTCTAAAACGGTATTTCGGAAAGCTTCGATTGTTTCCCGGGTAATGCCGAGCTTGTCATTAAAGAAGTGATAAATGTCTTCAGATTCACAGATCACTGCATATGATCTGTCCAGATATTCCTTTTTTGCTATAAAGGCATTATATACTGCCTGAGCTTCTTCTTCGCTGCGCCTTATTGTAATGAGATAATCGTAATAGGCGTTTGCTTTTGGCTCATTAACTTCATTTGTTATGAGATAGTCTTCCGCAATGACAGAGTAGTCAACTCCTAAGGCCAGAAGAACTAGCATGGCAGTTATTCCACAGCGGTCCTTTCCTTCCGTACAGTGCCATAACACGGAGCCGCTTGAATAATCATGACTCATGATAGTGTTAATAATCACTGACAGATTCTTCAGCAGGCGAGGATTTCTCATGATGTTTTCATATGTGCCTGCCATGTCTATGGGAATATCACTTCTGTGTCTGCTGTTTTTCTTCTCGTGGGTAATGCCTTCAGAGTGATCATTTATGACCGGACGGTGCAGGTTTTCAATCTGCTTAATTGAAGCATCAGGACGCTGATCATATTCCATATAAGTTCTCAGGTCTATAACGCAGTTGAGACGGTGTTCGTTGTGCATTGTGAGAAGATCCTCCTGAGATGCCTCACTCAGTTCTGCGGATCTCAGAAGATGGTTCATTTTTATATGATGCCCGTCTGCCGTTTCCAAAGAACCAAGGTCACGGCAGTTTCTAATTGTCGGCAGTATAATACGGCGTTGGGTCATAAACAGTTCCTCCATGGACATATTATACTATGAAGACACAGTATTAAACATAACTATAAATCAGCTTGGTTTATCTCCTCTTTCTGCTTGCTTGAAATGATCTTCCCAGTATATAAATGCTCTGGCCTGTTCATCTAACAGACAGCAGATAAGATACAGGGCATCATTAACACCCATTCCTGTTTCCTGAAGCCGTTTAAGAACTTCTTCCAAATACTTATCCAATATAAATCCCCTTTACCAAAATAGAAAAACTATAAACGGTTTCCTTTGTATTCTTTATGTATTACTTATGCGTATCAAATACGAGCATCATGTTTTATTGTATTCAACAAACGATGTTTCGAGGCAATGTCTGTGATGATATAATGGTATTACTAAGGAGACCACAAGTATGAGAATAGGAATTGGAAATGACCACGTCGCAGTGGAAATGAAGAATGAAATAAAGGCATATCTTGAAGAAAAGGGTTATGAAATGGTTGATTACGGAACCAACCGGACAGACAAATTTGATTATCCGGTATCCGGATTCAAGGTAGGCAAGGCTGTAAGTTCCGGTGAAGTTGATTGCGGTATCTGCATCTGCGGAACCGGTGTCGGCATTTCTCTTTCAGCCAACAAGGTAAGAGGAATCAGAGCTGCATGTGTTTCCGAACCATACAGTGCCCGTCTTACCAAGCAGCACAACAACGCCAACATCATCTGCTTCGGTGCCAGAGTAGTAGGTATTGAAGTAGCCAAGATGATCGTTGATGAGTGGCTGAACGCTGAGTATGAAGGCGGAAGACATCAGAGAAGAGTTGACATGATTGCTGAAATCGAACAGACTCAGGATTTAAAGGCAGCTCACGAATAGAAGGTGTACTTATGAGTAAACGCTTATTATGCCCATCCATGATGTGCGCCAACTACGGACATCTCGCTGATGAGGTCAGAGCTCTTGACGATGCAGGAGTTGATATCTTCCATTGCGATATCATGGACGGCACTTTCGTTCCAAACTTTACCATGGGTGTCATGGACGTACAGACTATCAGAAGATATACCGACAAGCCTCTTGACTGTCATCTTATGATGGAGAATCCTGCTTCCAAAGTAGACTGGTTCATCAAGGCCGGTGCCAATATCATTTACATTCATCCAGAATCAGAAAGATATGTTGTTAAAACCTTAGCTCATATTAAGGAAATGGGGGCTTATGCCGGAATCGCCGTAAACCCTGATACATCAGTATCCTCCATAAGTGAGATACTGAACTTATGTGACTATGTTCTTGTCATGACAGTTAATCCGGGCTTTGCCGGACAGGGCTTCATCGACTTTACCAGAAAGAAAGTCGAACAGCTTGTTAAACTAAAAGACGAATATGGCTTCAAGGTAATGATCGACGGTCACTGTTCACCTGAAGTCATTGAAGATCTCTCCAATCTGGGCGCAGATGGCTTCATATTAGGCTCTTCTGCCTTATTCAGAAAAGGCAAGACATATAAGGAACTCATTGATGGACTGAGAGGTGAAGAATAATGGCACTGAACAGTAAAATCATCTCCATGATCATACCAACCACAGACAATTCCTTTTTCTCATCACTCTCACACTTCTGCGAAGAGTATCTGAATGAAAAAGGATATCAGCTTCTCATATGTGATTCCAACAACTCCGTAGAAAGAGAAAAGGAATACTTAAAAACACTTTCCACAATCTGTGCAGGCATCATTGATGTTTCAGGCTTATCTGAACTGAATGATGATCTTATGCCGGCTGTACCGCTGGTATTTGTGGACAGAAAACCTAACTCATCAAAGAAGATCCCGTGGATCGGTAACGATGATGAAGCGGCCATGAAGGAAGCTACAGCTTATCTGATTGAAAAAGGTTGCAAGAACATACTTCTCTTGCCTGGCTATGTGGCAGGAAAGAGTGAATCTCCAAGAGTAAGAGGCTATATATCAGCTTTGAAGGAAAACGGGCTTGAATATGATGAATCCTATATCCTTTTAAGAAAGGGATTAAGATCATCACAGGAAGAGACCAGAGACATCATCATGGAACAGCTGTCAAAGGGAAAGAAGATCGACGCTATCATCACATCATCTGACCGTTCAGCTTTCTCTGTAATGAAAGCCATAGGCAAATTAGGCTACTATGCTCCGGAAGACATTCGTCTGATCGCTTTTGACAATACACCTTTCTCAACACTGTCATCTCCTTCAATCACTTCCATTGACCGCAATCCAAAAGACATTGCTACAAGAGCGTGCGAAGTCCTGTTGAAAGTGCTGAACGGGGAAAACATTGAATACGATAATGTCATACCGGTATCACTGGTAAAAAGAGATTCAAGCAGATAGAATAAAACTCAAAAGGGCCTCCCTGGCAGAGAAGCTCTTTTTTGTTAAATAGGATAGTTCTTTATGGAAAGGTCAAGAAAACGGCATGATGACTGGTTGACTTTCAATAGTCATTATCGAGAAAGATGACATTATCGTTCTTTTACCATTTTAATAAAAGAACGGATATCCTCCCGGTCACTTCTGTAATAGAATCCAAAAGAGACTTTCGCAGCAAGATGCGTCTCATAAAAATGATAATTGGGGAATATTCTTTTCAGGTCTCCGGGAACAAGGATGCAGTCACCTCTTTCAAGACTTTCCTGGATAGTCCAGAAATGAAGATCAAAGATCTCCCGGATCTCTGCCCCCGGATATTGTGCGATGGTATCTGCAATCATTTGATCTGTGGAAGTACTGCGCCCCTTAAAAAGAACATCAATCGTCGAAGCATTTAGCCGGCTTTTTCTTTCTTCGGCATCAT
>JAEEGL016817307.1_pt1 | contig 27457 bp, 29 predicted proteins | sample 9134231 | NCBI WGS metagenome assembly JAEEGL01 (sample SAMN16246548, study PRJNA631951) | gut metagenome | biome: gut microbiome; feature: rumen; material: fiber-attached | host: Bos | place: Iran: Karaj | collected 2018-10
ATGAAAACAGAAAGGAAGAAACAATTATGAAGATTACAGTTAATGGAATGATGTGTGAACATTGCGAGGCACATGTAAAGAAAGCGCTTGAGGCTATAAATGGAATCGATCTTGCAGTAGCTTCTCATAACGATAACCTTGTTGAGATCACAACATCCGGAGACGTTGAAGAGTCAGCTATCAAGGCAGCTGTAGAAGAAGCCGGATATGAGTATGCAGGTATAGTGGGATAAAATAGCATAAAGGCCATTTCCATTAGACTTTGTTCAAAATCGGATATGATTAAAAATTTAATATTTATAAAAAATGAGTCACTATCTAAATTAGTGACATAGGGTTAGGAATGTTTAACAATCAGAAATTAAAAGAAAACAGAACCCGCAAAGCAATTCTTTTAAATATGCTTATAGCGGCGGTTAGCTTATTTGTAAACGGATTTGGTGTTTATCTTACTATACAGGCCAACATTGGGGCAGGTCCCTGGGATGTACTGAGCCTTGGTGTTGCTAAGACTTTTGGAATCTTATATGGTACGGCGTCGGTAATCATCTCTTACAGCATCCTTGCTATTGATGTATCAATGAAGGCGCCTATCGGGATAGCAATGTTCATCGATGCCTTTGTGGTTGGTAAGTCGGTAGATCTGTTCAACCACATAAACCTTGTCCCAAAGTGTAATTCAATGGTTACGGGAATAATCGTAATGCTGCTAGGGCTTGTGATCATGTCCTACACACAGTTTACGTACATGAGCGCTGCCCTTGGCTGCGGACCTAGAGATACACTTTTAGTAGCACTTGCCAAAAGAGCTAAACGTATCCCAATTGGGATCGTAAGTATTACTCTTTTAAGCCTTGCCACCTTTATCGGATGGCTTTTAGGCGGACCTGTAGGAATCGGAACACTTATCTGCGCTTTTGCAACAGGACCGATCATGCAGATAGCTTTTTCTTCAGTAAAGTTTGATGCAACAAGCGTGCATCATCAACATTTACTGGAATCATGGAAAATATTCATTTAATATAACATACGTTATATAAAGGTTTTATGTATTTATGGCAATGTAAATAAATACATATAACCTAATATTGCTAATAATGAATGAGAGATAATGTCAGGTATATTCGTTCCAAATAGTTAACCAATAGGAGGAGATCATGGCTAGGGTAGGGGACCCAATTACAATTAATAAAACAGTTATAAGAAACAGACTTACAATGGCACCGACCGTGAAATTTGATTTTGCAGGTCCGGATGGAAAGGTAACACAAAAGCACATCGACCACTACAGAGAAAGAGCTGAGCACGGATGTGGACTTATCTGTGTTGAAGCAACAGCTGTAACACCTGGTGGAAGATTCGGTCAGATCCACATGGGACTTTGGGATGACGACCAGATAGAGGGACATAAAGAGATTACCAAGGCTTGCCATGACGCCGGAGCAGCTGTTATAATCCAGCTCAATCACGCAGGACTTAATTCTGATCCTTCTCTTGGCGAATTAGTTGCTCCTTCTGCGGTACCTACTCGTAATGAAGAAATTCTTGCTAAAGAAATGACAATAGATGAAATTCATAAGATGCAGGAAAGCTTTTTAAGTGCCGCAGTCCGCGCCCAAAAGGCAGGGTATGACGGCGTTCAGCTCCACGGATGTCACGGATATCTTATAAATCAGTTCGTGTCCAAAAAGACTAACCTTAGAACAGATGAATATGGCGGAAGCATTGAAAATCGCGCCAGATTCGGATCAGAGATAATCCGCATGATAAGAAAAGAGTGCGGAGATGATTTCCTCATTTCAGTAAGAACTACAGGTGTAGAGCCGGACGTAGCAACTGCAATCGAGCTTTCAGAAGAATTCGTCAAGGCAGGCTGTAACTACCTTCAGGTATCTACCGGAATCGAGTGGGATGATCCATCTTTTACCGATGAAGAAAAGCCCTACAATCACATCTGCGAGCTTGGCGTAAGATTCCACGACCACTTTAAGGGACGCGTTCCCGTATCATGTGTAAACGGAATATATGAGCCCGAGCTTGCGAAGTATCTTATAGAAAACGACCTTGTTGATACAGTTGATCTGGGAAAAGCAATCCTTGCAGACCCTGCATTTTGTGAAGCAGTACTTGACGATGCACCATACGTAAAGTGCTTTTGCTGCCCGAGATGCCAATACGGCCCCAGAATGCTCCACAAGTGTCCCGCTGAAATGAAGAGAAGAGGTTAAAATATATGGCTATAATTGTTAGACGTGCAAAGAGTGAAGATATCCCTTCTATCATGGAGCTTCTCAAACAGGTCAATAAGGTTCACTACGATGGACGCCCGGACCTTTTTAAACTTGCAACCAAGTACACAGAAGACGAACTTGAAGCAATCCTTAATGATGACAATACCCCGGTATTTGTTGCAGATAAGGACGGAAGTATACTGGGCCACGGCTTTTGCGTCTTCCAGCGCCCAGCTAATACAAGACTCCTGACAGATATACTAACTCTATACATTGATGATATATGCGTAGACGAGAAAGCGAGAGGTGAGAACGTTGGCAGATCCATCTATGACCACATTCTAGACTTCGCCCGCCAAAACGGCTGCTATAACGTCACACTCAATGTATGGAACTGCAATCCAGGCGCTATGAAATTTTATGAAAAGCTTGGACTTGAGCCATATAAGATAGGCATGGAGAAGATACTATAAGCATTATAGAAAGGCAAGAGATTTAATGGTAGTTATTATCACACTTTTGCAGATGCTGATCTTTATAACGATCATGTGGATAATTGTAAGAGTATCTGTAGCAGTTATAAAAAAGCGCTTTTCAATAAAACATGAGCTTAAGATGCTTCTTGTTTACATATGCCTTATCGTGATCGCCAGATTTGTTTACTTTGATCTGCATATTGAAAAAGGCACGACACCAACGCTTATCATGGTTTTAACATGGACAGCAATATCCAGGGTATCTACAGTTCCATTCTATTTTCTTGTAGACAGGTATGATGGATGGCTTGTGAATATAATAGGTAACATCGCCATGTTCATTCCGGTTGGCATAGTGTGGCCTATCTGTTTTAAAGAGCTTAACACCATGAAAAAAACCGTTCTTGCAGGTTTTGGTTTAACTCTTTTCATAGAATTAAGTCAGATATTCTGCGACGGAAGACATACGGATATTGATGATCTTTTTTTAAATACACTTGGAGTTGTGATCGGAGCAGCAATACTATTTGCAATAAGAAAGTCCAGAGAATAATGGTTTAAAGTATACTGAACCTATTAATATAAACATAATAATTGTAGATTATAAAAGAAATGGAAAACAGATTATTGAACCTGGTACTATGATTCCAGTTTTCAATCGACATTAATAGAGACAAGATGTGACTTTTGGTAGTTACATCTTTTTTTATTACATGGACAGAATATGTCTTATTGCTTTTGTAATATGAATTTATAAGGAAGGAATGTTTTATGGAATACAAGGTTTTATATGTTCTTACGGTTAAATGTACAACTGAAAAGTGCGAAGAAGATCTGGAGTGTCATATGATCAGGTCTGATGATGATAAGGCTATTTATACAGATGATAGGTCCTGGAAGAAAAGCGCTCTAATGGAAATAGAAGTAATTGAGAAAGAGAAAAGGGAGATTATTGTCCGTGTTCCATTTGTAATCAAAGAAGCTGCGCTTATATGGGTAAGAGATTGCTTTATGTATATCAAAATGTTTAGCTATAGGTATGAAGTGAAGAAGCTGGCAGAGGCTGTTGATAAGGAATGGTTAAAGATATTACACCCCGAACATGACATAAGATGGTTTACCGGAGGAAAAAAAGTTGAGGAATGGCGGGAAGAAATGCGCAGTCTGGCTGAAAAACTGTAAAGGGAGCAACTTTTATGAATACAAGAATGATGATAAATAAGAAAAATTCAGATTATTGTGATTGGGATGGCGATTCTACAGAAGATAAGAATACAAAAAGGGCTATTTTTTCTTCTCGTGAAGAAAGATTGTATTACTTATATGGCGAAATAAATGCAAGAAACTGCGCTGATATAGCCTATGATATTTCTGAAATCAATCTCGAGGATGATGAGAAAGATGATAAGGAAAAGGACTACAAACGTAAGCCAATAAAGATTTATTTCAATTCCTTTGGAGGCAGTGTATATGATATGTGGCTGCTGGTCGATACCATAATGGGATCAAAGACACCGGTTTATACATATTGCACGGGATATGCGATGAGCGCAGCATTTATTATTTTCCTTTCCGGACATAAACGGTATATGAGTCCGCACGCGACACTTATGTATCATCAAATATATTGTTGGAGATCTGGAAAATACCAGGATTTGGTAGATGACAGGGAACAGACAGATCATCTTAATGAGATGATTGAGAATTATGTTGTTGAAAGAACCGCACTTACAGGTGAAGATCTAATAAATATAAGAGAAAAGAAGAAGGATACGTATTTTTCTGCGCAAGAAGCGTTAGAATTACAGATCATTGATGAGATAATCATGTTTGATGTTAGCAGTGCTGTGGAAGATAAAAAATTAGAAAATGAATAACACGGACAAATCTGGCTCATTGTGTATGATGTATTGTACTCATGCACAGGAAGATGAACCAAGAGGTGATGCATCCTATTTAGTTTTATGGCGGAGAGTATATGTTGTGTTTTGAATCATATAAGGAACACAACATATACTCTTTTTTGATGGCTGCACGACAAAATAATAATATCGCCATTATCGGTATAAGAGATATTGACGATATAACTGATGTGAAAAAATATGCTTTTTTAACATGCTTGCTCACGATCTGTTATCTGGAATGGACATATATTGTCCTTGGGTAGGCATATACTTTTACTAATAGTAAGTACCTGTTTGCTCATAGAAAGAAGCTGCAACTTAGGAGGCGTACATGTACGAGGAAAAGGAAGGAAAAAGCAATCGAGCGCTTTCGATTTATTCTCGGCTTATGAATGGACGTGTCATTAGCAAGTCAGAGGAAGCAAAACGCTTTGGCGTAAGTGTCAAAAGTATTCAGAGAGACATAGAGGGCATACGAACTTTTTTGGACGACCAGGCTGCATCTGACGGAATTCCCAATAACCTGATATATGACTATCAATTAAAGGCATACAGAATAGAGCAGTCTGATGAGGTCAAACTCACAAATGATGAGATTCTGGCAATTTGTAAGATCCTGCTTACAAGTAGAGCTTTTTCAAAAAAAGAAATGAACTCCATGATAGATAAATTGGTGGATTGCTGTGTTCCTCTCAAGAATCAGAAGCTGGTTACAGATCTTTTAAAAAATGAACGATTTCACTATGTTGAACTTACCAATAAGCAAAAGATTTTGGATAAGATGATGCTCCTTGGAGAGGCAATTCATTCTCAGTATGTAATTGAATTTGATTATAAGGGAGTTCAAGGTCACACAGATAAACATAGAAGTGTAGAACCTTATGCGATTATGTTTTCTGAATTTTATTTCTATCTGGTTGGAAGAATTAGAAATATAAACACTGAAACTGCATTCGCTAATCCAAATGATGCATATCCAACTATATATCGAATGGACAGGTTGAAAAATCTGAAAGTGACAGAGGAACATTTTTCGGTGCCTTATCGGAATAAATTTGAAGAAGGTGAGTATCGCAAACGTATTCAATTCATGATAGGTGGAAAACTTAGAAAGATTAAGTTTGAATATTCTGGCTATGCGGTAGAGGCAGTTCTTGACCGACTACCTACAGCACGAATAATAAGCGAGGATGATGGAAAGTATATAGTCGAGGCAGAAGTGTTCGGTGACGGAATAGATATGTGGATTAGAAGTCAGGGTGAAGCGGTATCAATAATCTGTGAAAAGGAGTGACAACAAAAATGTTAGGATTTGATAAAAAAGATATGCTTTATATAGATCCAACTGGACTAAGCCTTATTTTTAAAGATGCGAAAACAGAGGGAAGAAAAGCAGGTATGTCCATAATGGGATCAATTTATGAGCCTATAGTAAAAGAGTACGAGAACAAATGCCGTAGTTATATTGCATCGTTGGAAGACAGGAAAAATACTCTTGGAGAAATAGGAGAGGACTTGATAAATACTCTAAAAAAACTTGAAGCTCAAAAGGCTCAGCTTGAAAAAGAAAAGGAAGAAAAAGAGAAAAATGTTTCCAAGAGTTTAGAAATCTCTGAAGATAAACTAAAGTCTATTTCATCTGCGGCGGAAGGCTGTGCATCATTATATGAAAATCTTATCCCTTTTATATTTCCAATGGGACCAGTCTTTTCATTCATTCAGATGAAAAAACATGAATACAAAAAGGGCTTTTTTCAAGGAGTTGATGAGGGGGAAAAAATAGTTAGTGCAAAGATAAAAGATATTCAGAAAAAATATGAAAAAAGGATTTCAAAAGGAAATACTAATATAGAATCATTACTCAGTACTATCTTTGAGACAAATGATGAGATAATTGCTCTTCAGCAAGAAATCATTGGTTATAACTTGATTGTGAGGTGAAGTTGATGAAAAGTGATGATCTTGAGAAAAGGCTTCAATCCAATTTGTCAGATATTGATGGTTCTATTTCTGAAATTAAAGATCTCAGTGTGGAAGTAGCGAAAGTTCACTATGTGTTACACAATACACAAGAAATACTGAATGATCTCGATGAACAGTTCTGCAGGGCAACAGGGCTAACAGCTGTTGATTCAGCATTTCTATTTTTAGCAACTGGATTGCAGATTGCTAGGCAGTATTTGTTGACAGAATTTCCCAAAAGACTTAGTGACAAAGAAGCAGCAGAAAAAACCCCTGGTCACCACGAAGAGCACTCTAGTCGTTCTCATAGATACTATAATCCTTCATTGGAAGAAATAATAACTAATCCTGTGCCGTTTGATGCTTTAATTGGTTCTAATGGAGCACTTACAGGAGGTGGAAAGTTAGGACACCGTGTGACTGCAATAGGACATGATCCGCTGCTAGGATTGATTTTTGGAACAGCAAATATAGCTACATCAACGCTAACTACATCAAATTTTGAATCTTTTCATATATGCACTTCAAATAAGAAAGATTATTTCAAGAATCGAGCAAGTACAGCACTGGTCTTAGAAAAGACTGGTGAAAAGCTTATTTCACAAGGAATAGATGGAAAGATGATTGTGGCAGCATCACTTTGTAAAGAGATTGTTCATTTAAATTCAGATATAAGTACAAAACACAGTTTGCCGATTCCAATTGTTTCCACCATAGATCCAAAATTGGCTTCTGAATTAGCAAATTATGGATTAGACATGGCGAATGTTGTTACTGTTGGTAAACAAGCAACCGTCTCTATACTGATAAATACGATAATAAGTATGTTGCACCGGCTGTTTTATGAATCTAATAAGCCATGTGATGAAGCTCTCTATGAGGTAAGGACAAGGAAAATTCTAAGTTATTCCAATCTAATAGCGTCTTCAAGTAATATTGCGGTTGTTGGGGTTACAAAAGATTTTAATAAACTGGATTTAGGCGGATTGGCTGTTACAATAGCGCGATTAATTAGTGATTATTCTTTTATCAAAAGCATAAAGGAAGAGTTTATTTTCGGTCATTATAAAGCTATGCTTGAGGGCGAAGATTGAGTACTTTAATGTAATATGTGTGGCTTAGGAGTAAGAGAGGATGATGTGAAAAATGATGATCCCGACCTGATTCCTGCAAATGGTTATGGATCTTTTAAGAAATTAACGATATCACTATGTTGAACTTACTAATAAGCAAAAGATTTTGGATAAGATGATACTTCTAGGAGAGGCAATTAAATCTCAGTATGTAATTTGATTTGATTATAAGGATTAAGGTCTCATAAATAAGCATAGAAGTGTAGAACCTTATGCGGTTATGTTTTCTGATTTTTATTTCTATCAAGTTGGAATAATTCAGGTTAAGTGATAGTTACAGGTATATATTTATGCGTGAAGAAGAAGTAATAAAATTAAAATATGAACAGTTGGAAATTAAAATAGCTATTGCAAATGGAGAAAAATGTGATAAGTACGACTATTTGATAGCTGTTTTTTGTGGCGTGGCATGTGGGCTAATTGACAGTTTTTTAGTTGGAAAGCCTAATTTTCGAAATGATATAAATAGTAAGTTGGGATCAATTACGGATAATACAGCTAATGAACTGACTTCTTCTATAGCAGATCTTATGATAAAAAAAGACGAAAAAATTCTGAAGGATTTGAAAAGGACAGGATTAAAGGGTGATGAATTAAGCAAAGCTCTAATGGAAAAAGGAGTTCCTGGAAACTTTAAACGATCAGAACCCAGATATGAGAATCTTAAGGGCAATAACAGTAAAATAACATACTTAGAGGAAAAATTTAAAGTATGCTATGACCAATCCACTAATGACAAAATCATAGGTGATAATGTTAACATCACTCCGGATAATCATCATTTAAAGAATCTTGCGCATTATCCTGATATTATAGGGCTGTTTTTTGCTATTCTGGATCAATTCACGATAAAGAGCTCATTTGTTGAAAATGGAAAAATCATCAGAGTGGTTCCTACAAAAGCCGGACCTGTACTTCAAGGAAGTGATTTGATTACTAAACTATATTGCGCAGTATGTAATTGGCTAGGACATCTTTTGTCCGATTTTTGTGGTTCTCACAGTTCAAAGGGTCGAGGAGATGGCATTCCAATTCCTTTTTTTGAGATTTTTCAATTCTGTGATTTTGGGGATTTTGTTTATGGGGATGGTACACATTATACCTTTGCTCAATTAGCCTGTGAAGTTTATGAATCCGGGTATGATGCAAGACACGGAATGGCGCTGGCTGTTCCAGTGATTCTGAATGACCTAATGATTAGGTTGATTTGGGCCCTAAAAAAACATTTCTACGAAAAAAGACCATGGAAAGACTGCATTCCCCTAGATAAAAAAGCTGATTTACGAATAATGCTGATATATGGGAATTTGTCCTTGTGTGTTGTTGATGGAATTGATGCTGTAGCGAAAACAGGAGGTGAACTTTTAGAACTGTGTTTGCATTTGAACATTATAGCTTGGCTTAGGCTTGCAAAAAGAGTTTGGAAGGAACTTGAATTGCGTGGAGGATTTACATACGAAGATCTAAAAGTGCAATATGAGTTTTTGGAATTGCAATTACAAAAGTATACTAATGATCTTATAAATGTAGATTATGATTCTTTTGACAAGAAACTGTCAGATGAAAAAAGTATAAAAACTGATAACCTTGAAGAAATTGATCAACATTTGGATAAATACATAAAAAGCAACGGAATAGAACTTCAGTATAAAAGCGCTGATGAGTTTGAGGCTCTTGTATTAGATGATTCCAAAAGTTTAAAGCTTTAATAACAAATATATAAAGGAGGGTTTTATCGTGGAAAAATATTTAACATCGCAAGATGACAAGATTAACTATTTGAAAGGGCTTATGAGGATAGCAAAAGCAGATGGAAATGTTACCGACGAAGAAAAGAAATATTACAAAACTGTCGCTATAGGGTTAAATGTACCTCGAGTAATAATTGATGAATTAGAAAACACATGGAAAGATGAAAAGGATATAGAATTATGCTTTTCTGATGAGAGACAAGCTTTATTTTTTATCCAGGAAGCAATTCAAATATCGATGATTGATGGTGAGTATTCCGCTTCTGAACAGCAGGAAATAAAGAAAATTGCAATTGAGGCAGGTATTACTCTAGAAGCTGTTAGTGAGTTTGAGGCATGGGTTAACCGTGGACTAGATTGGAGAAAAGAAGGCGAACAAATCATTGATAAATATAACATTCACTGAGTTTTTCGGAGGTGATTATGAATGTTTTAGGAAAAATAGCTCTTGGTGCTGCTGGCGCGGTAGGTGCGATTGTATTAGCACCTGTCGTATTACCTGCGGCTGCAGCAATCGGGACTGCAGCAACGGCTGCTGTCGGAACAGCTGCAGCAGCTGCTGCTAGCACAACGGTTGGCACTGCTGCTATAGGTGCAATGGCAACTGTTGGAACTGCAGTTGGTACTACTGCTGGCGCAGTAGGGTTGGGCTCTGTAGCGACTGTGGCGGGAACTTCTGCAGGCGCTGCTGCGATAGGAACAATAGCTACATCTGGTGTGATAGGAGCGACTAGTGCTGTTTCTGGCGCATCAAAAATGAAAAAGGCTTCTGATATTAAGCAGACTGCTGAGAATATATATGATATGGCAAGGGATGATTTTGATAAGAAAGAAGCAAAAGCAAACGAGGCTTTAGAGAAGCTTGGAAGAACTAAATTGGATTCTTGGGAGCTATTGGCAAATTACGTTACAGTTGTTGATAAAATAACGCACATCGATTTCGATGATAAATTATCATTAGATGGATCACTAAAACTGGATGCTAATGAATTAAAAAATATAAAAATTCTAGCTATGTCTGTTACTGATGTTTTAAAGGGCGGAGCAGCTGCATTAACGGGAGGTCAGCTAGTAGGTTTTGCAACATCAACTGGTTTTACAAGTATAGCTACAGCATCTACAGGGACTGCTATCGCTAGTTTACATGGCGCGGCAGCTTCAAATGCTGCCTTGGCAGCATTAGGAGGTGGTGCAAAAGCGGTTGGAGGACTTGGAATGGCTGGAGGAGCTAGTGTATTGAGCGCATTAACACTAGCTCCAGCTATGGCGATAGGTGGAATGTTTATTAATGGTAAAGGCAAGCAGAGCCTTAAGAATGCGAATGAAATAAAAGATAAGGCAGAAGAATTGAGTGCTCAACTTGATGTAGCTGGCAAAGAATTAGTTAAACTTAAGAATTTGGCCAACAAAATATGCAAAGCACTTGAGAAAAACAATGAGTTGTTTAGAAAATATCTTTTATGGTTAGAAAAACTTACTGAGAATAAAACGGATTTCAGAGAATATGAAGCTAAGGAGAAATTACAGTTTAAGTGTATGTTTGAGTTATCCAAAAAGATAAAAGATATAGCGACAACAGAGCTTATGAATAAGGATAATGATATTCAGACCACTAATGTGAATAATGTGCTAGCGGGTAATAAAGAAATGCTTGAGAAGTTTTCTTTTGAGTACGAATAAGGAAAAAGCAAAAATATATTATGGCAGTGGACACTTTATGTCCACTGCTTTTTTTATACTCATCATATAAAGACGATATACAGCATGGTACTTGAGGAAATGCGTGCGAGGACACAAAAAATGGAAATGATGAATGTACCTTTAAAAGTAATGGATAAAGAAATCTTTTGGGACACTGCCAAGAGTGAGAAGGGCTGGACGCTTCAGCAACACAATATCACTGGACATGCACGAATATTAGATAAAAATGGCATAAGGATCGCATGGGGCAGCTACGATAGAATGGCTTCCATGATGGAATGGATTATCAAACCTTGGAAAGGCTGTAAAAAAGGCGACATATTGGCTGTTAAGAGATATAACGGCATATACGCACATTATGCTGTTTATGTGGGATATGGGAAAGTAATTCATTATTCACAGGAAGCAAATGCCAAGATCAGTGATTCTTGCAGCATACATAAAGCAGATTTTTCAGAGTTTCTTAAGACAGATACCAGGTATGAAATAATTCATTTCCCGGAGGATGGTTCAGATCTGATCCATGAGTGTATTGATTTGAACGCAAAGGATGGAGCACATGTTACATATGAACCTGTAGATCTTTTTCCCCACCTGAAAGCTGGAATAAGAAAACTCAAGGGATATCACCTGTATTCAGCCAAAGAAACCGTAGAAAGAGCGAGGTCCAGGCTGGGTGAGGATAAATATAACCTGGCTTTCAATAATTGTGAGCACTTTGCTTTATGGTGCAAGACCGGACTGAAGGAATCTTCACAAGTGGATGATATCTGGAAAGTATTTTGGGCAGGAAAAACAGGATTGTTGAAACAGATTTGAAAAAACTCAGAAGACCTGTTTTGACATAAATGAAAACACGAGAAGTGTATTGGAAATTGCATTTACAAGGAGGTGAAACGCAGATATAAATGCAGTTGGTTTTATCAATGATTATAAAGAATGGAGGTTTATATGATATCAGAAGTAACATCTTATGCTACTACAAAATGTGATAGCGAGGAGAAGAAAAGTATCTACTCATATATTGAGAATGAGATAATGTCGATGACTGGCTCTGAGGAGTCAAAGAAAAAGAAACTAAAGAGGCTGGAGAAACTTAAGAAGCAAAAAATAAACATTATGCTGGTTGGAGCTACTGGAAGTGGCAAGAGCTCAACAGTGAATGCCCTGTTTGATATGAAGCTTGCTAAAGTAGGTGAAGGCGCAGATCCTGAAACAAATGGAATTACAGAGTACAAGTTTGAGAATCTGACAGTTTGGGACACTCCCGGACTTGGTGATGGACTTGCACGAGATCAGGAGATTGCTGATGAAATTCTTCTTAAGCTTCAGGAGAAAGATAAGAAGGACCACCAGCTGATTGACCTTGTCGTTGTGGTTATGGATGCTTCATCCAAGGATCTTGGCAGCTACTATGGTCTTATCAATGATGTTCTTATCCCTGAGTTTGGCGATAATGCTCGGAAGAGAATAGTGGTCGCACTCAATCAGTCTGATATCGCTATGAAAGGAACTCATTGGGATAATGAGAAGAATGAACCTGATGAGGTACTGGAAGCGTTTCTGAAAAAGAAGACTGCCTCCGTTAGAACAAGACTCAGGGAGAATACAGGGCTAGATCTTAAGCCAATCTGTTATTGCGCCGGTTATACCCACAATGGAATGCAGAGAAAACCATATAACCTGTCTAAACTTCTGTATTACATTGTCAAGGCAGCTCCTAAAGCTAAGAAGCTTAATATAGCAGATAGCCTTAATACTGATTCTGATAATTGGGCCTTCAATGACAAGAAAATGAATTATAAGTATAAGATCAGAAAAAGCTTTGGTGATATAGTCGCAGACTGCATCTGCGAAGGAATGGACGATGGCGCTGATCTCGGAGAACTTGTTCTTGGCATTCCCGGAATAATTATTGGAGCAACATTAGGCGCTGTTGTCGGAGGTGTGAAGGGAATATTTGAAGGGATTGCCTCGTGATAAGCTGGTTATTTGTGTATTGCGATAATTATGAGGGTGGGGAATCCTGCCCTCATTTTAAATGTAGATGACAAACTAAGCCTGAATGTAGGAATGTTTATTTGTGGTATAATAAATACGAAATAGCGACCACTGCCTTAAGGAAAGGAAATATCATCAAATGACAAAAGACGAATTGATTAAAAAGTTGAATCAAGAAATAGAAGGATTTGAACCTGCATTTGAAGAGTATGTGGTCAGAGATAAAGAACAGTTGATGCGCAAGTACATTCAACTGCTAAAGGATTTTTTCTATGCTGTTTGCAAAAGCGAGTATGATATGGAATTTTATGAGTCAGCATTCAAAGGGATCATGGCAGTAGAAACGAAAATGGCAGAAGAAGCTGTAAAGCCATATGAAGATGATCTTTTAGATGATAGTTTTGATGAGAGTCCACAAGATAAACAAATAGAGGCTCTACGAGAAGGAATGGATAGGATAGGAACGTAATCCTTTCTTGCTTTCTTATATACGCATCTTTGTATGATAAATCGTAGGGTTTTCGACATGCATGAAAAATTGGAAAGAATTAAAAAATTCGTTTCAGAGCATACTGAAGATGAGGTTCAGGAGATTATGGAAGAAGCATTTGATGAAACTGATCCAGATGATGACTTGATTTTTGATATGGGATGTAGTGTTAATGATGCGAGAGCAGCTGAGAAATTGATGGAAAGAGAGTTTGCTTTATTTGATAGCATATTAAGAAAATAAGAATCTTTTGTGATGAATTGGAAGTGATTTTGAAAACTTTCCCCCAACTTTCCCTCTGTTTTCCACCTAAAGTACCCGAAGTTTCCACCTTTAGTCGCTTTTCATTAGTTTTCAGCCGTGATATTATTAAAATGCGCCAAGTGATACGGATTACAAAAAAGAAGTCCGAACCACGAGGCGTTTTTTCTTTTGCAAAAGAACAGTTTTATGACCAAAGTCACAGAAGAACTTTTAAAAGACAAATTATATGAAGTACGCGGTGTAAAGGTGATGCTTGATGCTGATTTAGCAGAAATATATGGATATGAAACCAAAAATTTTAACAGGCAGGTAAAAAACAATGCCAAGAAATTTGAAGGTGATGAGTTCATGTTTCGCCTAACTAAGACAGAATTTGATGAAATCTTGAGGTGCAAAAATTTCACCTCAAGTTGGGGTAGTTCACGCAATACTCCTAATGCGTTTACTGAACAAGGTGTTTATATGTTAATGACTGTTTTAAGGGGAGATCTTGCTATTAAACAAAGTAGAGATCTGGTACGTACCTTCAAGAAAATGAAAGATTATTAAGTATAGACCAATGATTAAGCAGTTGCAAAATGGCACATTACAGTTGACTTAGTCTTAATACTGCTTCCTATAATTGGGCATTCAATGACAAGAAAATGAATTATAAGTATAAGATCAGAAAAAGCTTTGGTGATATAGTCGCAGACTGCATCTGCGAAGGAATGGACAATGGTGCTGATCTCAGAGAAATTGTTCTTGGTATTCCCGGAATAATTATTTGAGCAACATTAGGCGCTGTTGTCGGAGGTGTGAAGGGAATATTTGAAGGGATTGCTTCGTGTTGAGCCAAGTCAATTGAAGGGAAAGGATAAGAAACTAGACATTACGGATGCCAAAAACCAAGTTGACACAAAACAGCATCAGGATTACAATAGTGTCAAAAAGCGAGGAGGCACAAAAGTGAAAATCACTTCTCTTGACGAAGCATTGAAAAGGATAGAAGACTTGGAGAAAGAAGTTGCTGAGCTTAGAGCGGAAAATGAGCAACTACGAAGTCGCAACTTTGGCGGAAGAAAGAAGCATGATGAAAACTGGATGGCCTCATACAATGATTTTAAAGTGAAGTATGAGGGCGGAATGTCTATTGTGGAGATTGTGTCTTGCGGAGAGATAAGTAGGAGAACCGCATATCGCTATTTGGCATATTACAAACAATTTCAAAAATATGAAAAGGATTTTGGTTCAAAAAGTGTGTGATAATCCAGCTATTTGAATCGTGGACGTAATGATGGAACAACTAACAACTCTAGGGAAGACAATAACGGCAACAGATCCATGTAAGCTTAAGCTGGATGGCAATGTAAAAAAGATATTAGCATATAAGCCCTTGCTTGCCAGAATTTTCAAAGAGGTCATGGAAGAATGTAAAAATCTTTCATACGAAGAGATAGAGAAATGTATCGAGGGAGATGTCATTATCAGTAAGATATTTGTTGATAATGGATTATCCAATAGTATGGAGATTATTGGTGGGCAAAACACAGAGGATTATGAAAACGAAGAAGGCCTGATCAAGTATGATATAAGGACATACCTTAAGATACCGCATATGGGCGGATCGGAATCCATAAAGATCCTTATTGACGTGGAGGCACAAAATGAGGATAATCCAGGGTATGAGATTCCACTTAGAGGATTGTTTTACTGCTGTAGAATGATATCTTCTCAACTTGGCGTAGAATTTACAACAGATCACGATGATCCTGTTAAGTACGGTAATATCAAAAAGGTTTATTCTATCTGGATATGTACAGAGACAGCCAGGAAGAGAGCGAATTCTATAGAACGGTATGAGATTAAGAAGGATTTTCTACTTGGATGTAATTCTGATAATCCAAGGTATGATATAATAAATACAACAATAATAAACATCAGCGAGAATCATGATGTTGGTAATATAGACAATAATACCGTCAAGCTTCTCACAACGTTGTTCGATGAGACATTAGATGCAAAAACCAAGATATCGGAACTTCAGAATAAATATGGGTTGCCACTTACGAAAGAACTGGAAATGGAGGTAACTGAGATGTGTACATATGCGACAAGCATGGAAAATAAAGGAATAGAAAAAGGCTTACGTGCTTTGGTTAATAGCCTAAAAGCTTATATTAAAGATTTTGATTCTCTGTACGAAGCAATAATCAAAAATGAGGATTATGCTAATGTTAGTAAAGAGCAGGTAAGAAAATATTATTGATATATGATGATTTGAGAGGAGCCTTAAAGGCTTCTCTTTTTTTGAGCCAAGGAAAGTACCTGGCCTCTTTTGATTATTTGGCATGCAAAAAGGTGTAAAGAGTTGTAAAAAGTTTTTTAACCTGTAAAGAGTTGTAAGCAGTTGTAAAAAGGTGTAAAGAGTTGTAAATTGATCAGATACTTTCTATTTCAGATGGATTAAGAGGCTTCTATATGAAGGAAGAACCAGTATCAGTGCAAAGATAAAGGCCAGAATATCCGCAATAGGCTGGACCAGATATATGGCTAAGGGGTTGCCGCCTTTTATTATAAGTGGAAGAATATATATAAGAGGTATATAGAAGATCCCTTGCCTCATTATGGAGATGCTAAGTGCTGTAAAGTACTTGCCAATATTTTGAGTAAACATTGAAGACAGAGCATATATGCCCATAAGAGGCAGACTTATGCACTGAAGGTGTAATATAGTTATGGCAGGCGCTGCTACTTCAGGGTTCTTGGTAAGAAGTGATACGATAAAAGGCGCGTTTATAAATACGATCACATCTGCGATTATAAGGAATACGGTTCCAATTAGTACTGACAGGTTTAAGGCTTTCTTAACCCTGTCATATTTTTGTGCTCCGAAGTTCATGGCGCATATAGGCTGGAAGCCTTGCCCCCATCCGATCATGACCATATAGCACATGGCAGCGATGCGGCCGGATACGGTTAGGGCAGCAATTGTCTCTTCGCCGTATTTAGAAGCAGCGATGTTGATAAGTATCGCTGCAATGCTGGTGATGCCCTGCCTTGAGAAGTTTGGAGCTCCTCCAATAAGGATATGATATAGATTATTTCTGCACAGGTTTATGTGACCAAAGCTTACATGGATGTTCCCGTTTTTAAAAGAGAGAAAAGTAAGCATGGCTGCGCCCACAACCTGTCCCGTAAAAGTAGCCCATCCGGCTCCAATAAATCCCATCTTAAAGGTAAAGATAAAAAGTGGATCAAGGACCATGTTAAGAAGCATGCCGGACATAAGCCCCAGCATTGCATCCTTGGCATTGCCGCAAAGTCTTATCTGGTTATAAAGCGTTGTGGCATATATTGAAAAGGGTACAGAATACAGGATTATCCTGATATATTCAGTGCTATATCCAAGAAGGTCATCCGATGCATCCCCGCCAAGGAATACTGCAAGCTCCTTACATACTGGCAGTAGGAATACGATAAGCAGTATACCTGTAATAGTAGCAAGGAAGAGGCCGGTAGAAGATATTTCTTTTGCCTTATCTTCATCCTTGCCGCCCAGCGCTCTTGACATAACATTGCCACTTCCATAACCAAACCAGAATCCAAGAGCCTGTATAAAGCTGACCAGACTAAAAGCTATACCTATAGCGGCTGTCATACTCTTATTACCAAGCCGCCCAATGAAAAATGTATCTGTAAGGTTATAGACTGTCATGATAAGCATGCCGATGATAGTTGGAATAGACATACGTATCAGCAGCGAAAGTATAGGTTTAGTCAGTATCTGTTCTCTTCTGGATTCTTTGATTTTAGTCATAACGGACCTCTATTATCTTTAATCTCTATACAGCGCTTACAATTCCCTTATTTCCATCAACGCGGATCATATCGCCGTCCTTGAACCTGCTTGTAGCATAGCCAACGCCAAGAACCGCCGGAATGCCGAATTCTCTCGCAACAATAGCAGCATGGCTAAGGGACGAACCAGTATCTGCAACGACGCCTCCTGCAAGGCTAAATAGCGGTGTCCATTCAGGATCAGTAAGCTCGCAGACAAGTATATCTCCGCTCTTCATCTTGTGGAATTCAGAAGGTGAGTGAATTACACATACACTTCCAACAGCAATGCCGCTACTTCCGCTTATTCCCTTTAAAGAATCGCCTTCAGAATCGAACACAAGGAGCTTTGAAGCATCCCAGACCTTCTGAGACAGAGCGTGCTTACTGTTTCTGCGGTTCATCTTTTCTATATCAGCTTCGCTAAGCCTTCCGCGCCTTGCTGCAGCTATAAGTTCAGGATAGAACAGGTTAGCTATGCCATGTACGAAATCTTCATTTCCGGAAAGGAGTATGCTAAGCCTTTTTAGGATGCTTCTCATATAATAGAAGAGCGTTTCCCACAGATACTGACTTTCCTCTCTGACAAGGTGGAAGGTTCTGAAAGCATCAATACGCTGTTTAAGTTTGGGGTATTTGTTGCCGTATGCGGCTTTCAGCTCATGGAGAAGTTCTTCATAACCGGAAGAATCATTACTATCGGTATAGTCCCTGGAACTAAGGAGTGGACGCAGGATGTTAAGAAGTCTGTCCGGATCTTCTATAAGAGTCCTGGCTTCAACACAGTAGCAGTTAAAGTCGGATTTATAGCCGTTTTTAGCCATAAATTCTTTTAGTATATCAGGGAGACTCACATGGTTAATACATAGCTTCTCATACTTGTCACCGGATAAAATGTCATTTGTAAGATCTTTGTCATGCGAGATCTGGAGCGCAAGAGCAGCAATATCACGTGTTATTACACTCGTCTTATTATCAAGCCCCTTGAGTAGGTCATAGTTTGTAAGCTTCTTATCAACTTTTTTGACTGCGCGTGTAAGGTCTCCTCCAAGAACTGATGGGAAAAGAGCATATCTGAACCTGTCATAGCACAGTCTTCCAAGAAGGTCGTAGGATTTTTCAAAAAGATCAACACATTCATTGAGAGAAAGAGAGTCGAAGTCTATGTCTTTATAAAGCAAAAGCTCTTTTTCATAACCTGGCATAAAAGATTCGCAGACTGCGGCGCAGTGCTCAAAATCCTTCATCTCTTTAAGAACAGCAGGGAATCTGACGATTTTTCTGCTTATGGATTTGTGAGGATTTGGCAAAGTCATAATGCCGTCATCATCTATCTGAGGATCGCTTGTAAGGATAAGTCCAACTTCTTCGAAGATAACAGCCTTCTGGTGATTGATCTGCATGATTATGTCATAGTCAAGAGGCCTGTAAGCATAGGGCATTTTTTCAAGCTGGAAAGCCATGTTACTCTTGGCAGGACCAGATATTTTGCTGCCGGCAATATAAGACTTAATAAGTTCCTCATCTTCATTATTAGCGCTATCTGACTTTATAGTCGTGATAGGCCTTGCCTGAAGGATGAAAACTTCGCCTTCATAGATTCCCCATTCGATATCCATAGGATGGCCATAGTGCTGTTCAATCCTGATTCCCTCATTGCACAGCATAGCAACTTCATTTGTTGACAGAGAAGGCGCGTTTTGAAGTTCAGGACTGATGGCGACTTCTTTGGTGTCTTTTTCATCATAGATTATCTGAGTAAGCTTATTACCACAATCGTAGGAGATAATGCTGCCATCTTTATTGCAAAGGATAGAATCTGCCGTCACACGACCGCTGACAACGCTTTCACCAAGGCCATAGCTTGAATTGATCCGCATTGTATCAGGGTCATTACTTATAGGATCTGCTGTAAAAAGAACTCCGGCCTTCTGGGAAGGGATCATTTTCTGTACTACAACGGCAAGAGCCACGTCTAACTGGTCAAAGCCAAGATTTTTCCTGTAAATAGTCGCGCGGGTTCCCCACAAGGATGAATAGCATCTTATTACAGCTTCAATTACGTTTTCAAACCCCTGAACACCAAGATAGGTTGCCTGCTGACCTGCAAAGCTCGCATCAGCAAGGTCTTCGGCAGTTGCTGATGATCTTATGGCAACTCGGATCTTGCTTCCGTCACAAAGAGCGTCATATTGCTGTTTTAACTCTTCTCGTACAGGCGCCGGGATAGTTCCGTTAAGAATAAGCTTGCGCAGTTTTCTTGAAGCTACGGTAAGACTTTGTTCATCAAAACCTGCTTCACTTAGTATGCGTTTGAAGTCCTCTTCGTACCCATTTTCATGTATGAAAAGCCTGTATGCGTCCGCTGTTATTACAAAACCGCCTGGTATATTCATTCCGGCTGAAGTCATCTCACCAAGATTGGCCCCTTTGCCGCCTGCTACTGGTATGTCTTCTTTATGAATTTCTTTAAAAGTTTTGGTATACATTAAACTGGCTCCTTATAGATTATTTAAAAGTACTTTTATTTTTTGCATTAAGAAGAAATAGTGTGACTGTTAATTATTTAAAGCCCATTTTTATCAAAACATGTGTAAATATCTATTATGTCCTTATGTACAGGTTAAGACCTGAGGAGACATAGGTCTTGATCATATCTTCAAAATAGTCTTTATCTATTTTTTCTGAACCAGAAAGAAGTATGGATACTGATATGATCACATTGGTCACACCTAAGATATCCATTGATTTAATGGCCTTTTTGCTAATCCAGTAATCATTAAGATCATTTAGAAACTGAGAATATAAAGAAAGGAATCTGCTTTTGTTATCTTTGGATGAATTCTGAAGAAAGGCCATACTTTCCCTATAAAGTGGCTTTGAATCAAACTTTTCTTTCATATCAAAGCACCAATGGCAGATTAAATCTGTAAGAAAGCTTGTAGGATCTTTTTCTGAGCCCTTAAAGCTAGGCCTTATCAGGTCAAGCTTCTGAGTAGCCCTGTTTTTCTTGTGTGACACTTTTGTGATATTTCTTTTTGTATCCTATCGATGTAAACAACAAGCAAACAATTTCCTGAAACAAATCAGGAAGTCAAATAATTCGATCAAAGGAGAAAAAATTATGAAAAAGAATTTTGGTGTTGCAATTGCAGGAATTTTAATGATGGCCCTGGTAGCATGTTCAGGTGAACAGCAGGGTCAGATTACAGAGAATGCAGAAGCAGAAAATTCACAGGTTGTTACAGTTGCAAACCCTTGGCATGAATGTACAGAAGAGGAAGCATATGTAGATGCTCCTAACGGATTCAGTGCTCCTGAAGGTGCAACTAATGTTAAGTGGAGCATGATGGAGGATGACTCAAGTGAATATGCATTAGGACCGATGGTTCAGATGACTTTCGATTTTGATGGATCTTCATTTACTGCAAGAGAGCAGGCTACAACAGGTGAAGAGGTTACTGATATCTCTGGAATGCATTACGAATGGATCTATTCAAGTGATGTAACACTTGCAAACTGGGCAGGTGGCCAGATGCCGGCTAAGACTTTCCTTTATCTTGGCGATGATGAACAGGCTGAGCTTTGCACATGGTTTGATATTGAAACAGGTTATTCATACTCTGTAGGCGTAACAGCTAAGGACCTGGACGGATTTGATATTCAGGCAATCGCAGAGCAGATCTATGATCCTTCCAAGCAGATCGGTGCAAATATGCCTGATGATGAGGCTATTGATGCAGTAGCGATCAACGCAGATGAGAACTCTATTGAAGCAATGAAGATGTATAGCGAAGAGTCAGCGCCTAGTATTGATATCACAGGATGCGATACTTTCACTCAGATCATTGATAAGAAGCTCACTAAGGGAATGGGATATGCAAATGTAACACTGGATGGAATAGATGTTCTTCTTGTATGCAGCATGGCATATGACAACCTTGATGGTAACATGGCAGCAATTGACGCTACAGTATTCATGTACAAGGATGGAGTTCCTTGCGAAGCTGGTAAGGTTTGCAGCGGCGGAACAGCTTATCCTATTACAATAGTAGATGGAAAGCTCATGACAGGAAGCAATCACTGGTTCTGCAAATATGCACTTACAGGTGATGAGCTCGTGATCATGGAGAAAGCTTCTGTAGTATATGATGAATTTGGTGATGGAACATATTTCTACGAATCTGAAGATGGTGGCGATTATACAAATATGAGCAGCGCAGATGCAGAAGGAATCTACAATCAGCTTGTAGATGAGATGTTTGGAGGAGAGATTGTTAACTTCTCAGTTGTAAAATAATTATACTGAGGCAAAAAACTTATATTGTAGCTTACATTAAATAAATTTACTAAAGGAAACCTTTGAAATTGCAGCTTACAGCCAATATCTGGTTGTAGGCTGCTTTTTTATATAAGTTAAAGATTGCTTAGGTTTTACAGATTTTCTTCACCCCATTTTTTGAGCTCCAACAAAATAGGGATGAGACTTTTGGCTTTAGGCGTAAGGTTATATTCAACCCTTACCGGCATTTCATCATACTGCTTTCTCTCAACAAGGCCATCTGCTTCAAGCTCTTTAAGAGAATTAGCAAGCATGGTATTGGTTATGCCATTAACAGCGCGGTTAAGCTGCCCGTAGCGCACAACCTCGTTATAATCGATGACACACAATATCATGATCTTCCACTTGCCGCCAATAATATCTAATACTTTTTTAAGACTACAGCCCTTTCCTGCGATCTCTTCGCAGAGAGGCTCTTTCTTCGCTATTTTACTCATAGTATCTTTTTCCTTACCAGGTTAATATAAACTGAATACTTGATATAAATTTTATACCACCTATAATATGTATATCGGCTAAAAAAATCAAGTATAAAAGTTTCAGGCAGAAAGATAGGAGAATTTATAAGACATGAAAAAAGCAGTAAATGACACTCAAAGGTGCGCTGCTTGCGGAGCATGCGTATTACAGTGCCCACGTCAGGCAATAAACATTTATAGAGGCTGCTATGCTGTAGTTGACGATTCTATATGTGTAGGTTGCGGAATCTGTGAGAAGGCGTGTCCTGCAGGATCTATCAAAGTATTAGAAACAGGAGGCGCAAGATAATGACGAAAACTAAGAATAAAAAACATTGGTATGAATACCTTTGGATATGGTCAATATTATATTTTGCTCTGGGATTTTTTAACATCCTCTTTGCATGGCTGGGGCTCATAGACTTTGTCCTGCCTTTGATATTTGCAATCGTAGGTGGGAACAAGTGGTTTTGTAATCACCTGTGCGGAAGAGGCCAGCTCCTCTGGGTTCTTGGAAGAAATCTAAAATGCTCAAGGCAAAAACAGGCTCCGTCCTGGATCTCATCAAAGTGGTTCAGATATGGCTTTTTAGCCTTTTTCATGACAATGTTTGGAACAATGATATTCCAGACATATATGGTATTTTCCGGAGCGGATTCACTTAAAAAAGTTGTAAAGCTCTTTTGGACTTTCAAAGTCCCGTGGAAATGGGCGTATAATGGAAGTATATTCCCGGATTGGGTTGCACAGTTTGGCTTTGGCTTCTACAGCCTCATGCTTACATCAACTCTTATCGGGCTGATACTAATGGTTATCTATAAAGAAAGAACCTGGTGTTCATTCTGCCCTATGGGAACAATGACTCAGGGTATATGTAAAATCAAGGCAAAGAAAGGTAAGGAGAGCGATGACATTAAGTGAAAGAGCCGAAAAGGCAGTAGAATTAAAGAATTCAGGTAAGTATAACTGTGCACAGTCTGTAACAGCTGCACTGGCAGATCAGACAAGCCTGTCTGAGGAGCAGCTAAAGCAGGTTTCAGCAGGTTTTTGTGCAGGCATGGGCAATCTTGAAGCAACCTGCGGCGCTTTGATCGGTGCTGGAATGATTGCAGGCTTAAAGACAGAGGGTAAGGGTACCCTTGCAATGACCAAACAGATTCAGGAAGAGTTTGGAAGAAGATGTAAGGCAATCAAATGCAAGGATCTAAAGACCGTAACTGACGGTAAGCCTTTATGCCCCTGTGAAGAATGCGTAAGAAACGCTGTTCAGATATATGGTGAAGTAATGGGACTGTAAGCATAATCAATAAATTCACTTTGATATCTTGAAGATTCCCGAGGGTGGGAGTTAATAAATAATCCTGGTGTCTTTGAGAGTTTTAAAAAATCCAAGAGCTTGATAGATGGAGATTTATATTCTGTTCAGGGCCCGTATGTTTGAGCGAAGCGAGTTTCGGACCCTAGAATATAAATCTCCAGATATCATGCCTTGGATTTTAAAACTCGAAAGACACCAGGATTATTTATTAACTCCCACCCTCGGGAATCGGCTAAGCCTAAGTCATTTACGATGCTTCAGTCACTATTTCTTTTTCATGAACCTTCTGGATTTCATCGTCTGCAGAGAGCATCGGCTTCACATCTTTGCCCAGAAGCTTTCTTTCTACATAGTTCCTTGTAATCTTCATAACCGTTCCGGAGAGAGCGATAACACCGATAAGGTTAGGAATAGCCATCATACCGTTGAAGGTATCAGACAGATCCCAAGCAAGTGTAAGATTCATAGTTGCACCGATCACGATAAAGACTACGAAGATAACCTGATAGAACTTTACTCTCTTTCTTCCGAAAAGATATTCAAAACCCTTGCTTCCATACTGACTCCATCCAAGAACAGTTGAGAAGGCAAAGAACAGAATAGCTACAGCAATAAAGGCTGAACCAAGCTTACCAAATACTGTTGAGAAAGCCTGGGCAACAAGTGCAGTTGAAACCTGATCAGAGATAACGGCGCCTGTTTCAAGATCTACAAGACCACTTGAAAGAATTGAAAAAGCTGTAATAGTGCATACGATCATTGTATCAGCAAATACTTCGAAGATTCCCCACATTCCCTGGATAACAGGTTCTCTTACGTTAGAACTTGAGTGAACCATAACTGATGAACCAAGACCAGCTTCGTTAGAGAATACACCTCTTTTCATACCCCACTGAACAGCCATGGCTACGCCGCTGCCTACAATTCCGCCGCCTACTGCGCGCATACCGAAGGCACCTTTAAAGATAGATGCAAATACATTTCCAATCTGTCCGATATTGACAAAGCAGACAACAAGAGCACCGATCACATAGATGACCGCCATAAAAGGAACAAGTCTTTCTGTAACAGCTGCGATTCTCTTAAGACCACCGACGATTACAAGACCTGCAAGAAGCATAAGTACAAGACCTGTTGCAATAGGAGGAACGCTAAATGCAGACTCCATATTTACAGCAATTGAATTGATCTGGCTCATATTTCCAATACCAAATGAAGCGATCACGCAGAATACGCTGAAAAGAACAGCAAGAATGCTTCCGATCTGCTGAAACCCTGCTTTGCTGCCAAGACCATCCCTAAGATAGTACATGGCGCCGCCGCACCACTCGTTTTTCTCATTTCTTCTTCTATAGTAGATTCCAAGTACATTTTCAGAGAAGTTAGTCATCATTCCGAAGAATGCAACTACCCACATCCAGAATATAGCACCGGGGCCGCCTGCCGCGATAGCTGCAGCAACACCTGCGATATTACCGGTCCCTATTGTAGCTGCGAGAGCTGTACAAAGGCTCTGGAACTGAGAAATCTGTGTATCCTCTTTCTCAGTATGAGCTGTGATGTGCTTATCCATAAAGATTCCACCAACAGTGTTTCTGATCCAGTGCTTAAAGTGTGAAATCTGGAAAAATTTTGTGAGACATGTCATGAGGATGCCACATCCTACCAGAAGGATAAGCATAGGGAGTCCCCAAACAAAACCATTAACAGCATTATTTACATTTGCAACATATGATAAAAAACCAGCCATAATACCTCCTAACCGAAACATAATATAAAAAAGGTGTTCCATTTTTTGAATGGAACACCTTTGTTCTTGAAACATATTATCATGTTTAACACTTTAACGCAATACAAAATTAACGTAATAATCAAATATATATATTACAAAATTAATTTTTCAAAATAACACTATAAAGTATATAAAAAGTATAAAAAATCTCTATAGCGGTATAAATAAGGTCTTATATATGTTATCTTAAATACGTATGAATAATATCGACATAAAATAAAGTGCACCGGGGCGATCGTTAGGATACTATGCTGGAATTTCTGGTAATTCGATTACTGAGAATTTCATTAGATGATTGATGTTGAGATCTATTCTTATAGGGAGAACATTATGTCAGATCTAAAGGTTTTTCATTACGATGCATTCATAAGCTACAGGCACAGTGATATTGACAGCTTTGTTGCGCAAAATCTTCACAAAAAGCTTGAGAATTTCAAGCTTCCTAAATCTGTTTTACCCAAAGTTCAAAACGGCAAGAAAAAGATCGAACGAATCTTCAGAGACGTTGACGAACTTCCGCTTTCCGAGGACCTTTCTGATCCTATAAGTAAGGCCCTACAAAATTCCGACTATCTTATTACTATATGTACCCCCAGATATCCTCAGTCCAGATGGTGTATGAAAGAGATCGAGGTCTTTTTACAGACCCATCCAAGAGATCATATCCTGGTGGTGCTGGCTGAAGATGAGCCTGAAAACTCTTTTCCCGAAATACTGTGCTATGAAGATGTAAAAATAACAGATGAAAACGGGCAGATACATGTAACAAGGCGGGAGATAGAGCCCCTTGCAGCTGATACAAGAGGCAGTAACAAAAAAGAAATGCTTAAAGCCATGGACATAGCAGTCATAAAGCTCTGTGCAGCTATGTTCGGCCTTAACTATGACGACCTCAAGCAGCGCCATAGAGAGCAGAAAATCCGTAGACTAACCGCCATATTTGGAAGTATCGGCGTAGCAGTCCTTGCATTCGCTATCTTTGCAACAGTAATGCTCATCAAGATCAGCAAACAAAACGTAATAATCACAGATCAGTACAACGAACTTCAGGACAGCTTCGCCCAGGCCATGGCCGGAGTTTCCGATAACCTTCTTACAGACGGAAGGCGCAAAGATGCTGCTTATGCTGTCAGAAATGTTATACCTGATGACGGCGAAGGTAAATACAACGTAAACGCTGTCAAAGCGCTGTATAACGCAATGGAAGTCTACAAGTTATCACCGATCTATTCTCCTTCCTGCACATATGACGCGGATTCATGGCTCTATTATTTTGGCGTCTCCTGTGATCAGAAATATGTCTTTGTAAATTCAGGAAGTAAAGTATACATCTGCGATCATGACAGTGGCGAAGTACTGGATATAATTGAAAACGATGAGGGGGATACCTTATCATCAGCCTTTTGCGGAAATGATGGCGTGATCATCACTGATGGAGAGGATGCTTTCTACTATTCTATTGGTAATAAAGAAAAAACAGACATCGAGCTACCAGAGTATTCCACTTTATACCCTGCTGATGATGGCAGTATGGTTGTCGCAAACAGTCTGGACGCACTCTGCGGCATTGGAAGCACTGGAGATGTAATTTTTGAAACAGACCTTGCTTCCTATTTTGGAGACGAATATACAAGTCTTACAGGCATTTCTTTTGAGAAAGATTACGTTGTCTGTACATTCTGGAGCGGTGAAGAGATGGAAGTCCTTTTCATTAACCCTTCAAATGGCGAGATAGATGAAAGCTACACTAAAAGTAGTGATTCTGAGCCTTGCGCAAAGCTTTCAGACGACACCCTGTATACCGTCACATCAAAC
>JAEEGL013404529.1_pt1 | contig 27456 bp, 10 predicted proteins | sample 9134231 | NCBI WGS metagenome assembly JAEEGL01 (sample SAMN16246548, study PRJNA631951) | gut metagenome | biome: gut microbiome; feature: rumen; material: fiber-attached | host: Bos | place: Iran: Karaj | collected 2018-10
ATATGCGAAATATGATCCCGAAACTGTTCTCGGGTTCAGAGTGATCCCTGTCGGTGTTGGTAACTGGACGTATTTTGATGAGTTGTACATATATGTTTATGATAACAAAGATTACAATGAAAATAGAGCTCCGATCGAAGCAAAGCTTAAGTCGAGTTTTCCTACGCTTTCAGCGGGGGAACATTATAGTAAATTGTCATCGGGAAGTATTACCGGTGCAGAGGGACAAATCTTTTATCCCGATAATGATAATGAGTATTACATCAGATACAAGCTTGATCTGAAAAAACCCGGCGGTACCGGTGAAAGAGTTCAGTCGGCTCCGACTGCGGTATTCCTTTTTGATGATATCAATCAGAACGATAAGGATGCGTCCGTAGATAAAATTAAAGCCACAAACGAAGTCCTGACCGCCGGATATACTAAGTATGTTGATGTGACGGATAAAGCCCTGACAGGCTTCTATCGCGGTCATGATTACAACTTTACATTCCGCCTGCGTTCGGACAATGATGTTATGGGTAGTGGCGGCATGTATCCGGAAGTACTCGGTGAAAAGGAGTGTGTATTAAAGTGCGAGCAGACCTTGCTTGCACCTTATGAGAAGCCGTCATACTATTTTTACCCTGCTGACAGCAGCTCTACAGGTTTCTCATACGGATACTATGTAAAGTGTGTAGACGGTTCTCTGGTGCTCGGCGGTGATCTTACGCTTCAGGGTGCGTCACAGAACGGATCTGTAGGGAGTTGTCCTCACGGCTCACCTGCCGTAACACAATCGAATCTGCACCTGAATGAGGATGCCTTACTTGTGGTGAGCAATACGAAGGTCGGCAAGATCGTAGTCAGTGTGGATGAAAACAGGTATGTTCCCGGGTATAACAGAAAGACTTCGGTTGTTCTTTTCGACCGCTTTGTCGGAGCGTCTAAAGTTACACCCGTAATTGATTCGACAAGGGTTAAGGTTAACGAGGGACAATCGATAGTTGAGTTTACCATCACTCCGACTACTGTCGAAATGGCAAGAAGCATTTGCGCGATTGTAGGGATATTTCATAACGACGATAATCATGGTCAAGAAAGGAAAATTCCTCTTAATATCTCAACGATAAGTCCTTCCGGAGAGATAGCAGCGAGCTGTAAGTTGGCCGATCTTACCACGTTTTGTACTCAGAATGATACCATAAAGGTAAACTATGAAATATACTATGATACGGGGTCTGAAGGATTCCTTCGTAATGAATATACGAACGATGCGAGCACTACCGGTTATGTGTGTGTCAAAGAACTTACGGGTGATAACATCGGTAAGTACATTGTTCCCGTAGGTGCTGATATCCCTGAATTTGAGGTTAGAACTGACAGTAATGCGATCGGATCGCTTTATAAAATGACAGTTAATTCCTCCTCTCCCGGAGCGCAGTCGAAAAACATTGAGGGTACACTTACATTTAATGCCGGACTTGATGCTAAACCCGGTCTTATCAGCGCGGGCCTCAGACAGTGGGACAATCCGACCGGATGGTTCTACGAAACAGGGTCGAATTCCCGTGCAAAACTTGGCGGAGCATATGATGTAAAGATTACAAAAAGAAACGTACCTTACACCGTATCTTTGGTTCAAACTGTATCACATGGAGACGGTTCCGATACCTTCGAGATGAAGGGAGTCAGCCCGATGGTCAATCTCCATTCCAGCAATGGATATACGATCTCCGGCGGTATCAATTCGGCCGAGGTTACTTTCAAGATCTCGGGATCGAACGGTACGGACATGTACGGCCGTCAGGCGAACCCGTTCAATAACGGAAACATTTACATACTTCTTTATAATGTAGTAAATACTCCTACAGGTGTTAATTATACGCCTAATATTGATCCGAGCACCACAAAGATAAGGCGTTTTAAGGTTGAACTTACTCATAAAAATGAAGGCAGTACAACGCTGCCTCCGGGTGATGGAACTTACACGATAAAGATCGGTGATACTCCCGACGGATTCAAGCTTTCGCCGAATTCCAGATACCAGATTCAGGTAGTATATTATGATAGTCAAGATGCATATAATAGCTACACTCACCACTATACTCTGGACGAGAAATTCCCCGGAAACCCGGTAGAGGGAAACTATTATCCGATCATTACTACGGATACGGTTCTCCTTTCGTATGAAAACCCGGTCAATGTCACGTATTCCTCCAGGGGATATAACAATAAGCAGATCAATATCAAAGCAAATCTTGCCGATACCAGTGCAAAAGTTCAGGAAGGCGTAGTTGAGTTTATTTATGCTCTTTATGATGATCAGGATAACCTGATACTCACTCATGACGAACTCATGAAACCTGCAGGCGGAGGTTTGAACACTTATCTGAAAAAGAACGACGGAGAGGGAGATGTTTATCTGGATGTCAGCCCGAACACGCTTCCCGTGGGAATGACAAAGAACCCGGCCACTGGGGCTCTTGAGCCGATTTACTTTGATTTTTCCACCTCGTCTGACGGCGGCGGAAGAAAGTATAAGCTCAGGCTTATTCCCATGAGTGTCAGTGATATTAATATGTACACTTCATATATGCAGGGTACGACATATGGACAAGCTACGGATAAACGTGATGGGCAGGGTGATGGATACAATTGTCATACGCCCGAGTTTACGCAATTATACAACGAATGGCTGACCGGACATACGCTTGGTGCCGACACGAACAATAGCGGTGACAAGCATGCCATGGTTGCACGAGCCATGTTCGCCGGTTTCGGAGCACTTCCCGAGTTAAAATCCGCGTTCCCCAATGTCAGGGCGTATGTTGACAAGAACGACGGACAAAATGTTGTATTCTATATCGGAATGGTAGACGCGGACGGTGTTGTTCAGAACGATAAGTACATGGTCAGAGTTATCGACAACAGTACAGGAACTGACATTACGCCCGGAGAGATAAAGAACGAAGTATACAGTACTCTTTCTACGAGGCAGATACTTGTGCCTACCAACGCATATAACAAACAGGTTACACTGAAGCTTTACTATATCGAGGACAAGAACAGTAATCAGCAAACGGGTATTGCCGACTATCAGAGTTATTTTAATCCCACCGGATCTCCGACAAACCCGGCGGTGTCTGTGTATACAAAATCAAAGGAGTCGGCAGGACAGGACGGATTCTCCGTAGGTGATATAGAGGCTGTCAGAAGAGGAACAGATGAGAATATTTACATTGATTTCATCTATCCTACGAGTATCACAAAGGTATCACAGATGGATGTCGGTATTACTCTTCAGAACGGTTCTTTCGGAACAGTCATAAGCACTCATAATCCGTTTGCGGATGCTACGGGCGCTTGTGTTAAGTCGGAAGACGGCAATGGATACAGTTACAGGTTTACAGCAATACCGAGCGGAGTATTCTCATCCGGTCAGACATATACGATCACGATCAGAATGTATGTTGACGGAACCACACCTCAGGATAACTACACGGTTGATTACATTATTAACAGCTTTACAATGGCTTGACCGGGAAAGGAAGCATAAGTTATGAGAAAGCTTGACAAAAAAAGCATGTTCTCTTTCTATGCATTCGCGATCGCGATAGTAGCAATAGGTGCTATCGTGGTCGTGATGATGACGATGGGCATGAATCAAAAATCGGATCCTTACGTAGTAGGTACCGATACTGTCGTCTATGATGCACAGAACAATGCGATCACAGTATCTGAAGAATCCGTGATCGAAAAGAAGTGGGACGGGAATTTCTATCTTACGACTCCGAACGGAGACGGATATTGCCTCGGTGAACAGGCGATTTCTTACGAGAACAGTACCGGAGCGGTGCGTACCTACGGAGGAGGATATGAAGTTACGGAAGATGATTTTGTTGCCCTTGAAGGGGTAACCGATATCACCGACTACAACACTCCCAGATTCTGTAAGATCGGAGACAGAAAGTACCTCCTTATCGGTCCCGAAATATACACGGAAGACAGGCTGATCAACACCGGAAAATTCCTGTTTGTTTACCTTGATACAGGCGGAAACGCGCTTTTGTTTAACGATACCACAAACGTTAAAACCACGGTTCCCTCAAAGATTTATATCTCGGATCAGGTGTTTGACGTGCCCAACGAAAAGCTTATCATCGGCGAGAAAGTAGTTAATCTCTCCAGCATAATGGGTACCACAAACGTATATAACCAGTCCGATTATGAAGAACTTGAAAAATCCGAAAAGGACTATACCGACAGGGCTCCCGAATACAATATCTCCATTAAAGGCGGAGACGGCGGAGACGGAGGCAACGGTGGTAACGGCGGAGACGGTGGCGCCGGCGGAAGCGGCGGAACCGGCGGAAGCGGTGGCTCAGGCGGAACCGGAGGAACCGGCGGAGACGGTGGCGACGGTGGTCAGGGCGGCCAAGGCGGCCAGGGCGGAGCCGGAGGAACCGGCGGTAACGGCGGTAACGGCGGCTCGGGCGGTTCAGGCGGCTCGGGTGGCGCAGGCGGACCCGGCGGTCAGGGTGGCCATGGAGGCTCAGGCGGAACCGGAGGAACCGGTGGCTCGGGCGGCTCGGGTGGACCCGGCGGTCAGGGCGGTAACGGTGGCCGAGGCGGAGACGGCGGTCAAGGCGGAGACGGCGGAGCTGCCAGCCAGGTTTCGGGCGAGAAGATACTGTATAAATACCTGAAGCTTCGAAGCGTTTACCCCTATGCCAACAGACTTTCGATAGATTACGGCGTTGACGATCCGGAACTTAGTTACGGGCAGATATACTTATATGTAAACCTTGTAGACAAGGATTACAAGGAAATGACGGAATATGATCCCTACATATTCCCCGTAGACAGAGCACTTACAAATGCCATTTCGTACATCGGCGCAAGAGACGACAACGGAACTGATATTAAGATCACTCCCGGACAGACTTATGTTGTAAAACTCGGATATCTTGATTATGCAAAGATTCAGGATGGAGAAGGAATTCATTGGGATCAGCAGATTGTTGTTACCACACCTCCGTTGTATCAGTACATCAACCTTGATTACATTTCGCCTGTACCCGGTACCGCGAGTGGCGGAGCGATCACGGTAGCATTCACACTCGGTATCGATCCGCTGATCGACAAGGCGTTTGTTGAAGTCATAGGTCAGGGCGGACAGGCATCATCTCCGCTTAACATAACCGGTGCTTCACCCAATCCCGTTGAGGCGGGCGTTGCGAAGTGGGAGATCAATGTATCTACTGCATCGCAGATCGGACAGCATTTTACATTCAATTATCCTGTAGGAACGGAGAATTTCCTTATCAGGATCACGGATGTCGAATACGGACAAGTTCCGTACAATCTAAAGTCCGAACTGTTTGTTAAAAGCATATATTGATACAATGACAGTTAACAATTAACAAATTATATATGATAGGAGAATTAATATATGGAAGCGATACTTTCATCAACAATGAGTGCTATCGGAATGATGCTCGGACTTGCGTTCCTCGGTGTCGGCATCGGACTCGGTATTTTAGGTTCAAAGGTTGCTGAGGCGGTAGGACGTAACCCCGAGACAAAGAATGATATAGTTCATTCCGTTATGATCATCGCGGTGGTAATGACGGTCCTCCTTTTGGTCCTTTTCGCACTTATTTTCCTCCTTCTTTACTTTAATCCGTATGCAATCTGATGATTGACGATGCTTATGAAGAAGGCATGAACAGGGAAGGAATTTAGATCATAATGAGTGAGATAATTCTTGTGATTGCGCTTCTCGTGATCGCGATCGCCGTGGTCTTTATGGTTCTGGCGGTCTACTCAAGAGAGGCAGAGAGAAACTTAAAATCGAATGTAAGTGACAGGATCCTCATCTATGATGACCTGATCGAAGAGAAGCAGGCACGACTTGAAAGTATTCAGAACCGTGTCGATACTCTCGAAAGGCGCCTGAGGGAACTTGAGGAAGGCGAAGATGCGCACACGGTTGCGACCGGGCAGATGTTCTTCACCAGAACGACCGGGTATTGCAGTCCCGATCTTAAGATGGACTACAGGAACATGCGTGAGCATTTCTCCTTTGACAGACGTGGCCTCGTTAAGGATTTCCTTGCATCATATGTCGTGCCTGATACAAAGCATGAATATGAAGTTATCGATGATCTTTACGAGTCGCTTTCGGGAGACCTGTGCTACAGACTTCTTGCTTTTGACAGTTCAGAGCAGTTTGAGGCATTAAACGATTCGCTCGATGAGGACGGCAGGAAGCTGCTTGCCGCATATGTTGAAGAGCGCGGCAGGTTTGATACCGCCGACAGGTTCGTTTACTGGCTTGCATGCCGCAGAGACCGTCTCGATCCTTCGGTGATCGTGCGTACGGCAGAGAAGGATGACGATTTTTCCGATCTTTCGCCTCTTGTTAAGACAATTTACGATAAAGGACTTTGCGAAGGTATCCAGATCATAGCGGGCAGACAGCTCTACGATTTCGGTATACATCGTTCCGAACTCGGATAAATCCGGCATTTGTTGCCGCCTGTAGGAATAATTACATGAAAGAAACTGACAGATTAAATTTTTGGGGGTAAGACTTTTTATGAGCAAGCATGTGGAAGAACTCGTAGATCGTAAGTGCCGTGAGATCGTGGACAGAAAGAACATCCATGAGGTTGGCCGTGTAGCGGGTATCAAGAATTACATCATCGAGGTTGAGGGACTTGACGGAGCCGGCTATTTCGAGAAGATCATCATCGACGGAAAAGCTGAAGGTTATGTCAGCACCATCGGCCGTAACCGCATTTATGTCGCTCTCATCCGTAAGACGGACGAGATCTATGTCGGTGATGCGGTTCATGCGACCGGAGTTGAATTCAAGGGTATTTTTTCACCCGATTCGGTCGGACATATCGTTGATATGTTCGGCGTTGACCGCATGAACGATCAGAAATTTGACAATACGATCGAGCTTGCCATTGAAACGCCTCCCATCCCCATTATGGACAGAGGAAACGTTAAGCGTCCCATGCAGACCGGTGTTACGGGTATCGATATGATCTACCCCGTCGGAAAAGGCCAGAGACAGCTTATCATCGGCGATAAGCGTACCGGAAAGACGCAGCTCTGTCTCGATGCGATCGTTAACCAGAAGGGTCGTGACATGCTCTGCATCTACATTGCGATCGGCAAGACAAAGAAAGAGATCAAGAATGTTTTCTACGAGCTCTTAAAGCGCGGCGCAATGGAATACACGATCATCATAAGCGCATTTAACGATGAATTCCCTCCCGTTATCAAGACAACACCCTTCATGGGTCTTGCCGTTGCCGAAAAGTACATGCTTGAAGGAAGAGATGTGCTCGTTGTTATCGATGACCTTAAGCGTCATGCGGATGTTTGCCGTGAGATCGGTCTTCTTACCGGAACGGTTCCCGGACGTGATGCATATCCTTCGGATATCTTCTATACACATGCACGTCTTCTTGAGAGAGGATGTCAGCATAAGGACGGCGGTTCCGTAACCATCCTTCCTATTTGTGAGACAAAGGGAGGAGATATCACAGACTACATTTCGTCAAATATCATCTCCATCACCGACGGTCAGATCGTGCTTTCGACCAAGAACTTCGAGAAGGGCAACAAACCCGCTATCGAGTACGGTCTTTCGGTATCCCGTCTCGGCGGTGCCGTTCAGACCAGAGAAATGAAGGCAGTCGGTGCGGTTGTCAGACGTGAGCTCCTCGCATACCTTGAGAAGTGCGATGTCTACGAGCTTGCAAACGAGGACGAGATGAGCCCCGAGCTCTTAAAGAGCATGCGTAACGGAAAGGCGATCAGAAACAAGCTTCGCCAGTACAAATTCTCACCCATTCCGCCCGAAGAGATGCAGCACATGTTCGACGGACTAGTTGACTTGGGTTAATAGGGGGATAACGCTTTATGAGGATAAAACCGATAGTGAAGGTCATGAACTTCCACTCCCTCATTCGTGTAGACAAAGCGCGTAAAAAAGCAGAGAAGTATTTAAAGCTTGAGAGGGAAGCATCGGACATCATCGACCTGATCGCTAACAACCGAAACTTCCAGCTGGATAAAAAGCTGTGGAGCATAGATGAGACAAAACCGCCGCTTAACATTTACATCGGAAGCGATTTCGGATTTTGCGGAAATATAAACTTCACGGTAAACCAGTACATCGAACAGGACTCGGAAGCAGACAAGATCCTGATCGGCAGAAAACTCAGACAAAGCGCGCAAGGGGTTGTGCTTTCTCTCCCGAGAGAAGAGTTTTACTCCGGATACGACAAAATCCATGAGCTCCTTGTGGGGACGATCATGGGTAAAGAACATTCGCAGATAAACCTTATATACAACCATTTCTACAACACATCGAAGATCGAGATTATGAAGAAGAAGATCTTCCCCTTCGATATCGAAGTGGGATCAAAGGTTTACACCGAAGACTTCTTCGTGGAAGGTGATGCGAACAGGATACTGTATAACCTGCTCACAAGCTACGTTAATTACGAGGTAAAGATCGCCGAGGTAAACAGTTACGCTTCGGAAAACATCTATCGTCAGAATTCCACATCGGAATCGTTAAAGAAGATCGAAGAGATAGAAGCCGAACAGCTTGTACAGGTTCGTAAAGAGAGAGTTGCGAAAGAATTCGAGAAGGTTATAGATAATTTTACAAAGAAGATGGCAAAATCAGGAGGATTGCAATGAGTCTTGGAAGAATAATCGCGGTTTCTTCGATGAGGGTCGAGATACTGCTTAACGAAACAGATGTCAGGGTGAAGGATATCGTAGAGACCGTGGGAAGCGAGCATAAGAACCGCTTCGAGATCGCACAGATCGCAGGCAACCTTGCAATTGCCGTTCCTTTTGACAGTGTTATCGGACTTACACGAGGCGTTGAGATCGAGCGCGTTGAAGGCGGTCTTCGCACTGAGTACTCGGACGAGATCCTCGGAAAGGTTTTCGATTCATACGGACGTCTTATCGACGGTAATGTGATCGAGAATCCTCACACAAAGAACGTTTATGAAAGAAACATGTCTCTTAAGGAGATCAACACCGACGGACAGATCCTCTGGACGGGTATCAAGGTCCTCGATTTCTTCGCACCCATGCAGAAGGGCTTTAAGATGGGCCTCCTCGGCGGTGCCGGCGTTGGAAAGACAGTCCTTATCAAGGAGCTTATACATAACGTTTATAAATTCCTCCAGAGTAACTCGGTGTTCATCGGTGTCGGTGAGCGTTCACGTGAAGGTAAGGAACTTTACGACGAAATGATCGACGGCGATCTGCTTTCAAAGATGACGATCACCTTCGGACAGATGGGTGAGAATTCAATGTCACGTTCACGTGCGGTATTCTCGGGCCTTACACAGGCAGAGTTCCTGCGTGACGAGCTTAAGCAGGACGTGCTTCTGTTCGTTGATAATATCTACCGTTTTGTGCAGGCAAGCTCCGAGATTTCAGCCGAGCTTGAGAACATGCCTATCGATAACGGTTACCCGCCCACACTTCTTTCCGATGTATCACAGATCGAGGAAAGGATCAACTCGACAGAGGACGGTTCGATCACTTCGTTCCAGACGGTTTTCATCCCTGCCGATGATTACAATGATGCAGCCGTTCATGCGATCACGTCCCACTTTGACGGACAGATCGTTCTTGACCGTAAGGTTGCAGAGAAAGGTATATATCCCGCGGTTAACGTGTTCCGCACGTCTTCGCGAATGATCGATATAGAGAAGGTCGGCGAGCGTCATTATAACCTCGTTTCCGAAGTACTTCGTTACATGACCCGTTACGAGGAGCTTGAAGAGATCGTTGCCGTACTCGGTATCGAAGAGCTTTCGAAAGAGGATTACAACATCTTCTATCGTTCGAGAAAGCTTCGTAACTACTTCACTCAGCCCATGTTCGTTGCCGAGCAGTTTACTAACATCCCCGGACGTTTCGTAAAGATCGAGGACGTTCTGGATGACGTTGAGGCGATCCTTGCAGGAAAGTACGATACGACCGACGAGAACAGGTTCCTCTACATCAGTAACCTTTACGACTATAAGAAGGACAGAGCCTGATAAGACATAAGGTTCCGGCTGTCAGGGATGCCGGATCCGGGAAAGGATCATCACATGAAAAAGCAGCATCAGAAAAAGTACATAGAAGTGATCCTCATCAGCTTCGCTACGGGGTACGAGGTTTTTCATGATGTGCACATGGTACGTCTCAGGGACAAGCGCTCAAATCTTCTTATAATGGTTGATTATATGCCCACTCTCGGCGAGATGGACGGTGAGCTTGAGATCGTGACTGACAACGATGTCAGAAAGCTTGAAGGAGTTAAGGGCTTTTACTGCATCAAGAATAATGTGTTCAAGCTTCTTTTGAAGGAGGACAGTGAGGTTGGCTGACGGATTTGACCTTAACTCCCGTGTTAGCCGCATCAGGGTTACAGCAGCGGGGTTTGATCAGTTTGATACCCTTGCGGTGTCGGTAGTTATTGTACGATATTTCATATACCTTATCGCTGCTGCTTTTGTGCATGACTATGACGAAAGGCTTGTGATCGCTGCGGCATTCACGGAGATCGCGATCATGGCGTTCACTGTCATATATACATTTAAGCGTGACATACTTGCGAGCATGGTCCTGCGCCTCATCGGCGGAGTGATGCTTGCGGGAGCCGGCATTGCCGTCATATACGTCAACGGAATAATAACCACATATCTGACGGATGTTCAAAAAAGAGAGAGTATAATCGTTCTTCTGGTCATATTTAACATCCTCTTTGCGGTTGTTGAAACGGCATCCCTCGTGATGTCGCTCGATGTGTTCCTTGCGGCATCCACCTCAAGGCACAGAAAAAGCACGGCGAAAGAATTCAAAACAAGAATAAAGCCGACCACCCAGCTTGCGGGGACATGTATCTGCTTCCTGCTTCTTGTATTGCCTGCCGGCATTTCGGGAAGCATTATATCGGGGCTTGATAATGTCCGGATAGATTCGAAGGTTTATCAGGTTGTGGATTCGGATTATGTTTTCTATGACTATCCGGCCACGGCACGTAAGAGAAACAACGGTAGCGTCCTTACCTATGACAACGATACGGAGCGTATGCTCGCGGACACGCCGGTTTATTTCGGAAGCGACGGCGATACCGAAAGGATCATGATGTCAAAGGCATATGCCATCGTTGAGCCGATGATCTCCTCGACAAAGAAGGTCGATACGCTCACTACCATAGCGCCTTCGGAAATCGGCGGATCCTACATTATCAACTCTGAGGACAGAGAGCGCGAGGCGACGGGATTCTTCCTTTACGACGGAAGCGACGCCTATGTTTTCTTTGATGAGCTTGCACTCACTGTCGGAGACGATACATTCACTATTTCGCCGTTTACATATGTTAAGGCTACATACAACGGAGCGATCATGATCTTCGATCCCGCTCTTTCGTCGATCAAGACATACAGTCTGATCGGAAAAGAAGCCGGTGTCTCCTTAAAGGACGGCACGAAGCTTGATATTGTAACAGATATTTTATTGAAAACAGACGGTTCTGAGCAGATGCTTTTCGTACAGCCCCAGAACCTTGAAGAATATGTTGGTTGATTATGAATAAGGAAAGAAATTCAAAGATGGCATCGCTGAAGAAAGCGGTGCTTGTGCTTCTTCCGCTCGCCGTGATACTGATAGTCCTGATACTTGTGGCTGTCTCATCGTCGGAAAAGCGTGAGGTTGTGATCAACGATTTCGGTTTTGCGTTTATCGATACGGGACGTATCGTGGGCGTTATGAGAGTCCCCGGAGCAGAGGCCGATATCAGAGAAATGATTGAAGTACTTTCTCCGGAGGATCCGTTGGAGATCGATGACGGTGTTCCGGAGTACAGAGGTGAAAAACTTGCTGCCGAATTACCTGTGTTCTTTGATAAAAACAGGTACTTATATATACCTTGGGAAGAAGCCGTTTTTCTTGACAGGGATCTTGAACTGAAGAAGTTTGAGGGAAAAACGTTCCTTCATGACAAGGGATTTTTTGACGAAGAGCGTGTACTCAGAGACAGTTCAAAGAATCTTTTGCTTCTGTCGTGCACCAGGAACCTTTATGTTGCGCTTGGTGAGTTCTCGATAATCTCAAGCGGAGAAAGGGCTGATATCAAGCCGAAGGATCTGGTGCTCTTTGACGGCTACAACGTCAGAAAGGCTACTGTTTCCGAGACCACGGCAAAACGTGAGTCATACGGAATCGGAAAGGATTCGCTGGTTGTTATAGGCGACCGTTCGTATCTTATGGAGGACTTCCTCGGAGTTCTCGGACTTACCGTCGAAAGAGACAGTGTGTCCGGCGGACTCGAAAAGCTCGTGATTCCGGACGAGGAAGAAAAAGAGGACAGTGATACCGGTGAAGCTGCCACAGATTCCGAAAAGGACACAAAGAGTGCTCCTAAGCCTATCGAAGAAATGATGATAAAGATACCGGAGGAAACTTTCCAGTACAGTATCGGCTATCGTTACGATCTGCCGGAAAACCTCGAAGTATATTCTTCAAAGGGAACATGGTATCAGAAGAGGGAAAACTTTACATCCACTCTTGATTCGGCACCGCTTTTCGGGGAAGAGACGATTTATCTTCCCGGCGATTACGCGATTTATGATTTCTCGGAAAGGAGACAGTCTTACCTCCCTGCATTTTCACGGGTTGGCAGAACGCTTTCCGAGTACGGTAACGCAAGTCTTAAGGACAGCAATGGTGAAAACGAGAAAAAACCGGGCAGGTCGGTGATATACGACGGAAAGAATTATATCTTTACTGACACCGTTACGGTCTCATGGAAAAATGAGTCGTACACGCTTCCGCCTTTTTCATACATTTGCTATGACGGGCAGGAAATACTTGAATTTTACAATCCCGAAGAGGATACGTTCAAAACGTACATACTTCAGCACGATTCGATCAAGATTATGTTTGATGACGGCAACGGCGTGGATGTTGCTAAGCGGTATGTTTTGTTTGATGAACAGCCTCAGATATTGATAGCCGATAACATTTCGGCATTTGATTCACTTTTTGAATGACCCTGAGAAATACATGGGGTTGATTTTTGGCAGATTACGGAGGATTACAGGATGAAGAAACGCGGCATGGGTCTTTTTATTGCCCTGGGCGGTATCGCTCTTGTATTGATTGCAGCATCGATATTCTTGATCGTATCAGGCAGTTATACGGCACGTCTGGTGCTTGTTAATGACGGCTTTTTTGTGGATGACGTGCTTCATGACTCGCTCTTTGCCAATGATGAATACAACGTTATGTCGTCCATTAACGCTATCCGTGCGACCCAGTCCGACATCCTCTACGAGAAGTCAGGAAAGTTATATCTGGGCGACGAATATACCCCGGTTTCACAGAATTTCCCCTATGTCATAAACAATGCTTCGGCAGTCATGTTCACCGGCAATGTTGACAAACTGCTGACCGGCACGTTCGAATATGTTGATTCCTACGAAAACCTCTATATGAGCGGCGGAGTTACATTCAACTCCGACATGGAAAGAGCATACCGTGAGGATTTCATACTTATAGATACCGGAAACGGTGTCTACATGAATGCTGATAAGCTCACAGTGGGCGGATCTCTTACCACCTCGGGAGAGATCCCCGTCAATTCGTTTATCCGTTTTATGGAAGACAGGATAGACTATTATTACTATGACAATGAAAAACTTGTATATTCGGCGATCTCTCCGGTTTCACGTACGGCGAACATATCTATCGGATCATACAATTATACCTATATCGAATTTCTTGAGAAACTCGGACTTTATTCCGAAAGAAAAGCAAAGGATAAGGCTGCGTCAACTCCCACACCCACTCCTGTTCCCGAGGGTGAGAGCGATTCGTACGACGGACCTACCCCCACAAGGCAGATAATTGAAGTTAAAGACACAAGCTCGGATGAGGATTTAGCCGAGCTGCTTCCCGTGTCTACCGACAGCGATTCGAGATCATCCGACCGTATCGGAAAGGTTACCGAAACTTCGGAAGAACCCGGTGAGCCTCTTCCGATTGAGGGCATAGTGCGAGAAGACGACGGAGAGCGTGAGGTGATCACTCCCAATCCCCAGGAGAGACCCACGAGAGAGCCTCGTCCCACACAGGTTCCGCCCACAGCGGCACCCGCAGAGGATCCGTTACCTCCCGAGGATGACGGTAACCGTGTGACACCCACAAGAAAGCCTACCTCGACACCTCTTCCCACACCCACACCACTGCCTCCGATCGCTTCGACGGGCATTTCGGACAGTCCCGCGCCCGCAGCTCCCGCACCCGCGGCAGCTCCCGCACAACCTGCGCAGACAGGACAGAGACCTCCGGAAACACACAAGCCCCCCAAGGACAAGCCGGCAAGACCCGTGTACTTTAAGGATTGGAAGAAACCCGTGGTACATCTCGGTGATGTCACGACCGGAACCTACACCATCTTTATGGACAATTTCCATATCGAGAATGGTGAGTATGTGTACCAGCGCTACGGCGTTCAGATCTATGTAAGAGAGGGTGAAGACGAGAACGGAGTCCTTTCGCTCACGAAGTCCGTTACAGGAAGCGGAGCGATCCGTCTCGCACAGCCTTTTAAACCCAACACGAAATATACGCTTGAGGTTGTTCTCAACTACGTTAACGCATACGGCGAAGTTATGGTTGAGACTGTCGTGAAGTACGGTGATATCGTGGTCGAAACAAAGGGCCGTGATCACCTTGATCAGCTTGATCTGACGTATCAGAAGGACAGAAAAGCATCCAACTCGTTCAAATATAAGGATTTCGGAATCGGAATCGCTATCGACAACCCCTCGGATAAATTTATTGAGGCCGTTCAGTACATGGAACGATTTGAATTCAGTGTCAAGAACGTGGATGACCCCAATGATGTTCGTGTGGTTAAATTGTCATCTTCCGATCTTTCAAAAATCAGGAAGGGTATACCCTTCGATTTTGAAAGCGCAAGAGTATTCCGCTCAAATTCCAAGTACACCTACGAGATCCGTGCATATGACACAAAGGGAGGCATCCTTAAATTCAAAGACGGTACAAGTTCCGGCACCGAAATTATCACCGGTGCTTTCGAGACGTGTACCGAAAAACCCAATGCGACCTTCCGTGTACTCAGTAACATGATATACGACTATACCGTTGCAATCCGTTTGGCTAACCCCGGAAATGCCAACATGAGGAATACCAAGTATATGATCACCGATCTTGACGGCAATGAAGTACCTTCGACCGTTGTATACCTGGCATCCGGAGCCGCGATCGGTTTTGACCCGCAGAATTCCGAAGGTCCTGTTTCGGTACACCAACTCTCGTCCGAGCAGTTGCAGGGTATTTACGATCCCACACCCGGAGCTTCAGGTATCGATCCGAACAGAGTGGTCGAAATAACCACCCGTTTCAAGGATCTTTCCGATCAGACGGTTTATAAGCTTCTCGTGTTCTCAGACATCGATATCTACGACTATGATGTTAACGACTTTGAAAACGGCGAAGTTCCCGATTCCGAAAAGTGGCACGAAAGTGAATTGATCGGTGAGATCAGATTTACGACAGCGGCCATCTCCTCGCTCGGTAACCTTTTCATTGAAAACATAATTCCGGAGACGGAAGAGAATCTTTCGGAGGGCAGACTCTACATGAATCTGCGTCTCGGAGAAAGAACCAATAAAACACTCATCCAGTTGCTTGATGATGTCAAATTCGGTTTCTACAAGAAACTGAAAAACGAAGACGGAGAAGAGATCCCCGAGTATGTTCTTGATGAGAACGCCAGGATTTCGTATGTCATCTGCGATGTTACGGAAGATACCCAATATATGGATATAAGCTCTATTCTGACTGCGAAGCGACCCAATGAGCTCGAAGAATGGGAGCAGGAAGCAACACTGGCCGGTCAGAGAGCATACGATGACGTATACAGAACTTATAATTCCATTTATGCCGAGATCAGGCGGAATTATACCTTCACCGAGATAATAGAAGGCGAAGAGCAGAGATTCACGCTTGATAATTACTTTGAATACGCAAGAAATGCCGAACTGGCGATCGGCACGGGAGACTATCATCCCGACAGTGATGAATACAAAGAGTTTGTTGCATGGATCGATAAGTACAACGAAGCAAGCTCGGCAGTTGATAACGAAGCAATGCGCGTTACCGAAGAAAGAGCACAGGCGGCGCGTACCGGTGCATACAACGAATATATGGGTGCGCATGATGCTTCGGATCCTTCGAAGTTTTACGACAGCGGAAGTTTTGTGATCGGAAGCGCTCACGCCGGATATGAAGAAGATATCATTGATGCCCTCAGTCAGCACAATCCTGCGTATGACTCCGGCTCAACCGATGTTTATAAGTACCAAAAAGAACTCCGTATTGTTGTAACGGGTCTTTCGACAAATACGACATATGAATTCAGGGCAGATGCCAAGGCAACGGTAGGAACAAGCGGAAAACAGAGCACAGTTCGTACCACTGTTTCACGTACGTCTTTCAAGACATATCGTAAGAAAGCAACGATCAAAATGGATGCACATTATGCAGCATCCGATTTCATCTCGCTTTTCGGTGTGGGCATTGACGATCCGGACGGTGCCATAGAGGAATACCCCATTACACTCACTGTTACAAACCGTGTAGGCAGTATCATGGGTATAAGAACATTTGAAAATGCGGATTCATATTACGATGAAATACGTTTCGGTGCGCTTTCGGCCGAAGAAGAATATACACTCACATTCACTGCGGAAAAATATAACAAGGGATGGTCGAGAGCTTCTTCCGAGGTGGGCAAAGAGATCTTTGTTAACGACAGGGACACAACGTTAACGATCGTTACACACGAATCGATCATTGCCGATATCTCGCTTATCGGTATAAATGAAGCATATGATCTTGCTCCCGAAGTACGTATCATGGTCGAAAGTACCAGTCAAACCGGCGGAAAAATATACGGGAAATTTGCTGCTCAAGTGACTGATCCCTGCGACACGTATCTTACCAAAGGAACGTGCGGCGACGGAAATGTTTATATTGCGGGCGCAAGTCAGAAGATAAAGAATCAAAATGCATATGTCAGAAAGGCTGTCTATACGATAAATTATAACCTCGGCGACGAACAGTACAATATTATCGAGCCGGCCATTTATCCTACCAGAAACAGATTTACACGTTATCAGCTCTTTGCGGATGAGCAGTGTACGGAACCTCTTTCTGATGCGAATGACCCCAATGCCGAAGTCAGGGTTACCGCTTATGATGCCTCTACAAACGCAGGTATAAACAGAAGCTACTGGACAAGCAATTATATCAGACTTAACAAGTATCTGACGGGCTCGGGAAAGGTTTACCTTCAGGCTATAGCATTGAATATCAGCAACCCTCTCGGTGGACAGAGCTATAAGAACAGCGGTGTGTACATGTTCACGGGCGTATCCTTCCATAAGTTCGGAGAGCGTGCGTATACGGCAAACATAAATGCCGTACTTAAGGATGAGTACGGTCAGCTCGGAAGCGCGGGTGTATCGAAATATTATATCCGTGTGTATGAAAAAGAAGGAGAAGAGGTTGGCGGAGATTCAGGCTATGCACTCATCAGCGAGCGTGTTCACCAGTGGAGAGAACTTAAACAGGGTGAGGACAGAGAGCATGAGACCGATAACTGTCTCCTTACGATGCATGAGTATGACAAGTATTCCGTGAACGGTTTGGGTGATTCGTACGGTGTAAAAACCTTTGTCGGCGGAGCCAAGCAAATAGATACAAACTTTGGTATAAATGTCAATTTCGGAAAGTACTATCGACTCGAGTTGTGGATCAAGATCAACAACTATAGTTTGCGTGTCGGAACTTCGGTATTTACTTCCGACAGAACCATACATTCCATCAATAACTACGACGATCTTCTTGATGCATACTGTCATCCCGCTGACAGTTATGTAGTAACCTCGGATATCGTCGTGGCGAGAGCGAACATTTTCCAAACCAAGCAGTTTGACGGTGTACTTGACTTTAACGGCCATACCCTCATTCATAAATCGAACGAGTACCTTATATACCAGCTCGGTGCGTACGGACAGGTTAAAAACCTCGTTTTCCAAAAGGGTGTTGACAGTGACGATCCCAATTTCTACGACAACTATAAGAATGTCAGAGGTGTGGTTTACAATAATTACGGAACTCTCAGCGGTATTACTGTAAACTACAAGAACAGGATCCAACCTATAAGAGTATTTGACGGTAATCAATGGATATGGACGGGAAGAGACTACCGTACCGATAAGGCTTATAACTTTGTCGAATCCCAGTACGTTCAGGGACTTTTGGCCGTAAACAACTATCCAACAGGCGTTGTGGAGAATTTCTGCATAAACGTGCTTGAGGACATCCATTTCTATGCCGGTGACGGTGTCGGCCTCGCGGTTTATAACAATTACGGTATGGTAAGGAACGGGTATTCCTGTTCCGAAAACGGATCGAAGATCCATCAGGTTGCGTTGCTTGAGGAGTTTAATAAGATCATTCAAGATCCGACCCAAGCTAAAAATTCATACACCAGTAACTACTACACCGGAGGAATTGTCCGTCGTAACCTTAACGGAGTCATAGAGGGAACCTACGGTCTTGTTAACATGGAATTGCGTAACAATGACGGAAACAGTATATACAGATGTGGTGCAGCTATATGCGGTCTTAACGAAGGCTATGTGCGTAACAGTTTCTCGGCTGCTGCGGTACTGACCCTTACGGAGAAAGTCGGAGAGCCTCAATATATCGTTAAAACCGGAAGGTCCCCCGCAAACCTGAACTTGGTGGAAGGCAACAATGTATACGGTTATTCCTCAAATATCTACCACTACGGTATGGGGTATGATTACGGCATTTGTAAAGATGGTTCGAAATATGATTTTGATTCAATTGAGATCAAGAAGGAAATCCTTTACGATCCGAATTGGTACCGCAATCTTTTTGACAGTGAAGACTTATCAAAACCCGGTCAGTGGGATTATGACTTCCTTCAGAGAAACCTGTACCCTCATGTTAAGATGGATGAATGCATGCCGGCTCAGCCGAACATGCCGCTTCCTTACATTACTTCGCTCGGTGCGGAAGTGGTTCCTCTTGCTGCAAATGTGAACGAAACCAATGATGTAGAGGCAAATGTTACATTTACTTTCTACAACCCCAACAAACTTATTATCAATTCCGTAGTTCTCGATTATATCAGCGGAAGAGTTGTTGATCAGTGGGAGTCGGGCAGGTTCTACTATGCAAGAGTCCGCCTTCAGAACCCTGTGAAATATCTGAGCAGGTATTATCTGACCGGAATCCGTTACTCAATGCGTGGATCGTCACAGATCTACGATAAGGAATTCACAAACGAAAGTGAAAGGCTTCCGATAAATGTGGAATTCTTCAAGATGGTCAGAAGTGTATCCGACTTTTTCGGAATTTCAACCGGCACGGATGCGCTGAAGCAAAACTACGCTCTTGCAAGCGATATTGATTTCTTCGGATACAAAGCTGACGATTACTGCATAGGAACGAAAAAAAACGGAGTCCTTACAGCGGATTATTCAGGCGATAATAATACAGGATGCTTCTCGGGCAAATTTGACGGCAGAGGACATACGCTGCTCAATATCGATGTCGGAAATGTCGGATTTGTATTCAGTAAGGTTTCCGGACCTTTGTACAATTTTAACGTTAGGAATATTCATACCCCTAATACGGCAATATACGGAGAATCTCTCTCGACAGCCAAATATATGGGTCTTGTCGGTGTGTTCAGAGAGGGCGGATCGCTTGACAATGTACATGTTTACGGAGCACGGTTCGAGAATATCACGCAGTTTTGCGGTGTCCTTCTGGCTCGAAACTATTTCGAGAACAATATAACTAACTGTTCGGTTCATGACGTATATCTGCAAACGGGTATGCCCGTGGATAACTCTACGGCTGCGTCTGTCGGATGTATTGCCGGACACAATGATCTGGGTCTGAATATCAGTAACTGTTATGTTGACAATTTTGAGATCGACGCAAGCGTAGCCGGCGATGTGTATGGAATCGGAAGTGCGGTCGGCTACACCGTCAACGGTATTCAGATCGAGAATTACTATGCTGTCAGAGGAAAGATCAACACCAATTATTCGAATGTCGGAGGTGTTGTCGGATCGATACAGAGCATGAACGACGTATCTGTTGGATATAAGAACGATTACTATACTCAGGAATACTTCATCAGAAATTATTATGTTGATGTCGAGATCGTTACGATGGCAGAAAATGTCGGAGGCGTGATTGGTTATACATCTAAGCTTTCGGGATGGGATTATAACTACGGTGTCGTATTCGGAAGAATCGTTCCGAAGAGTGCTTCCATAAAGAGAGAAACACTCGGTCCCATCGTGGGATACTATACAGGTTCGAGCAGCGCGTCCAATCCGGATAAAAACGGAATACGTTTGGGAAAACACCAGTACGTATATGAGAACTTTGAGATTGACGGTGAGAAATGTGTTCCTTATGCGAATGAGGAAAGCGAGACCTCAAGACTGGCATACTTTAAGCCGATCACGTATGCGGAGTTGACTACTGTCGAAAAGATCAACGGCAGTATGACATACGGCTGGGAAGATGCCCTTATGAGGCCGAGACTTGCTTGGAAGGATGCGTTTGAAGTCAACGAAGCTGACCTCAGCATTGGAACCCTGCCTAAGCTTTACTTCAGTTATTTGGATGAAGAAGGTAAGAAGAAGCTTCTTCCCGGACAGGAAGACCTTTCGTTGATAGCAGGCGAGGTGGAGATCGTAGGTTACAATATCGCCAACTATTCCGGCGGTGACAATGATGCGCCTAGACTTACAGTTGATATCAGACATGATCCCGATAAGATAAAGATCGATGATCTCACCTTTGACGGAACATCCTGGCTTAACAATGATCATACTTCAGTTAGTTTCTACAGTATTACCGATGCTTACGGATTTCCTATTACACGTATTGTAGGCACTCTGCAGCTTTATGATGAAATGACTATCGGTGGCTCTAACAGAACGGTACCGTACGCTGTTGATAAGTTCTTTATCAAATCGATCAAATACAAAAAATCGACAGTGGCTACGATGTCAGCGATAGAAGCGATAGAAGCGGCTGAGGCCGCCGGAGCTGCCGGCGCGTCAATGGTCGAGGAAGTTGAAAAGGAAGTTTACTATCGTCTTAAAGAACTTCATTCCGGCTACATCTATATCAGAAGTGCTTTGGAATGGAATGAGCTCATGACCCCCGATCGCTACGGAAGGAGAGGCTTCAACGTGTACCTCACGGGAGACCTTTCGTTCACCGATGCGATGAACTCGCCTCAGATGAATGTCATTGTTAACAATATCATAGGAAATGCAAAAGGCAAAAACGAACCTGTTTTAAAACCTGACGGGACCTATGACACGTCCCAGAGGGTAAAGATTGAGAATGTCCATATTTTCGAGGATGATACATCGGGCAATTCATCGAGCTTCATTGCTCAGGTACTTGGCACTATGCAGGGAATAGATTTCGTTAATTGCTCCGTATCCCAGACATATAAGACCGGCGTAACCGGCAAGAAGGTTTCCAATAAAGTGTCTCTTGTGGGAATCGTTAACGGCAAGATTGATGAAGTAACCATGACAAACATTGATCTGAATGCTTTCAGGGCAGCGAACATTGCTCCGATCGGTTTCGTCTACGGCATCAGCACCAATGTCAAACTGACCGATATTAATGTTGTACAGCATAAAGCGGGCAGTTCGGGATACATCACCTCGTATTCCAACAGAGGCGGTTATGTTGCATTCATGGGTAAGTTCGCGGGAATTAACGGACTTACTGCCAACAGGATTTATGTCGATTGCGCAGGAGCTAATCAGGGCGGTATTGTAGGTACTCAGGTCGGCGCGACATATATTTGGAATGTCAATGCGACTGATGTGGTATCCTATTCAAGAGCCAGCGCTACGGGTATCGGCGGTCTGGTCGGATATATGAAGGACCGTGGTATCAGGCAGCGTGCAGGTATGCTGCATGTGACCAATGTCTTTGTTAAGGGTGGTTCCCAGACGGGAGGTATCGGTGGTCGTCTCTTCATCGGCGGTTGGGACAGTGACGGTTATCGAAGGGTTTCCGGAGACGGAATCAAGCAACTGCTCAACTATAATACACTTGACACCGGTACCGATTCAGAAACGTCTGTTCGTTCGTGGGTTAAGAGAGGTCTCATACTTTCCTATTCGGGTACGTATGTAGGCGGTGCGGTCGGTATCGGAGGTGTTTGGAAGACCACCGTTGAAGACAGCGTCGTTCTCGGCGGAGATTCCACAGGCGGTGTTGTCGGACGTTATGCGGCTATCGATGCGGATGCGAGAAATGTTTATGTATCACGCTGGCAGGAAAAGGTAAACGGACACGCTATCGATGCCTCTACGAGATATAAAGATTCATGGCCTTCCATGTTCTTCTGGTTGGGAGGCAGAGAGACATATTATGCAGCTGCTATTGATGTTGCGAGCGCTAAGTCCGGTAAGAAAGTTGTCAACGAAGACTTTACTCCGGAAACAGAGCTTTCGACCACAAATAAAGGCGGAAAGTACTTTGAGTGGAGGGAGATGTTGTTTGCTGAGGGTATCGATAGTGTATCCGATACGGTACTTAAAGAGGCAAGAAATAACTTCTGGACCAGATCGCTCAGAGGAATGACGTCGCTTAGTTCGTGGAAGATCAACGGCGGACCGGCTACAATAACATTCGGACAAGACGAAAAAACGAATGGACAGTCCGGAATAGTCAGAGAAAGGCTTGCCAACAGGATTCCGAGTTCCATGGATTCATCCGACGCGACTCCGATACATAACTTAACAACCGACGTTATGTTGGCATTTAAAGCAAATGCTCAGACCTATGACGGATGGAACGGTACCAGATTTGATTATATCGGTGGTGTTGTCGGATTTGCTACCGGACTCAGATCCGATGCGGTCAAGGATTGTATGGTCTATGCACCCCGATCGATGTATGTAGGCGGAATTGCAGGCAAAGTATCGGCATATGACAGCAACTTCACTGCTATTGGCGGTACTTACGGTATGATGGTCCAGAATACCAAGGTCATCGGCGGAGATTACGTAGGCGGATTGTACGGAGATACATATCGTTACAATACGACGGTTTCTCTTGTTGACGGCAATACCTACGTTGAAGGTCGAAAAGCACCCGCGTCGGGACGAACCGGTCAGAACGTCGGCGGTATTGCGGGACATGTGTTCATGAACTCGTCCGTTCCTTCGGAGCAGCCTCAGCTCAGAAACCTGCTCAGCGGAGCAACAGTAGTCGGAGCGTCCAAGGTCGGCGGTATTGTGGGTTACATGGATATGGACTTCTATACCGATGTATCGGATTACGGCTGGGCAATGCTCGGTAAGGTTATTATAAACGGAGATTGGGGAGGTACATTCGACGGCGGCGATATGTTCCTTACCAGAAAAGGCGGATGGATAAACTATTTCAGCAAAGCGATACTCCATGAAAATTCGACAGTGAAGTTCATGGATCACGCGGTTGATTACGTCGCCAATACGCTGAAAAACGACAGTACAACCCTAACCCATAACTCGAAGACGGCGAGTCAGTTCGTAAATAGCCTTAGGGACGATCTGCAAACGCGTGTTAATATTGTTTCGACGAATAACCTTAAGAATTTGGCTACTTACACGACTCTCCTCGGGTGGGCCGACTCGAGCGGTCTTTCAAAGGACAACTACACATCCAAGAGATTTAAATATGATCAGCTTTCAAACGGAAAACTGCCTTACATGACTCTGGCTGCTTCCATTCAGAACAGTTATGCTCAGGGAATCGAAACGATGTATCCCGGTTACGACGGTAAGGGGCAAGAGAGAAGAATGCTTCTTGATATTCCCGATCCCGCAGCAGTTTCCGGCTCGGGAAGCGGCGGAAGCGGTTTGGGTGCAGCTTCACTCGATCTGTCGGATAAACCCGCAGCAACTATTTACGCATCGGGTGCAGACATGTTCTCGATCGACTTCAGCAAGATCAACCCCGAGTACAGATGGACCGTTTCTTGCGGCGGTTCTGTGGCATCGGGTGTGATAGACAGAAAGACCATAAGCTTTACATATGATTTTGTTTCGGATATTACGGCAGTGATCACGGCTCCGGACGGAGAGGAAACCGTTGTCACCGCAAGCGGATCGCAGCTTGCCCAATATGTTTCGGCAGCAGGCGGTACATATAACGTGATCATGCCGGACGGAATCGTGAGAGGAAGCGGAAGCAGTTCTCTTCCTACAAGATATGGAGATTACGTTAATATCTTTGACGGCAAAGCTCTTGAAAGAGACGGCAGTGTGATCGAGGTTGAAAGCGGAGTTGTAACATCTGCCGCAGACCGCGGAACATCGCTTATGGATGAACGCACACCCGAACCTCTTTCAAAGGGTGAATTTGGCGGATTCAGAATCGAGACATATGCTACATACTCAAGGACGACGAAACTGTCAACCGGCGAGGTCACCGAAAGAGAAGGATTCCTCTTCTATACTGACGGTAACAGCTTGCAGAGCATACGTACAAGCGACAGAGTGAAGCCTGACAGCGTGATCCTCTGGACGGAACAGGAGAATACGTACTTTGCCGCTCTCGGCAAAGATAAGGTACTTAAGGTTCTTCTTGACGGTGCCTTCAAGGTTCCCGAAAGTATCAGCACCGAAGGAATCTACGAGATGAGCAGTTCGCGAGAGATCAAAGCTCCTTATTGTATCGTTCGTTACACCAACGGCGGTGTATGTGCGTTCAACTTCGTAACGGGAGACATCCTGTACGAATCGGCGGGTGGCTTAGGCATCTCGGCGGGCGGCGGAGACGCATCAAGTTCGAACAGCGCCGTAAGCTTCTCACATGCAAAAGAACTCACGGAAGCACTTAAATCGGGTGCCGTTAACCTTGAGGGAATCGTTCAGGCTTCTCCTCTTTCGAGAAATGCCGAAACTCAGCAGATGCCTTCTGTTGATTCCATATACGTGGACGGAGTGGCAAACGATCAGGGTGATGTCACAGGAAACATCCTGACAGACGGCATTGCCGCAAACGGTGACGGACTTGAGACCGGTGATGAAGTTGCTTTCGGTCAGGAAGCTGTCGGAGAAATCGCAAAGGGAACAGATGCTGCAACCGACAATACCGGCGATGAAGAAGCGGAAGGTCTTTACGGAGAACAGGGTACGCAGGCAGAAAGCACAGACACCTCTGCTTCCGGATCCGAACAGGGTTCTGTGATCGGAGGAGAATCCGGCACAGGCGAAAGTCCCGTTTCTGCCGGCGGAATGCAAAGCAGTAATGATGAAGGTAATACATTAAACGGTACAAATACACTGAGCGGTAATGAAGCAGCCGAGGAGGGAATTATTGCCGGCACGAATGTTACGGATCCCAACTCGCTCATCGGTACGTCACTTACTCAGACTTCAATTGAGGGAGTTGATCCGAGTCTTCTTGCCGATGTTGAAGCCGAGGTTGATTCGCTCATCTCCGACGGCAGTATTTCTCTCGACAACATAGCCGATGTGCTTGCATATTCGGATGTTGAGGCAAAGAGTAAGCTCTTCGGAGCAGCTGCCCATATTGCGGATGAGGGCGGACTTGCTCCCAGAGATGCTGTCCTTGAGGCATATAAAGACATCGTGCTTAATCCCGCATATTACCTTGATATACCCGAGGTATTGCCTGCAGCAGCCGATGCGGACAAGGAAAAGACAGCCCTTATGCGTGATATCGTTATGGTCACAAATTCGGGCAAAAAAGCAGATTCTGTCGATGCATCCTCGCTCATGTTCGTACCTGTATTCAATCCCGAAACGGGTGAATATGAAGTCTTTGAGATGGAAGAACTGCTCGCAGGTAAAGAAGAGCAGCTCAAGTCCATTGAAGAAAGGCTTGCTGATAACGGACGCTTCATCAACACCTCCGGATTCAGAGCCGGGGCAGCGGAAGAATCTAAGGCATCACGTGATTACAGAGGATTTATCGCGATATTGTTCGCGGTACTTCTTGCGGGAGGATTAGCGTGGGCACTGATCTATAAAAAGAGAAAGGAAGGAAACAGATGAAAAGGAGATACCTGATCCTTGCGGCGGTGACCGTACTCATGCTTGCGGGCGTGGCCGTGGGATATTCCTTCTTAAGTACCAACGAAAACCTGATGCGCGTCGAGGAGGCGGGAAAGGAATTTGAGATCCTTGACCAGACACTTGCCTCCAAGATGCAGGTATATACTCAAAGTGTCATGAAGAACCTTGAGGGTGCCGCAAGCGCAATCAGTACAATCGGTGGGGAAAAGGCTGCGAAGGACAGTCTTGTGGCGACTCTTGCAGAACTCAGGGTAAAGGGCGGATATGACGAACTTTCCTATGTCGGAACGAACAACGACGCCATAAGCAGCAACGGGTCAACCTATAATGTTTCATTTGATCCTTATTACGAGCGTGCCCTCAACGGCGACAGTACCATTACGAGATCCGGTTACCTTTCGGAGGAAGATGATGCCTACATGGCAACAGTTCCCATAATGAGAGATTCAAAGGTGATCGGAGCGTTAAGAGCAAGGCTCGCCGATACGACGGTTGAAGGTAATCTCACCATAAGCAATTACCGCGGACGCGAGGTTATTCTTCTGCTTGACAGAAGCGGCGGAATCATCAAAGCTTCAACCGGAACGGATCTGTCAAACACAAACACGATACTTGACATCTTTGGTAAGAAGTCCGACAGCAGCGCACAGTTTGAGTCGGTCATCAGACAGGGAAGAGGGATTTTCCTCAGAGTCGATGAAAAACTCACAGTGGATGTCTTCGGAGACGGTCCCTACTACATGGCATACCAGGGTGTTACCGGAACAGGCGAATGGGGCGTTATGATGATCATGAACGAGGACGAGTTGTTCAAGTTCTACGAGAATCAGACCGTTTCCTCAAATTCCGGTACAGCGATCATCCTTTTCGCGCTCGCTCTTGCCGGAGCGATCGGTCTCGGTGTCTACGGTTTCTTGGAGACGCTGTCGCGTAACAGGATGTATAACCTCGCATATTACGATGAATTTGCGGGAACCATGAATATCAACTACTTCCGCAAGGGAGTAAACCAGACACTTACAAAGAGTAACTCCGGACAGTACGCTTTCGTACTTATGGGTATTGCGAAATACGAGTACCTGCGCGACTTCTTCGGCGAGGACGAGATCTCCAGGATCCTTAAGGATATCTCCTCGATCCTTAAATCGAACGTCAAGCGCGACGAGTACTTCTGCCACAACTTCGGTGAAGAGTACGACCTTCTTCTTTCGTATCA
>JAEEGL014835788.1_pt1 | contig 27456 bp, 25 predicted proteins | sample 9134231 | NCBI WGS metagenome assembly JAEEGL01 (sample SAMN16246548, study PRJNA631951) | gut metagenome | biome: gut microbiome; feature: rumen; material: fiber-attached | host: Bos | place: Iran: Karaj | collected 2018-10
CTGGGGAAAACAAAGGATAAGCACATCCTGTACTTGGCAAGGTCGCTTAAGACTCGACAATCGTTCCTTTCTATATGGGAAAAACTGAAGGATTTCTCACTGCCATACAGTGCCGAGAAATCCTAATGACCGATTTGGGATAAACTAAAAAAAGGACTCCGTTACGTCACAATGACATAGCGGAGCCTTTTTTTTTCTTTCATAATACCCATTTTGATAGGCTGCCCCCTCTCCTTGAGAGAGGGGCCGGGGGAGAGGTATTTCTACGCCTTATAGAACTTCGCCTTCTCCAGCGTCACCTGCTTGAGCAGCTGCTTAGACGTGATGTTCTGCCCCTTCGCACCCTCAGGACGGAAGCGTATGTGAGCGCCAGTGACATTGTCGGTCACGGTGAACTCCTCCTCTGACTCCGCACCCGTAGAGTGCAGTTGGATGCTCAGAGTACCGATGCCGTCAATCTTCACTTTCTTCGACTCGCACAGCATCTCCAGGATGCAATTCTTATACTTCATCAGCACCGCTCGCACCACATCCTCCGTCCAGATAGAACCGTGCTCCATAATGTGCTTGGCCATCTTCTCCAGATCATACGTCTCGCCCTGTTGTGTTACACGTGCATAATACAAATGAGTTCCAATCTCCTTGCGATTGTCCTGAAAAGTAGTGTAAAAAATCTTTCCCATAACGTTTTATTTACAATTTACAATTCTCAATTCTCAATTCCCAATTCCCAATGCTTAATGGTCAATGCTCAATGCTCAATGGTCAATGGTCAATGGTTTACGCTTTCACGAAGCCCGGTGCCTTCTTCACCTCTATCATGCTGAGCAGTTCCTTCGATGTATAGTTGTCGTCGTCGGTGCTCGATGGCAGCATACGAATGCGTAGCGCCTTGATGTTGTCGGTGGCGGTAAACTCCTCCTCGCTCTCTGCGCCGGTGGTTTTCAGTGTCAGATAGAAGATACCTACACCATCAATCTTTACTTTATTCCCCTCCAGCAGTTGCTCTACCATGCAGTTGCGGTACTTCATCAGTACGCCCATCACCACGTCCTCCGTATATGGACCGCCGTGCTCCATGATGTGCTTTGCCATAGCGCGAGTGTTCATCGTGCTCGTGTGCACCGCGCGGGCATAATACTTGTGAGTACCCACATTCTTGCGATTGTCCTGATAAGTAGTGTAATAAACCATAATTCTTTCTCCTTTCTTTTAATAATACATTAATTCGTTGCTTTTGTTTATATTAATCCTCCGTTCAGCACTGCGGAGTGAACGGTTCTCCGTTTTCCTTGTCCTATTGCCCAGCTTGCGGCGGTCTGGCTGCAGGCTTTGACCTGTTTTCCTCTCCCACGTCAGCCAGCCTCCTCTCTGCGCCAGCCTGCTTTTTCTGCGGTGTCAGCCTACCTTTCTGTCGGTGATAGCCTACCTTTCTTCTTTCAACTACAAAATTACTACATTTTCCGCAAACGGCTTATCGATAGCGAGTGATGCCGTGCGATAGATGGACTTTTCATTCTCCATTCTTTACGGCTCCCCCAACTGCTCTACGATTGCCCTGACCTGTCGTGGCGTGAAGCTCTTGCTGGTGGCTGAATAGTCCATCGTCAGCAGCTGTTGCCACAGGCTGTCGCAGCGGTGTATCCATGCCATGAGGTGGCTCACAGCCGTGCGAGGCATGCTGTCAGGGAAATACATAAGCGCCAATTCCTTCTTGCTATATGCGCGAATAATGAAATCATTTTCCATAATTTTCTGTTTTCTATTACTGAATATTACTAAACGGGCAGCGGGGAACCCCCACTGCTGATCTGCTTCTTTACCTTACAAAGATACAAAAAATAATTGAGACGGCAAAACTTTAAGTCCTTTATTTTCAGCGATTTCGCATAAAAATAGCACAAAGCCGCAATCGCGCCTTCAGCCCACGTTATCCCACACTTCTTGGGGGGATGCTCATAACAGTAGCGGTGTGGGGCGCTTATATTGCAATATTGCATATTGCGTGCAAAATTTTTTGAGCAGGGAATGAAAAATAGGGAAATAATGATATAATATTAATGTAAATATATAATAATCAATAACTTATATATAATTATACTATAATTTTACCTATCTCATCTTCTTCGCTTCCGAAAAAAATGAATGCAATATGCAATATTGCAATATGACTATTACCCCCTTTGGGCGATTTTTTTATTAAATAATGTATATTTTCTGTTTGCTTTAGTCATAGTCTCGCAGAAAATGTGTAAATTTGCAAAATGGTGGAATACTATCAAAATAAATGACATTATGACAGAAGAACAGAAAAACCAAATTATTGAAAGTGGAAAGCAGTATTTCCGTGATATTATCATACCTAACCATCTAAAAGGCTTGGAGAAACTGTCATTGGAAAAATTTAAGATAAATCCCTTCTTGGTGAATTATTTAGCTGCATTTCTCTGTGGTAACACGGAACCTGAATCCTTAGCAAAGGCTTTGGTCTATCCGCGCATTCTTGGAACTAGTATTAATACCAGTTTTGGCCAAAATATTCAGGTTTTTATTTCAAGTCTTGCTCAGATAGCTGGATGCGCGTCTGGAATTGATGGCATTGATATAGAGTTTGATGATGCCATTGATGGTCGTAAGAAATACTGTCAATGCAAAGCTGGCCCTCAGACCATTAATAAAGATGATGTCGCTACAATTTTAGGACATTTTAAGCATTTACACAACAAGGCTCGTTTAGATCGCCTGAGTATTCAAATTGATGATATGATAGTTGGTGTACTATATGGGGAGGATGATGAACTGTCTTCTCATTATAAAATCATAAACTCTCACTATCCTGTATATTGTGGAGCTGAATTCTGGGAACACTTAACAGGCGACAAACAGTTCTATCATCGGTTGGCGAAGGCTTTTGGTGAAGTTGTGGAAGAAGATAATATTGATGGTAGTCAGTTAATCATGGAAAAAATCTCGGATATTGCCAAGGAAATTGAAGAAAAGGGAGGACTTTAATAAATGCCTACATTTTTATCTGCAACAAATCTTGCCGACCTCACCGGCACATCGCTCGCAACGGCTCAAAAGTGGGGTGAAAGTGGGTTATATCCTTACCACAGAAATGATAGAGGTAAGGGAGGATTCTATATGGAGGAACTGACAGATATCGAGCCTGTCAGAATGATGCTTGATACCAACTGGGATGAGGAATTTCATGTTGCACCTCTTCGTGACTATACATCTGTGGAACTTTTTGCAGGTGCAGGGGGGTTGGCGCTTGGTATGCATTTGGCAGGTTTTCGTCATGTGCTGCTGAATGAGATGGATGCGATGGCTTGCCAGACGCTACGCAGGAACCACCCTGAATGGAATGTGCTGGAAGGCGATATTCATCAGGTGGATTTCACACCTTTGAGAGGAAAAGTTGATTTCCTTTCAGGCGGTTTCCCTTGCCAGGCTTTCTCATATGCTGGCAAGAAAGGTGGCCTGAACGATACTCGTGGTACGTTGTTCTTCGAACTGGCTCGTGCCGTGAAGGAGATACAGCCCAAGGTGTTTATGGGTGAGAATGTGAAAGGTCTGCTGTCGCATGAAGACGGCAGGACGCTGGATGTCATTCGTAACGCCATCAAAGAACTAGGATATACGTTGGTGGAGCCTCGTGTACTGAAAGCCATTATGTATCAGGTTCCACAAAAACGTGAACGTCTGATTCTTGTGGCCATTCGCAATGACATTTATGAACAGGGGTTCCGCTTCAAATGGCCTGATCCTTATCGTCGTGTGATGACGCTGCGTGATGCTTTTTTCAGCGGTGAACTTTTCGATAATGATGTGCCTGAATCAGAAGGTCAGGCCTATCCAGCCAAGAAAGCTCGCGTGATGGCAATGGTACCAGAGGGTGGCGATTGGCGTGACCTTCCCGTTGAGGAACAAAAGGAATACATGGGTGGCAGCTTCTATTTGGGAGGAGGTAAGACAGGTATGGCTCGTCGTCTGTCAATGGATGAACCTTCACTGACGCTTACTTGCGCTCCTGCTCAGAAGCAGACAGAACGATGCCACCCCACAGAGACACGTCCTTTGACGGTTCGAGAGTATGCACGTATCCAAACCTTCCCTGACTACTGGGAGTTTGAAGGTAATATGGCAGACCAGTACAAACAAATAGGTAATGCCGTACCTGTGAACCTTGCGTTTGCTATTGGACGTTCATTGATTCGTCTATTTAATGAAATCGATGCCCAGCATCCTGAAGAAAGTCAATATGAAGAGGCAGACAAAGCAGGACATGGTATGTTGCCGCCACAACTCTTTGAGATTGACATGTTCGATATGCACGAGCAATATCCGAAGGATGTCAAGATTATCAGTAATCCCTTTGCCCGTAAAACGAACATTGACAATAGCAAACTTGATGATTCGAAAAATGTTTTGATAAGTCTTGTGCCTGACAAGTATATTGAACCCTACACTAATCAGCGGGCAAAGACATACTTTACTGGTAAGAAGTTCCCATCAACGGTGAAGCTAAACAAACTTTTCTATTTCATGCCGTACACAAAGGGCAAGGGTATCCGTGACCTCTATCAGATAGAAGTGGCGCGTGTCGGTACGAAGCATGAGTTTGTTGAGATGGCTGCCGAGAATGACTTCCGGCTGGTATTTGAGATTAAGTTTGTCAAGCAGCTATTTGATGACTACAAGCCAGTGAAACTGATGATTTGGCGTACGTTTACGGATACAAATTTGAGGGCGATATTGGCGATGTAACAAACTCGTCGCAAGCGGTAGGCAGCCAGAGATGTTTAATTAAAAAGACTATTACTGTGAGAAGAGAATTAATTCCCCTTTTCTTCGATGAAGAAGAAAGGATAATTCCTGTAGGAAGTATGTTTGCTATAGGTCGTACCGATTATGGTCTGGATTATACATACGGTGTATGTGAGTGGGCAAACGGGGCGAGGGGTGCTATTGTCGATTTGTATGAAGTGAATGATGATGTGGACAGCGAGGGTAAATCGCTGTACGAAAAGTCCTTTGGCCACAGAGACAGCCTGTATTTCGTGGTGAGTGATATAAACTTGAAACTTGTTGTGGATGACCCTATGAGAAGAGCAGACTTGTGGACACAATGCCCATTAATTGCCGAGGGGATTATTGCTCGTTATGCGAAGTCAACTCTTGTAAACAGGCACTTCACTAAGATGTATGAAGATTACTATGAGATGGAGAAGTGTTTTTACGCCATAGAACGACAAAGGCGGGACGCTTTCGCTTTTAATGCCAATTTGGAGGATGAGTTTGCCAATGGTGTCCACCTTCGCCAAGAACAAGAAAAAATAAAACTCTCATTACAGCGTTTATTACCCTTTCTACTAGAGCGGCATCACACAGAGATAAAACGAGTAGCAGAGGCTTATATAGTCTTTGTCAAAAGCAAAGCAACGAAAACAATAAATCTACAGTCAAAAGAAGCAGAAGAAAGAGAGAGGAACACTAAAAAGGCAGAAAAGAGGAGAGCAGAAAACGAAGCGAAAAACTACAAATGTTACTCCCTCCGACTGAATGTGGATGACAAAAAGTTAGAGAGGTTGTATGTGATGCTAAGCAAAAGGGATGACAGGGGGATGCGTTTTATTGATGGCGACCTTATGAAGCATAATAAGGTTGACAAAGAAATCCTGCCGAACGTAGAATTAATAAAAGATGAAAACATGAGAAAAACCGCTATAAACAAGTATCTGTTCTATCAGGTATTCTCTGGCCAGAATACTGATGTGCAAATAGTATGGACGAGTGATACAAACAAGCTTTGGTATCTCATTAATACCTTATACAATTATAAAATAGAAATTGATAGAGGGGGGAGAAAAGAAGTTGTAAGGCTTCTTGAGAAAAGTGAAGTGGGTCCCGGCATTTGGCAGATAGTCTGTTCGCGTTTCTTGAACGGAAAGAAACGTAAAGTGCTTGATGAGAGTACGGGCAAGAAAGTTGAGACATCTGATCCCATTGAGTTTAAAGAAAAAGACTTTCATAAATATAGTGGAAGGAATTCCCCTCGCGATACAAACCTCTTGGACGCAATCATTGGCAAGATAGCCCCGCCAAGAGTCATAAAAGATAATGAGGCGATAGAGGAAGATATGAAAGCCAGCAGGTTTGGCGTTAAAGCGCCAAAAACGGCAGGGGAGCTTGGCGATGGTTTTCATGATACTAGCCATAAGGGAAGATTTGAATAGGAATAAAAGTTACGAGCATAATAGGAACTCAATTATTTGAGTAATTTTTTGTAATAATCTGCAAACACCGCACAGATAGAGGTGTTTGCAGTTTTTGTTTTCCCACTATCCGATAGGAGTTTTATAATTTGGGAATAGGAGTTTTTGATACAGAATAGGAGTTTCTTGATTTTTTTTGCAGAAAACTCCTATTCAGGGCGGCATTTATAGAGACGCGTTTCATTTCTTTATGTAAAAAAGATAAATTATGACCAACATCAAACAAAAGTCCGCAATGCGCGGCACCCGGTCTGCTGCAACATCAGAGACGGGAATTGAAACTACACCTTGTTATGTTACACGTCCGAAGGGGAAGCCCGATGTGACGACTAAGGGTAGGCTGAACGAATGGCAGAACGGCTACAAGGAGTTCATTCCGCAGGGCCAGAAGCCGAGTAACCGCACGATGCTGAAGACGCTGGGCAACTCCTCTTTCTATAAGAGTGAGGGCGAGAAGGAGAGTTCGTGGAGTGTCCACCTGAATGTGGACGGACGGAGCGAAGACCCCGTAGCCGAAGCGTTTGAGCAGTTTAAGGTGCTCACTGCCGAACAACAGAAACAGAAGCCCATGCTGCCCGATGGTTCGCAGGGACGCATGCTCCTTGATGACGGCAGGGGGGTGCAGGTGTGGCTTGACAGGGAGAAAGGCCAGGTGTTCATCCTCGCCACGCTTGACTGTGGGCAGGACGTGGAGCGCCAGCTGCTACAGGCACAGGCCACTATGAATGTGACTGTGGGGCGTTACAGAAGGGAGATAGTAAACCTGAGTGATAATAAATAAGGTATAGTGGATATGGACGATTACAGATTTACATGGCAAGAAAATCAGTACTGGGGTTCGTGCGAACCATGTACGGCGTCTGTGTTCAGCAGTCTGGTGCGCAGCAGGGCTGTGGCGTGGAAGATTGGTATGCGTCAGGCCATAGAGAAAGCCATCAGAGAGGAGCTGCCTCTGGATGAGTTTACACGTTTGAGCGATTTCCATAGATGGCGCGTACGGCAGGAGTGCCGTCCGAAGGCTGGTGATAAGTTTGCTGCTCTCACCACAGCACAGAAACTGCAGCAGTGGGTGCAGATGTTGAAGAACTCGTTGCCCGACTTTGTGTTTGCCGTCAAGGAGTTCGGGCAGATGCCTAAACTTGACAAGGACGGCAAGCCGAGACTTGACAAGGATGGCAAGCCCATAATGTACCGGCGTCGCAAGCAGGATAACATTCTCCATTTGAGCAGTCTCTTCATGAGCGACTTTGACCACATGCCCTTCCCCCCACAAGAGCTGTATGAGTGTACGAGGGTACCGGGGTTTCCGTGGAAGGTGCGGCTGGCACACGTCACATCATCAGGTTTCGGCCTGCGACTGGTGTGTGAGTGGATAGTGGAAGCAGGGCGCATAGCGGACAACCAGTATCTGTTGGCGCGTGAACTTGGCGTGCTCGATGTCAAAGGCACGACGGGCAAGCACGTGACTGACAACAGTTGCATCAATGCTGACAGAATTTCCTACTGTCCGCGATTGCAGGATATCCTCTATATCGACGAAGATAAATTGTTTCACTTTTAATAATAACCTTTCTTGATTATGGAAGAAAAAGAACTTTTTCCAGTTTCTGAAGTTGATCGCCTGTATGGTGACGACTATCGTAACGAAAACAGTTATGCCATGAATCCCGACCACGTGTTGCCTAGCAACACGGCTGGGGTGACCGGTGGCGAGTCATTAACCCCCAAAGCCTCTGAGAGCGCAGGTGACCCCGATGCCGCCAAGGAGCTGGCTGCACAGATGTTGCCGAAGAATCTCGACGATGACAAGGTGTTTGGCTACTCCGTTCTGGACTTTGTGAACACCATGTACCCCGGAGGCCCTAACGTGCGCCACTCGGCGGCCTTGAAGCTCTACTACGACCTGCTGGTGCTCTTTGATGGCGACCATGAGCGTGCCCGCCGTGTATTTCTCATGATACAGTGGGTGCAGGAGATTATCACGGAGCGCGGCATGAGCGAGATAGAGCGTATCATAGACGCTGGCCGCAAACGCTACCAGAAACGCGAGAGCGAGAACTTCAGTGACCCACAGCCGTCAAAGGAGATGCGTTGGGCCATTGAGCAGGTAGCAGGTCGCAAGTACAGCGTCTTGGTGCGTGAACTGCATGCGGAGGCGCTAGGGCAGGTAGCAGACCCTCAGGATGACATCCTGTATGTGCTGGAGCGCATAGGCGGGAAGCTGTCAAAACAGTTTTTCAAGCACTACGAGTTGTTGCGCCTGCTTTGCCACCGTCAGAAGAGCAAGCACTACATTGCGGCACTCTACGTGGGTGGCTGTCTGGGAGCCACGCTGATGACCCGCATGTATTATTATCTGTGGGCAGAGCCAGGCAAGGTGTGTCGTCTCAACAGCATTGTGGAGCTCATAGGAAGGACGGGATCGGGCAAGTCGCTGGCCACTGCGCTCTATCGCCTCATGATGGAGCCGGTGAAGAAGGCCGATGCCGCACAGATAGAGGCGCTGAACCGCTGGAATCTGGAAAGAGAACAAAAGTCGGGCGGAGAGAAAAACAAGACGCCCCGCCCCAAGGGTGTTCTGCGCTGTCTGCCGAGTGAGGCTTCGGCAGCTGCCGTAAGGGAGGCAGAATTCAACGCCGTAGAGGAAATCGATGGCGTGAAATGGCCGCTCCATGTATTCCAGCATAATAGTGAGCTCGACGATGTTTTGGCCCAGCAGAAGAAAGCCTACATGAACATTGAACAGTTGTTCTACAAGTCACTGGGCAATGAGCCCGCAGGTAGTTTCCTGAAAACCAGCAGTTCGATGGTGGGTGAGTATGACGTGCACTATAATGCCCTGTTCTGTGGCACGCCTTCGGCAGTCACCAGACAGGTGACTCCTACTACTTTTGCCAAAGGTCTGCCTTTCCGTCTGGGTATGGTGCCAATGGGCGAATCGAACTTCGCCATGCGTGAAAAACATTACTATGACGAGAAAGACCGCCAGCGTGACGCGCAGCTGCGTGAGTGGAGCTATCGCTTAGACAGCACTGTGGGCGAGATACCTATCATGATGATCTCAGATGCCTTGCACGAATGGACGAAACGCCGGATGAAAGATGCCGGTGAGGATCATAACTTTGCACTGGAGGATATGGTGAAGCGCCCTATATGGGTTGCTCTGAACCTGGCACTCCCCTTTATTGTGACAAGACATTGGTCGGAGATGGTGGAAGACGGCGGGCGATGGAAGTGTGGACCTGACTTTGCCGTTGATAAAATCGATGTGGCTTTCACCCTTGCTGTCTGTGATGCACAGTTTGCCTTCCAGCAGTATTTTGCACTGTCCACAGGCGAAAAATACTACGATGACCTCGCTGCCGAGAAGTCATCCAATGTGCGCCATCAGCAGAAGACGCTCTTAGCCTATAGAAGGCTGCCCACTATCTTCACGTCGGATGACGTTGACCGCGAATATGGCTATAATGGCAGCAAGGGCAGTATCTGCAGCCGTCTGAAGCGTCTGTGCGATGACGGACTGGCACAGAAAATCCGTCAGGGCGAGGATAAGGGTAAGTATCGTAAGCTGTCTTAAGCCCCTTACGGCATATTGCAATATTGCATATTGCGTGCGTTTTTTGGAATACTACACCAAGGTGGTGTGTTTTCACCGAAACGCAGAATAATTCGCGAATAATCTGCACGCGGCCAAACACCCTTGGCTGTGTGCAGACTTTTTTTATGCCTTTTCCAAGGTGAGTTTTCATGTGATTATGGAGAGAAATCTGCATTATAACCATATTTTTCCCACTCATCATGAATACCGGTTCTTGCTCATATCAAAATTTAATAGTACTTTTGCAGACGACAAACAACAGATATGACAGATGTCGGTATTTCTATTAGATGAAGAATTATGGCTCCCTGATCCTTACCTTGGGGATGAGGACGGGCTGGTGGCTGTTGGCGGTGCAATTGTGCAGTCAACGCCTGCACAATTTGAATTGCCATTTCCTGCCATTCTTGCCACAACGTCATTCACTAACCACATAGAGATACTGAACAGGTGCAAGTCGAATGAAGAGCGCGTGTTTTATATGCTCTATTCTTACCGTGAAAGGTTGAAATCGAGAGAACTCCGCCGTTGTATTGTCAGCCAAACATATAGCACGCTTCTTGACAGAGACAAGATGCTGTCGCCACAACTGCTGAAAGACTACCCCGGTTCTGAGTATATGTTAAAGGACAAAGCTGTGGTGGACTTCCTGGGTCTTCCAGCAAAACACAATGAGCATCAACTGCACAAAGGGCTTCTCGAACACATGAAGGAGTTCATTCTGGAATTGGGCAAAGACTTCCTTTTCGTCGATAGTGAATATGGAGTGCAGGTTGGCGGCTCCACTAAACGAATTGACCTCCTGTTCTATCATCGAGCCTTGCAGTGCCTCGTTGCAATAGAACTAAAGGCCGTGGATTTCCAACCTGAGTTTGTCGGCAAGATGGGTATGTATCTGGAGGCCCTTGACAGAGATGTGAAACGGGATAACGAAAATCCAAGTATTGGCATCATCCTCTGCCCATCAGCAGACCGTATCATGGTGGAATACACATTGAGCCGCTCGCTCAGTCCCACAATGGTGGCAGAATACCAACGGAAACTGATACCGCAAGAGGTGATGCGGAAATCCCTTGAAGAATACTGTTCGTTCATCATAGATAATCAATAATAGCTTATGTCACGACTCGGCGATTTATACAAGGCAATGGAAACATTGCGGAAAGAAGGTCTCTCTCTGAATGAGGATTTGGAGAGACAAGTGAGTGAATTGGAAGAAAATATCATTAAGAAAGAGATTCTTCCTGTGGTAACAGAAACCATTGAACCTGCATTGAAGCAGGTACAACGCGAACTTGTTCTGGTGGTTGACTATCATCCGGGAATGCCAATCAGCGTGTCATTGTCTCGTAAGACAAATATCACGCAGCTGATAGATGCTAAGCGTCTGGAAGCAGATCCAGAAGTAGAGCACAAGGAGTTCGGTCCAATAAAGAACAAACGAACACAGATTGCCCCGAAGACCGGGTTGTGCATCCGAAGGAAAGACGGCTCAATACTCCAGGAGCATGATGCAGCTACTACCTTTACTTCTGCTATCATAGAAGCAGGCTTGATGAGGGTACGTGAATTGGATGTTCGGTTCTGTCGTATCAATGTAGTCTCTACCACCAAGGACAAAAAGTATGGCCACACTCAACGCGAAGCAGCACCAGGTCTCTATGTACTAACCCATAGTAGCACAAAAGACAAAAAGAAGATGTTGGAAAAAATCAACAAGTCTCTGAATATGGGCTGGAGAATTGATATAGTGAAGTAGTTTGTTGCATGAGGTTTTAATATGGCACTACCCATCGATATACTATATTTTGACGAGTATATCCGTATAGTAGAGTCAGATCAGAGAAGAAGGATAAGGCTTATATCTGGCGGACAGCTATTGGGTTGCGCTGAAAAAATGACTTGAAATATGGCAATTTTTCAATTGGATGATGGGTTATGGCTCCCTGATCCTTACCTTGGGGATGAGGACGGGCTGGTGGCTGTTGGCGGTGACTTGTCTGTGGAGCGGTTGCTGCTGGCTTACAGTAATGGCTTTTTCCCATGGTTCTCCTTTCGGGACCAGGAGGAGCCCTATTGGTATTGTCCGCTGGATAGGTTTGTCATTTTCCCAAAGGAGATACATATCAGCCACTCCATGAAGCAGATGATGCGCCAGGAGAGGTATGTGGTGACGTTTAATAGGGATTTTGAGGGTGTGATACGTGGGTGCTCTACCGCTAACGGGCGCTTTGAGTCAGAGGGCGCGTGGCTGGGACCGGATATAATTGAGGCATTTACGCGGCTGAATCGCCGGGGATGGGCAATGAGTGTGGAGGTGTGGGAGAAGCAGCCTGCACCATCTGGCACGACGGATTATAAGCTTGTGGGCGGGCTCTATGGTGTGACTGTCTGTAATGCGTTTATGGGCGAGAGTATGTTTTCGCTGGTCCCCAACGCCTCAAAGCTGGCTCTGATACATCTGGCTCAGAGGATGGACGAGTATGACGGGGTGTTCATAGACTGCCAGTTTGAGACACCGCATCTGAAGTCTATGGGGGGCAGGCATATCTCATACGATGAGTATATGGCGAGGCTAATGAGGTAGATGTTCTTATATGTACAATTTACAATTTACAATGTACAATGTACCGCTCGGCACTCTGTGACGCTTGCGTAACAAAGTGGAGCATTTAGAGCCCCTTAATAAGGGGCGGCTATAATGCAGGGATTTTTACCGTTACCGCTCGGCACTCTGTGACGCTTGCGTAACAAAGTGGAGCAAGAATGTACAATTTACGATGTACAATGTACGATTTGGCTTCGCCGTTTTGGATGTGCAATGAAAAAAAACTGTTTTTTCCTTGCGTATATCAGGATTTAATCGTACCTTTGCACCCGCTTTTGCCATAATTGGCGGAAATCGTCACCGCTGGCACTCGACCAAGTGGCGTAAATAACAGTAAAAATCAATTACATAAACAAATTCAAATTGCAATGGATTTAATCAAAGTTGCTGAAGAAGCATTTGCAACCGGCAAGCAGTTCCCTTCTTTCAAGGCAGGTGACACTGTAACAGTCGCTTACAAAATTATCGAGGGTTCAAAGGAACGTATCCAGCTCTATCGTGGCGTTGTCATCAAGATTAGCGGTCACGGAGACAAAAAGCGTTTCACTGTTCGTAAGATGTCTGGTACCGTAGGCGTAGAGCGTATCTTCCCTATTGAGTCACCAAACATTGAGTCTATCGAGGTTAACAAGGTAGGTAAGGTACGCCGCTCTAAGCTGTACTACCTGCGCAAGCTGACCGGTAAGAAGGCTCGCATCCAGGAGAAGCGTACTATCAGCGCACAAGCTTAAAGACTTAATTATTTTGAAAGCATGACAGGGAGGGGATGGACAATCATTTGTTTATCCCCTCCCCTTTGTTTTGCCTTTTCCAATGATGGAGATGTAGTCCTATCCCCCCCCACCAATGAACAGCACCGAACAGTATCTTGACTCTCACGGCATACGCCCCACAGCGGTACGCATCCTGGTGTGGGACAGCGTGTCGGAGCAAAGTGAGACATTCTCCCTGGCCGATATGGAGCGTCTGATGCCTCACATGGATCGCTCAAGCATCTTCAGGGCGTTGAAGCTCTTTGCTGAGCATCATCTGTTGCACACCATCGATGACGGTACGGGGCAGCAGAAGTATTGTGTGTGCCGCTGTAAGCATAGCCGTCATATCAATCATGTGCACTTCACGTGCCTGAGGTGCGGCAAGACCTATTGCCTGGAGGATTATACCATTCCGCTTGTCGCTCTGCCAGAGGGATTTGTCATGGAGGATGCGGAGTATATCATAAAAGGAGTGTGCAAGAAGTGCGGGGAGTGAAAAGTGAAGAGTGAAGAATTAGAATTCGTTAATTCGTTAATTTGTTAATTTGTTAATTCGTTAATTTGTTAACGTCTGGGTGGGAATAAATAGCCTCTGTCTATAATAAACGACAAATAACTACGTTATTTCATTGAACAGAGAGAACAGAAGATAAGAATGGTCAGTGCCAGCATAGTGACATATAACCACCATCTGCTTGATTTTGAGCCTGTCTTGAGAAGCCTTTTCGCTTCTCCGGTGCAGGTGGTGTATGTTGTGGACCATTCGGACAGTATGCTGGATTTGAAGGCTGAGCTGCAGGAGTTTGCCGAGCGAGTGCTCAAGGGTGAGCCTGAACTGAGGCAAAAAGCCGAGCAGGGCTTCCAGTTGATTTACCTGCCCCACGAGAACAACGGTTACGGAGGCGGTCACAACGTGGCCCTCAACGCCGCGATGGAGAGGGGCAGCAAGTACCACCTCGTCGTAAATCCTGATGTGTGGTTCGGCCCGGAGGTGATACCTTCGCTCATAGCCTACATGGATGCCCATGAGAATGTGGGGCAGATAATGCCTAAAGTGATGTATCCCAACGGACAGATACAGCGTCTGGCACGCCTGCTGCCCACACCGTTTGACATCTTCGGGCGTTTCTGTCTGCCGGAGTTCCTCATACGCCGCCGCAACAAGACATGCGAATTGGTGCAGTCCGGTTTTACCAAGACGCTCAATGTGGCGTTCCTCTCAGGATGCTTTATGTTTCTCAGAATGTCTGCGGTAAAGGAGACGGGACTCTTTGACGAGCGGTTCTTCCTCTATGCCGAAGACATTGACTTTACACGCCGTATGAACGAGAACTACCTCACGCTGTTCTATCCCAAGACAACAATCTACCACACCTTCACCCGCGGCTCACACAAGAGTCTGAAGCTGCTGCTTATCCATGTGATAAGCATCATAAAGTATTTCAACAAATGGGGCTGGTGGCGCGACAAAGGGCGCAGGGAGATCAACAACCGTCTGAAGCGCGAGATAGGCGGTGCCATCACTATGCTGGTGATGCTGCTGACACTGTTCCTGCCCGGGCTCGCCACACCTGCAACTGCAGCCAGTCCATACGCTCCCTCTGAGGCGGATGAGAGCAGCAAGGCTGTCGGCTCATGGCAGTGGCACTTGTCATATAATGACATAGAGAGCGTTTCGCCTGCAGGCAATGTGATATATGTCACGGCAAACGGAAACCTATTCTCTTATAACAAGAACGACCATAGCGTTAAGGCCTATACCAAGTTCAGCGGCCTTACCTCCACCGACATCACGGATATAGCGTGGGTCAGCAACGCAAAGAAACTCCTTATTATATATAAGGACTACACGATGGACCTTCTTTCCTCAGACGGTGACGTAGAGGCGCTGTTCGGACTGAAGAACTATTCCACCACCAAGAGCAAGACCGTGGAGAGCATCAGCGTCAATGGGCAGTATGCATACGTTGTCACCGGGCTGGGCATACTGAAGATCAATGTCAAGGAAGCGGTGATAGAGGAGACACTTGACACGGATGCATCAATCCCTGCCGACACGCAGGAGCAGATGTCCGCAGAGGAATATGAGGCTCTCAGCGGTTCTGCACGCCCTGACGGTCCCGCATATCCCGAGCACTATTTCCTGAAGCTGCATAATGGAGCCCTCTACACCCTTCGTGGACGCTATGACTACAATGATGTAAGCACCAAGAACCCTGGCAATGTGCAGAAATATGACGGTACGGACTGGACCGTGCTTGACACGACGCTGCTCAGCGGGGTGGGGCGCAACTACCTCAACAACATCCAGATGGACATAGACCCGCGCAACAGCCAGCACCTCATGGTGGCAAGTCAGACGGGACTGTATGAATACCTCAACGGAGCGTTGGTGAAATACTATGACTCTCCTGCAGGAGGTGCCGTGATGAGTGTTGCATACGACAGCAAGGGCAACCTCTGGGTGTTCTATCGCGGCAGCGACAAGCTCTATTGCCTCACCAGCGGCGGAACGTGGGAGCAGCACAATGTCAGCAGCGTGGGAAACATAGACCGATACACCACTCCGTTCTTCGACTCCCGGGGCCTGCTTTGGTTTATCAACAACCACCACAATCCCCTTGCCTGCGGCTTCTATAATCCCTCATCAGACACGTGGAGCGTTCTCACCACGTTCATCAACGAAGACGGCACGAATATCCGCAACACCTACACCCACGGAAAGGTGGTGGCAGAGGATAAGGACGGCAATGTGTGGATAGGCTCCTCGGGCTTCCTCGTATATCTCACCCCCTCAGACATCAGCGCCATGATGAGCGGTGCCGAGACCAGCGGCATCCGTGTCACCCAGCACAAGGTGGCGCGCAACGACGGCTCAGGCTATGCAGACTACTTGCTCAACGGACTGAGCATCAACGATATCAAGTTCGACTCTGCCAACCGTAAGTGGGTGGCAACAGAGGGCAACGGCGTCTATCTCATCAGCAGCGACAACAATACCGAGGTGGAACACTTCACCACCTCTAACAGCGGCATCATTTCAGATGTCATCAAGTCCATAGCCATAGACGAGACCAACGGTCGTGTTATCTTCGGTTCCATGAACGGGCTCTGCGTCTATCAGAGTGATGTCACCTCCACCTATGGCAACCTGAACAAGAACGACGTGTATGCCTATCCTAATCCCGTAACCCCTGACTATACCGGTCCCATCACCATCACCGGCCTTACCGAGAACTGCCAGCTGAAGATAACCAACACCTCCGGATACGTGGTGCATAGCGGCACGGCTGTAGGCGGCTCATACAAATGGGACGGCTGTGACCGAAATGGTGAGCGCGTCGCCTCAGGTGTCTATATGGTACTTGTGGCAACAGACAACGGCGATAAAGGCTGCGTAGCTAAAATCGCAATGGTAAGATGAAGGGGAATGCAAAATTCATAATGCAAAATGCAGAATTCATAATGCAAAATTAATAATGCATAGTGCATAATTCATAATTCATAAACAGTAGTTCGTAATCCGTCTCCCTCCCCTAGGGGAGGGCTGGGGTGGGGCTCCTATTCGCTCTGACTTACTCTCTGATCATACCACACAGAGGACCTGCGCATCTCTTGCAGCGTCTCTTGCACTCCATACCCCAGCGTGAGGATATGGAGGTTATCGTGATTGAGGACACAGAGGCTCGCGGAGCAGGATGGGCACGCAATCAGGGACTGCGCAAGGCCAAGGGTGAATACCTGCTGTTTGCTGATAGCGATGACTATTTCATGCCCGCCATAAACGAGGTCCTTGACCGTCACCACACAGAGGATGTCATTTACTTCTCGGCCACCTCGATAGAAGAGGGTACGGGCCGCCTCTCCTGGCGTGCTGCAAGAGTGAACTGGATGATGTCTCAGGAGCCGGCAGAGCGTGAGCTGCTCTTGCGTCATACCTTCACCGAACCCTGGTGCCACATTGTGCGCAGACAGTTCGTGGAGGATCACGGCATACGTTTTGACGAGACACCGATACTCAACGATGTGCACTTCACTACCCACGTGGGCTACTATGCCAAGACCGTCTGCGTCTTGCCTGTTCAGGCCTACTGTGTGTGCAACTATCCCGACAGCGTGGGTAAACGCAAGACATCGCCGTGCCTGGTAGCCTATTCCAAGGTGATGGCAGAGACGAACATGTTTAACATCAGTCACGGCATCGACCGTTACCATGCACGCATGATGCGGCCATTCATGAGGAGTCTCCTCATGCTTCACCTGCCTACAGCAACGAAATGTTGGCGCGCGATGAGAGAGGCCGGAGTGCCGTTGGGATTGCTCACCAAGGAAATCGTTATCTACCCCTATCACCTCCTGCACTGGTATAAGCGCAGATGTAAGTACGCCCCCTTCGCATGAGAATAGTCTATGTGGTGGAAAATATCACAGGGGTGGGCGGATTGCAGCGCATCCTCATTGACAAGATGAATTATCTTGCCGAGCACACCATGCACGAGATAGTCCTCATGACGGTGTGGCACATGGACCGTGAGCCGCATTTCCCCATAAGTCCCGCCGTGAGGTATGTTCGCCTCAATGTTCCCAGGTCAATGGCCTTCTTGCCATTGGCGCTGTGGCGCTTCAGAAAGCATATACGCAAACTAAACCCCGATGTCACCATACAGCTGCGTGCTGTCGGGGCATTCCTCACACTCTTTTCCGGTTGGCATGGCCCTACAATCGTTGAGATGCACTCAGCGCGCCAGGCCCAGAATCATCGCTGGCTCTATCCGATGCTGGAGAGAAAGGCAGACGTCATAGTCTGTCTGACCAATGGCGATGCCCGCAACTACCCCAAAGCCCGGCGTGTTGAGGTGATACCCAACTTTTCCTCTCTCCCTCCCCAAGTGGAAAAACGTGGTGAGGCTTTAATTTTGAATTCTGAATTCTTAATTTCTAATTCCCTCCCTCCCCAAGTGGAAAACCGTGGTGGGGCTCCCAAACACGTCGTATGGATGGGGCGTGATTGTCCTGAGAAGAATCTGCCACGTCTGCGGCGTATATGGTCAGAGGTACAGAAAACGCATCCTGACTGGACTCTTGATATTCACCACCACACTTCAGATGTCGTCAGCGCCTACGCCAATGGCAGCATCTTCGTGCTGACATCAAATGCCGAAGGTATGCCCATGACGCTCCTTGAGGCACAGCAGATGGGCTTGCCCGTCGTGGCATTCGACTGCCCCTATGGTCCTGCAGACATCATCATGGACGGAGAGACGGGGTATCTCATCCCGCTCACTGTCAACGGCAGCGAGCAGGAGGCAGACAAACTGTTTGTGGACAGGCTGACCTACCTGATGGATCATCCGGACATTCGCAGGGAAATGGGGATGGCAGCTCAGAAGGCATCACAACGCTTTAACAAAGAAAGGATAATGAACCAATGGCTGAAACTGTTTGCGGAAATAGCAAAATAATTAATAATGCAAAATTCATAATGCAAAATCAGGCTGGTGCATGGTGAGGCTCTCATGTAATCATAATTCTCAATTTTCAACTCTCAATTTTCAATTATGAAAACTGTTGCTGTCTTTGATTTTGACGGTACGCTCACCACGCGCGACACCCTCCTGCTGTTCATACGCTATGCCTGTGGAAACCTGCGTTTCCTGCTGGGCTTTCTGTTCTACTCGCCCCTCATCGTGATGATGCTGTTCCGCCTCTTTCCTAACTGGAAGGCGAAGGAGCGCGTCTTCTCTCTCTTCTTCAAGGGTATGAGCATAGAGCGGTTTGAGGAATTGGGTAGGCGTTTCGCACTCCGTGAACACCAGCGCATAGCCAACGGGCCCGTCGTAGAGCAGCTTCGCAAACATCTCAGCGACGGTGCTACGGTATATGTCGTGAGTGCCAGCATGCGTCAGTGGGTGCAGCCCTTCCTCCCTCTGTGGACAAAGACAGATCGTGTGCGTTTCCTTTGCACCGAGCCCGAGGTAGGCTCGGATGGTCGTTTGACAGGACGTTTCCTTGGCAAGAACTGCTACGGCCCCGAGAAAGTCAATCGCCTCCTTGAGGCAGAACCCCATCGCAACACCTACACCCTCTACGCCTACGGTGACAGCAACGGCGACACCGAGATGCTCGCCTTTGCCGATTATGGGAAAAAGGTGAAGAGGGGACCTCGGCACGAAAAGCGCAAGTGAAAATTTAGATTAAGCGAGAGATATGCCGAGCGTGTTTGAGCATTGCCGAGCGTGTTTGAGCATTGCCGAGCGTGTTTGAGCATTGCCAAACGTGTTTGAGCATTGCCGAGCGTGAGAAACTTCACCAAGAACCGAGCGGAGTGATTATGACATTACCAAGCCTTGGTAATTGAGTTACCAAGCGTTGGTAATTGGATTACCAAGCCTTGGTAATCAGTTTACCAGCCGTTGGTAATCGGTTTAATCGACTTTCGCATCCTGCGCTCGGCCCTAATGGACGCTTGCGTAGAGCATCGGAGCAAGAAGGAGTAGCCTGCTTATAGCCCAGGGCAGCGCCTTGGGTATTAATGATGTGTGTAAACACGCCCTGTAGGGCCCTTCAGGGCGCGTACTCTGCAATTCTTTACGGAGTTCAGGCAAGCAATAGCATGGAGCAGGGCAATTCACCACCCAAATTGACGCAGAACCAAATTTGTATAAGTTTTTTATCACAACTGGCTTATAATCTCGGAAATTTTATCTAAATCTGCAACAATGAAATCTGGAAGAACCATATGTCGTTCTGGGTGAAGTAGTGACAAAATATATAAATAAAGTGAAGAATTTGAATCAAAGTTCGTTAATTCATTAGAAAATTACTAACTTTGCAGCCATGAAACATATAGTCATTCGAAATCTGGGGCCGTTGAAGGAGGCTGATGTAGAACTGAAGAGCATCAATGTTATTATTGGTTCACAAAGTTCCGGTAAGAGTTGTGTGCTTAAAACTGCTTGCTACTGCACGTGGGTAGAAAAGCGTATTGAGTTGTCCCAGACGTCAGACTTCTTTGCAAAGGATGATAACTTCCTAAAAGAGTTAGAGAGTTTCCATAAATTGAAGGGATATATCAAAGACGATACTTTCATCAGTTATGAGTCTGATTTTATGTCGTTCTCTTATGACAATAAGAATAAAACATTTGCTTTTAGCTGGAAGGAAGGGCGTTGGGATTATAAACGCTCGAAGGTGACATACATCCCCGCCGAGCGAAATCTTGTTGCAGCTATCCCAAATTGGTTCCAAGTGAAGTTCAACGATGACAATATCCGTGACTTTATGGCTGATTGGGAAACAGCACGACAAGCAACTACAAACGATTTGTCTGTATTAAACCTCGGTGTGTCATATCATTATGACGCCAACACAAAGTCTGATAAAGTACAAGTTGCTGATGGTGTAATGCTCGACTTTACAAACACGTCAAGCGGTTTGCAATCGGTTATTCCCTTGTTCGTACATCTAAGTCATGTCACGAAAATCAAGTACGAACGGATAGAGAGTTTTGCTAATCTTCAAGAGAACAGTATCCTCTTGGCAAAAATGGATGAAGAGGACAAAAAGAATGTCTATACCAACTATGTTCACACTCACCATTGTGACATTTTCCTCGAAGAACCAGAGGCTAACCTTTTCCCTCCTACTCAATCGCGTCTTGTAGAGTGGCTTTTTGATATGACGAAAGGAGAACGCCCCTGTAATCTATTCGTTGCCACTCATAGCCCTTATATCTTGAATGCCTTTATGGAAAAACAGGATATTGACATGACCCTTCTCTATACAAGAACGGCAGATGGGTTGATAATGGTAAAGACTGCTACAGAGCATGACTTCCAGGATATTTATGACTATGGTGTGGATGCATTCTTCAACATCGAAACGCTGGGATAAGGCATGGAGAAGAAAGACTTGCATATTGTTCCTGAGTGCTATATTGACACCAATTTTGCCGAGTATCTACTTGATTCCCATGGCGTCAATCACCAGAAAGGCTGCAATGCCGTTGCCAAAAAGATGATGGAGTCCAACCTGAAAGACCAGTTCTCCATTGGTATTATTGACAACGACAAGCGGCAACACTCATACGTAAATGAATTCACGGAGATTGCACATACAAAACATGTCAGTCTGCTGAAGCACAATGCTCGCCCTCACTATTTGGTGAGAATAAATCCAGCAATGGATCAGTTCATTTTGGATTGTGCCACAGAACAAGGCATCAACCTTCAAGACTATGGCTTACCATCCGAATTGGAGGCGTTCACCAAGATAACAAAGGATGTAAAAGCCAAGAATGACTATCGTTTTAAGTCACTTTTCATGGCCTTAGAGAAGTGTAAGGAGATAGTAAAACTTCGTTCTGCATTAAATTACTTGAACACTGAGCAATATAAAAGCAATGCCTCAGAACTTCAAAGGCTGTTAGAAGAGAAGCAATTAAGTTGAACATCAAAACAGAGATGCTAATGGATGGATAATTATGCATTCTTGCGCCTCTTCAATATTAAGTGGCCACTCTGCCTTGGTTGCTTTGCTTGCAAAGAAAGCCGAGTGCCCGTTAATTGGGAAGCGGCGTAAGCATAAGGGCAGGAAATTACGGGAAACACATGATGGAAATGCTCACAACTGTTCAGCGATTATTTAATTATGCTACCCTCGCTTATATATTGCAATCCCGTATAGGTATGCGAGTATTCTCTTTCGTCGAATCCTCACGGCTTGCGTTTTTACAAGCATCAGATTGTGTTCCGATATAAATTGCAATAGAAAAAACATGCTCTTCCTCTTGCACATCTCAAAACTTAATCGTAACTTTGCAGCGGCTGCAAGCCTGCTCACGCTTGGCAGAGTTGATGTTAGCATCACTCTGCTCTCGCTTAATCGCAGCCTTGCGGCGATAAAGTTATCTATATTATTAACCTAACAAAAAAGAAAGTAGAAACATTATGAAGAGTTACGTATGCGACGTATGTGGTTACGTCTATGACCCAGAGGTGGGAGATCCTGAGAATGGAATAGAGCCAGGAACAGCATTTGAGGATTTGCCAGAAGATTGGGTCTGCCCTCTCTGTTCAGTTGGTAAGGACCAGTTCTCAGAACAATAATCAAAAAAATAAGAGCCCCCACTGATGTGAGGGCTCTTATTTTATCTCTTTGTTGCTTTCCCCACAAAAAAGGGGGAAGGCTTTATGTTCTTGAATTGTGACACCGTTCGGCGCTGATTACATCGCCAGCGTGTAGATTTGTTCGCTGACTTCTCTTGTGATGGGGTAGAAGGCTCCGAATGTCTCGCCTTTGTTCTTGTGCAGGTTTTCTACCAATGCCGGTATCGCTTCCGTTATTTCCTCATCGGAGAGGTTGGGCAATAGTTGTCCTAAGGTGATTGGCAACCCGAGGTCATCGTGGAGGAATTTCTTGAATCGGCTGATGCCCTCTAAGGCTATGGCCGTGTCTTCATCGTTGAATGCCAGCGATGTAGGTTTCAGGTCATCCTCGGTGATGCCAAATACACGTTTTGCAAACTGAATGATGCGGTCAGGATTGTTCTCTGCCATGAATGTCATGTATGCAGGAGTGATTACTGCCAGTCCCGCACCGTGTGTCACGTCAAACATTGCGCTCAGCTCGTGCTCCATCTGGTGGCCACTCCAGTCTTCCTCACATCCCACGCCGCAGGTGCCGTTGTGTGCTACGGTGCCGCACCACATGATGTTGGCTCTGGCATCATAGTCGTTGGGATTAGCCATTACCTTGCGTCCCTCGTTGATGCAGGTCATCAGCACTGCCTCACACATGCGGTCACCCACCTCGGTGTTGGGCGTGTTGGTGAAGTATCGCTCCAGAACGTGCACCATCATGTCGCAGATGCCGCTGGCTGTGTGCCATGCGGGGAGGGTGACGGTAAGCTGAGGATTCATCACGGCGAAGCGTGGACGGAGTATCATGGGGTGCTTGATGCCCAGCTTCTGTTTTGTCTCAGAATTGGTTATGACAGAGTTGCCGGAACCTTCAGAGCCAGCTGCGGGGATGGTGAGCACCACTCCCAGGGGCATAGCCTTTGTGACCTTTGCCTGGCCGATGAAGAAATCCCAGAAGTCTCCGTCGTAATATACGCCGCATGCAATGGCCTTTACGGTGTCTATTACGCTGCCTCCACCCACGGCGAGGAGGAAGTTGATGTTCTCTTTTCTCACGATGTCTATGCCCTCATAAACCTTGCCTTCGGTGGGATTAGGCTGTATGCCGCCCAGCTCTGCATAGGAGAGACCTTCGGCATCAAGAGAGGCCTTGACCCTATCGAGCAATCCACTACGCACGGCGCTGCCGCCGCCGTATGCAATCAGAACTCGTGAAGCACCATATTTCTTGGCCAGTTGGCCGGTCTTGGTCTCCGTCTCTTTGCCGAAGACGAACTCTGTGGGAGAGTAAAAAGTAAAGTCAAGCATTTCGAATTATCAAATTAACGAATTAACGAATGAGCGAATTATAAGATGTCGAACCTTATTTTACGCGGGCGAGGACGCCCACGCCCCCGGCCTCGGCGGTTCTTCGCACAGTGAAGACTGAGCAGTAAATCCGCGTAAGCATCGCTGCAAAGGTAATGAAATTAATTTATAATGCATAATTCATAATGGATATTTTTTAGTTCATAATGCATAATTCGTAAAATTTAATACTCCTTTTCAATAAATCTCGCGTACGCGCGTTACCTTCTATATAATTCATAATGCATAATTCATCGCTCGGCACTATGTGACGCTTGCGTAACAAGGTGGAGCAAGAATGCAAAATTGTGCGCAATGACAAATTTAGATGAATGCAAGATAGTGACGCTGGCCCGCATCGTTGACCCTACGCGTGGTGCCCTGACTGTTACGGAGCAGGGCAGGGACGTGCCGTTTGATATACGCCGTGCCTACTGGATATATGACGTGCCGAGTGGCGAGAGCCGTGGTGGTCATGCCCATAAGGAGCTGCGCCAGTTGCTTGTGGCTATAAGCGGCTCGTTCAAAGTGGTGCTGGATAACGGCAAGGAGCGCCGCGAGATTATGCTGAATCACCCTTGGCAGGGGTTGCTGATAGTGCCTGGCGTGTGGCGCACATTGGAGGATTTCTCTTCCGGTGCGGTGTGTCTGTGCTTGGCTTCAGAGCATTATGATGAGGAAGAGTATATAAGGGATTATGCTGAGTTTAAGACGCTATACTCCGAGTGATGCCCGTGAATGGGATGCCTTTGTGGAGGCATCCAAGAACGGTACGCTGCTGTTTCTGCGCGGATATATGGATTATCACGGTGTGGGAACAGGCTCAGGGCGTTTCCGTGACTGCTCCTTCATGTATTACGACTTGAAGGGGAGGCTGAGAGCACTCCTGCCTGCCAACATCGAGGGCAGCACGTTGTGGAGTCATCAGGGGCTGACATACGGGGGCTTCATACTCTCTGAGGATACTCGCGCCGAGGAGGTGCTGGAACTGTTTGATGTCACCATTGCCTGGATGAGGCAGGAAGGAGTGACAGAGTGGATGTACCGCCAGGTACCTACGATATACCATCGCTGCCCGGCACAGGAGGATGACTATGCCCTGTGGCGTAACGGAGCGGTGCTGAAGAGCTGTCTTGTCTCAACGACCATTCCCCTGAATGATGCCTCGCTGTACCCTCCCGTAGAGCGTCGCAGACGCCGTGGTGAGCGTAAGGCTATGGAGGCGGGGTACAGGGTAGTGGAGAGTGACAGGCTGGAGCTGTTCTGGCCTATAATGGAGGCTAACCTGCGTGAGCGCTATGGTGTTGCTCCTGTGCATACGCTTCAGGAGATGCAGCTACTGCGGTCACGGTTTCCGGAGAGGATAAGGCTGTTTCTGGTAACCTCACCCCCAGCCCCTCTCCAAAGGCGAGGGGAGACCGTGGTGGAGGCCGGAGTTGTGGTTTATGAATGTAATGACAGAGTGGTGCATGTTCAGTATGGTCATGCTACGCCGCGTGGAAAAGAAATGGGCGCACTGGATTTGCTTTATCTGCACCTTATAGAGAGATACAGGGAGAGGGGATTTGCATATCTTGACTTCGGTAACAGTAATGAGCAAGGGGGCAGATATCTGAATGAAAGCCTGATAGCACAGAAGGAGGGCTTCGGAGGCCGGAGCGTGGTGTATAGGATGTTTGACCTCACCCCCGGCCCCTCTCCCAAGAAGAGGGGGGATGATAGATGAGAGAAGAGATGATGGAGAACCCTGCGGAGAACCGCAGGGCACGGTGGCAGGGGATGAGGGATGAGAGAAAAAGCAATGAGAAGTGATTATTCGAACATATTAAAGGCGACGAGTTTGTTTGGCAGTGTTCAGGGACTGAATATCCTTATCAACATTGTTCGCACAAAGCTTGTCGCTATGTTGTTGGGCCCTGCCGGTGTGGGGCTTAACTCTATATATAATGAGACCCGTGAGCTGGTGCACAGTACCACCAATCTGGGCCTCGATGTCAGCGGAATAAAGAATATCTCGCAGACCTACGAGCGCCTGAAAGGTGAGAGTAGCGAGGAATTGAGCAAGAGTCAGCTGCGTGCCTCCCAGCTCAGCAGCGATGTTTGTCTGCTCCGTTCGTGGATAGCAATACTGGCATTGTTTGGCGCTGTCATAACTGTTCTCTTTGCGCGTCCATTGTCTTACCTTACCTTCCAAGACCCTGATCACACGATGGGTTATGTGCTACTGTCTCCTGTGGTGGCGCTGAGCACGCTGACATGTGGTGAGATGACCATTCTGAAGGGCATTCGTAGGTTGAAGGCATTGGCTACGGTCTCTGTGCTGACTGCCTTTACGGGTATGTGTGTGTCTGTTCCTGTCTATTATGTGATGGGCATCGACGGTATTCTGCCTGCATTGGGGGCTATCTTCTTGGCTTCTCTCATCGTTGTGACAGTATTCTCCTGGAGCTATTTCCCCCCTCGATATGATTTCTCACCTGTGCGCCTTGCCCTCGGGGTACCGTTGCTGAAGGTCGGTACGGCGTTTATGATGGTCAATCTTATAGACAACCTCATACAGCTGCTCGTGCAGTCCTATCTCAACGGTGCGGGTTCATTGCAGACAGTGGGGCTATTCAGCACCAATCTCACCATCACGACAACATACGCCGGCATCTTCTTCGCTGCTTTGGGCAATGACTATTTCCCGCGTCTCTCAGGCATCTTCGGTGACGTGACGGCGCGCATCAACACCGTTCGCCGCCAGTCAGAGATGCTGATGGCGTTGGTAAGCCCAGCTATCGTAGTGATGATGTTTGCGCTGCCCATCATGGTGCCGCTGTTGTTCTCTGAGGAGTTTGTTGATGTCATACCCCTCACGCAACTGGCGCTGATAGCCTTGATGTTCAAGACAGCGCACCTGCCTTTCACCTATACACCTTTGGCAGCAGGCGATTCAAGGACATTCTTCGTGCTCAACTTCATACAGGCCTCTGATGTGCTCCTGGTGATTCCCGGTTATCACTACGGCGGCCTTGTCGGTATCGGTGTGATGCTCATCGTCACCAATGCTATAGACTGGCTGTGCTCTTTGGTGTGCGCATATCGTCGCTATGGTGTCACGATGTCAAAGCCGTCGCAGCTGATGATGCTGGGACAGATGCTGCTGCTCGTGGCTTGTTATGGTTGCGTGCAGAGCCTTACGGGTGTGGCTTATTGGGCCGTCGGTGCGGTGATGGCGCTGCTGAGCATGGCGATAAGCAAGCGAGGGCTGATTTAATGAATAATTAAAAATTCAAAATTCATAATTCTCAATGCTCAACGCTTAACGCTTAACGCTCAACGCTTAACGCTTAACGCTCAACGCTTAATGTTCAATGCTTAATGCATAATGCATAATGCTTAATGCTCAATGTTCAATGTTCAATGACCAATGACCAATGTTCAATGCTCAATGTTCAATGCTCAATGTTCAATGTTCAATGACCAATGTTCAATGTTCAATGCTTAAATGACTGTTTCCATCATTATTGCCGTATATAATGCAGAGAAGTTTCTGCAGCGATGTCTGGAGTCTGTTCTTGGACAGACGTACCGCGATATAGAGGTCATCGCTGTGGATGACTGTTCTACTGATGGTTCTCTGCAGGTGCTGCAGCGCTATGCGGAGCGGGATGACCGTATGAGGGTGTTGCGTATGGAGCGCAACAGCGGTGCCCCAGCAGCGCGCAACAAGGCAATGACGGTGAGC
>JAEEGL011949721.1_pt1 | contig 27451 bp, 24 predicted proteins | sample 9134231 | NCBI WGS metagenome assembly JAEEGL01 (sample SAMN16246548, study PRJNA631951) | gut metagenome | biome: gut microbiome; feature: rumen; material: fiber-attached | host: Bos | place: Iran: Karaj | collected 2018-10
AGATGGCCTCTTCGAGCACCGTGGTGGGACGGTCGATGGAGACGAACTGCTTCATGAGCGACATGCCCGTCTGGTAGAGCACGTAGGGTATGGCCGGATGGCGCGGATGCAGGGACTCGAAGTCCTTGTAGGTCTCGCCGGCGGTCAGGTACTCCTCGTCCAGGTAGTAGGCGTCGCCCAGGGAGAGTTCGGCGTCCACGGTGTACGGGCTGAAGGGATAGGCGTCGCGGAGCTTGTTGTAGAGCTCCACGGCGCGGACGTAGTTCTTGTCGGCCATGGCGTCGTTGGCGGCCTCGAAGATTTCCTGGGCCGTGTCTTCGGCAGGCGGCAGGTAGATCATGTCGATGATGCCGCAGCCGGACAGGCCGGCCAGCATCGCCATCAGAACCAGAGAGCGAAGGAGTTGTCTAGGCATGGAGCTCTTCCAGCAGCAGGTTGGCCGCCTGAGCGGCGGTTGCGCCGTCGCCGGCGGCCGTGACCACCTGGCGGCAGAGTTTGGAGCGGACGTCGCCGGCGGCAAAGATGCCGGGGACGGAGGTGCGCATTTCGACGTCCGTGACCAGAAAGCCGCCCTTGTCCCGCGCGCAGGCTTCGGGGACAAACTCGGCGTTGGGCAGGGTGCCGACAAAGACAAAAAGGCCGTCCACGGCCAGTTCCCTCGTCGAGCCGTCCTTGCGGCTCTTGACGGTGACGGACTTGAGATCGGGATCGCCGTTGAGGGACTCGACGGTGCTGGAAAGGACCAGCTCCACGTTGGGGCACTGCCGGATGCGGTCCTGGTAGACCCCGGCGCCCCTGAACTCGTCGCGCCTGTGGACAAGGTAGAGCTTGGAGACGATCTTCGAAAGATAGAGCGACTCCTCGAGGGCGGAATTGCCGCCGCCGACCACGGCGACGGGCAGGCCGCGGAAGAAGTTGCCGTCGCAGATGGCGCAGTAGGACACGCCGCGTCCGCGCAGCCTGTCCTCGCCCTCCAGCCCGAGCTGGCGGTGCCTGGCGCCGCTGGCGACGACAACGGTCTTCGCGCCCACGGGACCAGCGGACGTCGCCAGCTCGAAGGCGCCGGCCTGGCCGGCAATGCCGGTCACGTCGGCCGTCGAGCGCGTCACGGCAAGGCCTTCGAGATGGGCGTTGAAGGCGTCGGCAAGCTCCCAGCCCTTGATGCCCTTGGGGAAGCCGGGATAGTTCTCCATGGCGTCGGTCAGGAGCACCTGGCCGCCGGGCGTCAGCTTCTCGAAGAGGATGACCGAACGGCCGGAGCGGACCAGATACAGGGCGGCGGTGATGCCCGCCGGTCCGGCGCCGACGACGGCTGCGTCGAAGGTGTCCATGCGGCGGCCTCTAGGCGAGGGCCTTGGACTGGAGCAGCTGGACGATCTGGTCCTTGGGGAGCGCGCCGGTGCGCTGCTCGACGGCTTCCCCGTTCTTGAAGACGATGAGCGTCGGGATGGCGCGGATGCCGAACTTGGTCGGCGTGGCCGGATTCTCGTCAACGTTCATCTTGAAGACGCGCACGCGGCCGGCGAACTCGCCGGCAACTTCGTCGACGATGGGGCCGACGGCGCGGCAGGGACCGCACCAGGGAGCCCAGAAGTCCACGAGCACGGGCAGATCGGATTTGAGGACGGAAGCTTCAAAGGTGGAATCGCTGACTTGTTCGGCCATGACGGTACTCCTCGTTGTTCTGCCGGGGGCAAGCCCCGCAGGCTGTATGTCGTTGTTGCGTTGATTGACGGACGATGTCCCGCTCTTAAATAGGTGCGCCGGCCGCCCCTGTCAACATGGGGCCGGCCCTGCCCTGCCCTCGGCCAGGACCATGTCGTCCGGCACGGCGCGGCCCCGCGGCACGGTTTCGAAGGCCAGATCGTGGCCAAGGCCCCGAGAGGCGTAGACCCAGCCGGCATAGGCCACCATGGCCGCGTTGTCCGTGCACAGGGCGGGGCTTGGCACAAGCAGCCGTCCCCGCATCTGCGCCATGAAGCGCTGGAAGGCGGCGCGCACGAGGCTGTTGGCGGCCACGCCGCCGGCGAGCAGCAGCGTTTTGGCCTCAGGATGGCGGGCAAAGGCGCGCCTGGTCTTGGCCAGCAGCGTCTCCGCCACGGCGAGGTTGAAGGAGGCGCAGAGATCGCAGAGTTCCTTCGGCGCGTCCTCGGTCCGCTCGAGGGGTCTGGGCCAGCTCAGCCCGCACAGCCGATCCCTGGCGGCCAGGGCCGCCGCCGTCTTGAGGCCGCTGAAGCTGAAGTCGAGATTGGCGTTGTCCAGATAGGGGCGCGGGAAAAGCGCGGGATCGGGCGTGCCCATCTTGGCCAGTTCGTCGAGCAGCCGTCCGCCGGGATAGCTCAGGCCAAGGATCTTGCCCGACTTGTCGAAGGCCTCGCCGGCAGCGTCGTCGATGGTGCGGCCAAGGGCTTCGGCCGTCACCTCGTCCCTGAAGCAGTAGAGGCTGGTGTGGCCGCCCGAGACCAGCAGGCCTATGGCGGGGAAGGAAAGCTCCTGCCCGAGGCCGCAGGCCAGAAGGTGCGCCATGAGGTGGTTGACGCCGACAACCCGGCAGCCCGTGCCCAGGGCAAGGCCCTTGGCAAAGGCCGTGCCCACGAGGAGGCTGCCGAGCAGGCCGGGGCCCCGGGAGACGGCGACGCAGTCGATGCCGGCAGGGGACAGGTTCTGGCGGCGCATGAGCTCGTCGAAGAGCGCGCCCATGTAGCGCAGGTGCTCTCGGCTGGCGAGTTCAGGCACCACGCCGCCGAAAAGGGCGTGGATGTCCGCCTGGCTGGCCAGCACGGCGTCCACGAGGGCGCCGTCCCGCACCAGGGCCAGGGCGGTTTCGTCGCACGAGCTTTCTATGCCGAGCACCAGCATGCCGGAACCTGTCCCGTCCGCGGACTAGTCCGCGGCGTGCTTTTTGTAGATCTCGCCGACGGCCTCCACGTCCTTCTTGGACCCGATGAAGAGCGGAGTGCGGGAGTGGAGCTGGGTGGGCTGCTTCTCAAGGATGCGCATGTGTCCGTCCGTGGCCGCGCCGCCGGCCTGCTCGGCCAGGAAGGCGAGGGGGTTGGCTTCGCACATGAGGCGCAGCTTGCCTTCGGGGCGGCCCTTGTAGGGCGGGTACATGTAGATGCCGCCGTAGATGAGGGTGCGGTGGAAGTCGGCAACGAGGGAGCCCACGTAGCGGGCGGAGTAGGCGCCGCCCTTGCTGGAGGGCGCCTTGTGGAAGTGCTCGCAGCACTCGCGGGCGGCCGCGTCCCATTTCTCGCGGTAGCCTTCGTTGCAGGAGTAGACCCAGCCCTGTTCCGGAATCCTCATGTCCGGATGGGAGAGCAGGAACTCGCCCACGCCCGGGTCAAGGGTGAAGCCGTGCACGCCCTGGCCGGTGGAGAGCACCAGCATGGTGGAGGGGCCGTAGAGGCAGTAGCCCGCGGCCACCTGGTTCTCGCCCTTGCGCAGCACCTCCTCGAGGCGCACTTCGCCGGTATTGCCCTCGGGACGGCGGTAGATGGAGAAGATGGTGCCGATGTTGATGTTGACGTCCATGTTGGACGAACCGTCGAGGGGGTCGAAGATCATGATGTAGTCGCCGCGGGGGAATTCGGGCCCGACGCGGATGAGGTCGGGATTCTCCTCGCTGGACATGGCGCACATGGCGCCGGAGCGCTCCATGCGGTAGATCATGATGCTGTTGGCGAGATCGTCGATTTTCTGGACCGCCTCGCCCTGTACGTTGATGACGCCCGTGCCGCCGAGGATGTCGAGCAGGCCGGCCTTGTTGATGCGGCGCGAGATGGTTTTGCAGGACAGAATGAGGTCGTAGAGGAGCCCCGTGAACTTGCCGGTGGCGTGGGGAGACTTCTTCTGGTGGAAGAGCAGGAATTCGGTAACGGTGACGTCGGCCATGTGAACACCTCTCCATGTTTCGCCCCGGTCCCCGCCTTGAGGCGGGGCCGGGAGCCGTTGTGTGCGTGCTGTGCGCTATTCCTTGGGCCCGAAGGGGCTGGGGCGTCCGCCGGGCAGCGTTGCCGGCTGGTCTGCCTTGGGAGCTTCCGCCTTGGGAGCCTCGGCCTTGGGCGCTTCGGCCTTGGGCGAATCCGCCTTGGGGGCCTCGGCGCCCGGCCCGAAGGGGCTCGGACGGCCGCCAGGCAGCGTTGCCGGCTTGTCGCCTGCAGGCGAGGCCTCGCCCTGGCGCGGTCCGAAGGGGCTGGGACGGCCGCCGGGCAGCGTTGCCGGCTGGTCTGCCTTGGGAGCCTCGGCCTTGGGCGTTTCTGCCTTGGGAGCCTCGGACTTGGGCGCTTCCGGCCTGGACGCTTCCGCAGGCTTGGCGCCCCTGGGGCCGAAGGGGCTCGGGGCTTCAAACTGCGTCGCCGGCTCTGCGGGCTCGGGATTTTCAGGCGGCAGCTCCTGCTGGAGCATGGCTTCGCGCATGAGGCGGGCGCGCTGCTGGCGGTACTGCTCGTAGCGGGCCTGCTGCTGGCGCATCATGGCGCGGCGCTGCTGCTCGAAGGCCTTGCGGCGCTCCTCCATGGCCTGGCGCTCGTATTCCTTGCGCTCGGCCTCCTGGCGGGCGAGCTCCTGCTCCTCCTGCGGCGTAGGTCCCTGCTCCTCGCCGCCAAGCCCTTCGCCGCCAAGCCCTTCGGGGCGCTTGCGGGTGCGCTCCTTCTGCGGAGGCGGAGGCAGCTGCTCGCGCTTGGGAAAGTAGGCAAGGCCCTGGGCCGTCCCGCCAGTGCCGTCGGGGAAGGAGCCCGAATCCACGACGCCGAAGACGATGGGCAGGTTGCCGAAGTAGCGTATCTGGTAGGCGAAGGTGCCGTTGGCGTTCTTCACCGTGCCTGCGTTGGACTTGGTCGCGGCCTCGGCCCAGTCGATGCCGGCGAGCGGCGTGGAGGCGAAGTCGTAGCGGCCGGGCCACAGCAGGGCCTGGGGCGTGAGGATGACGACCTCCTGCGGGGTCTTGGCGTGGGCGGCCAGGGTGTCCATGTTGAAGTAGGCGACCACCGCGCCGAGGAAGTCCACGCCGTCGTAGAGGGGCGCCGCGACCAGCACTTCAGGGCCGTGGGGCGTCTGCTGCACGTCGCAGCGCAGCGCGCGCGTGTTCTGCTTGGCGTCCTCGTAGAGTATGGCGTTGAAGTCGAGGGTCTTGGGCTCGCGGCCGGGAGCGGCCTCCTGGCCGAGCACGGTGCCGTCGGCCTTGACGCCGGCAAAGCCGTCGATCCAGGGGCAGCGGGCGAAGAAGTCCTGCATCCAGCCGCGCGTCGGCGGCTTGTCGGCGTTGAGCATGATGCGCTCGAGCCGCTCCAGCTCCACGTCGGTGCTCATCATGCCGTTGGTCAAGGCCTGGCCCCGCTCGGAGAGCACAGCCTTGTCGTCGTAGTCGATGCTGGCCGGCGGGCTGACGTATTCGTGCCAGAGGCTCTTGGTGCCCTTCCAGACGTTCTTCGTGGGCTGCCACTTGGTGCAGCCTGCGCCCATGCCCAGCGCTGCCACCAGGCAGGAAAGCAGCAGGCCCTTGCGTATCGTTGTCGACAAAACACAACTCCCTATAAACGCTAGCTGTTGGCTCTCGCCTCGACGCGCGCGGCGAGGTTCTCGAGCAGAGTGACAAGTTTCGAGGCGGGCCTGGCCGCGCCGTCGGCGCGCTCCGCCGCCGGTGCCTTGCCTGAAGCCTGCGCCTGCGCGGCCTGGAGGGCCTTGAGCTCGTCCCTGCGCCGGCACAAGGCGTCCCGCTCCCCTTCGGGGGCAGCCAGGACGAGCTCGTCGTAAATTTCCGCGGCAGAGGCAAGGTCGCCCTGCTCTGCCAGCACTTCGGCCATGGACCGCGTGCGCAGGGACGCACCGCCGGCTTTCGCCGGCTGGGCGGAGCGCCTGGATGCCGTTCCGGCCTTGGTCGCCACCTTGGCCGGCTCGGGGCGGGACTCGGCGGCAGGCTTGGCCGCGCGGGCTTCCGGCCTCGCAGATTCGGACTTGGCAGATTCAGGCTTGCCGGGGTCAGCCTTGGCCAGTTCAGCCTTGGCAGATGCGGGCTGTGCTGGCTCGGACGCAGCCTTCCCAGCCGCTTCAGGGCCAGCCGCAGGGCCAGCCGCTTCAGGGCCAGACGTTTCAGGGACAGACGCCTTGGATGCCGGCGCCTTGCCCACCAGGATCTCGGTTTTCGTCTGGCCAGCCGGCCCTTCGCCGAAGCTGTCGAGTCCGCGGCGCAGCAGTTCGGCCAGGGTGAGACCGGGCCGCTTCAGGGAGAGGCCGAGCATGCGCACGAAGAGCGCCGGATCGGCCCCAGCCTGGCCTGCGCTGGCGGACCAGGCCGACCAGAAGCCCTCGTAGCGGGCGAGCAGGCCCGCAAGCACCTCGACTTCGGCCGCGCATTCTTCCGTACGCCCGAGACGCTCCAGCAGCTCGACGAGGAAGAGGCGCGCTTCAAGATATTCGCCGTGGCGGGCAACGCCTTCCTTCAGCACCTCGCAGGCCTGTTCGAGATCGCCCTCGCGCTCGAGCATCCGGGCCAGGGGGAAAAAAATCTTGGAATTGGGCTCGAGCGCCAGGACTTCCTTGTACCACTCAATTTTTTCGGTCATCCGAACGGGCTCCTGGTTGAGGGTGCGCGTCGAAAAGGTAGAGCACCTCGTTGGCCCGCAGATAGTGCAGGCGCTGGCGGACCATCTTCTCTACGTACTTGGGATCGTTCTGGAGCAAGCGGATCTCCTGGGACAGTGCGCGGTTCTCGCTGTCGAGCGCCTTGATCTGGGAAGCGATCTGGGCGTGCTCCTCCTTGAGGGCCGCATAGTCGACGAGACCGTTGGTGCCCCAGACCATGCGGTAGAGCAGGAGGATGTTGACGAGCGCAAACGCGCAGAGCAGGAAGACGCGCCAGAACATTACTGCAGCACCTTGTCCCGGTTGGCGGACACGCGGCCTTCCAGAACGCATTCCTTGAGTATCTTTTCAGTGAGCCGCTCGAGCCTGGCAAGCACGTCCTCGTCCACGCTGATGCCGTCGAGGCGGTTGGCGTAGCTCTTCAGCATGTCCATCTCGTCGCCGAGGGCGCGGTCCATGCCCTGGGCGCGGAAGTCCTCCTCCAGGTCGAGGACGGCCGAGATGCAGTTCCTGAGCCGCTCGCGCAGCGCGGTAGTCTTGTCCATGCCTTGCTCCCGCCTGCAGCCCGGCCTAGTTCCCGGCGTCCCTGCCCTGCTCGTCCTTGACGGCTGCAAAGAAGCCCCTGCAGTAGTTCCAGCACGAGAAGACGGCCATGACCATGGAAAGATAGAGGAGCACGGTGCCAAGGCTATGCATGTCCACGCCCCAGAGGGGGTAGTGGAGCATGAGCGGGACGGAGGCGAGCATCTGCAGCACGGTCTTGAGCTTGCCGTACCTGTCGGCTGCGAGGACTATGCCCTCGTCGATGGCGATGGTGCGCAGGCCAGTCACTATGAGCTCGCGCGACACGATGACGATGACGACCCAGGCCGGCGCCCAGCCGAGCATGACCAGCATGATGAGCACCGAGCAGATGAGCACCTTGTCGGCCAGCGGATCCAGAAACTTGCCCATGTTGCTCACCATGTGGCAGGAGCGGGCGATGTAGCCGTCCAGCCAGTCGGTGATCGAAGCCAGAATGAAGGCAAGGGCCGCCAGGCGGCAGGTGATCACGCCCTCGAAGTAGAGCAGCGCCACCACGACGGGAACCAGAATGACGCGCATGAGCGTTATTTTCGTTGCAAGAGTGATCTTCATGGAGAGGCTGCTCCTTCTTGAGGAAGATGCCGTTTCAGCCCTCTCTGCTACCATACTTCCCCTGTGGAGAAAAGGGAAAAAAGCGCGCCGGTCCTGCCGGAGCGCGCAGCAGGCGCGTCGGTCCCGCCTGCGCCGGCAGCTTCTTTCCGGCCTTCGCACCTCTGCCCGGATGCGGTGCTGGGAGGAGAGGCGAAGCAGGCTGCGGCAGGCTTTGCTTGCGCGAAAAAAGGGCGCCCTTCCGGAAGCATCCGGCAAGGGGCGCCCTTTCGGAAGGCCTGGCACAGGGGGCCAGCGCGCAGGACGCAGCCTGCTATTTGCCTTCGGTGCAGATCTTCACGATGTTTCTCGCAACGCTGAGGAAGGCCTCCTGCGTGGGACTGGCCTCCTCCATCTCGACCACGGGCACGCCGTTGTCGGCAGCCACGACGGCGGCCGGATCGAGGGGAATGGCGCCGAGGAAGTTCATCTTCTCCTGCTTGGCGAGCTTCTCGCCGCCACCCTTCTTGAAGAGGTCGATCTCCTTGCGGCAGTGGGGGCAGACAAGCCCGCTCATGTTCTCGATGACGCCCACGGGGCGGGCCTTGGTCACCTGGATGAAGTTGATGCACTTGCGCACGTCGGCAAGGGAGATCTCCTGCGGAGTGGTGACCACGACGCACTCGGCGTCGGGGATGGACTGCAGGATGGTCATGTGCTCGTCGCCGGTTCCTGGCGGGGAGTCGATGACGAGGAAGTCAAGATCGCCCCAGGCCACATCGCCGATGAACTGGCGGATGGCGGAGGCCTTCTTGGGGCCGCGCCAGATGATGGCCTGGTCCTTGTCCTGGAGCAGGGAGTCCATGGAGATGACCTTGAGGTCCTTGTAGATCGCGGGCAGAAGCTGGTTCTGGGCGTTGACGTTGATTTCGGCCTTCTGGAGGCCGAGCAGGTTCGGCACGCTGGGGCCGTGGATGTCGACGTCGAGAATGCCCACGCGGTAGCCAAGCCTGGACATGGCGCAGGCCACGTTGACGGCGACGGAGCTCTTGCCGACGCCGCCCTTGCCGCTCATGACGAAGAGCTTGTGCTTGATGTGCTTGAGGTTGTTGGCGATGTCCCTGTCCTGCTGGGCGATGAGCTCGCTCGGACAGGTGCCGGTGCCTTTGGAGCTGCAGGATCCGGCGGATCCGCAGCTGGAACAGTCAGCCATAGTCACTCCGGTGTCCGAAAGGCATTCCCCGCCGCGCCCGCGTCAGGGGGCAGCGCGGAAGGGGGCCGTGCGGACCGCTAAGGTTGCCACCCGTGGTTGCCCACGAGATCCACGAAGACGGCAGGGCCCAAGTCCTGGCCGCGCAGGGCGCCCCGCTCCTTGCAGTAGCGCTTGAGCCGCTGCTCGCGCGGACGCCCGCCTACAGGAATAAGCATGATTCCCTTTTCGTCAAGCTGCCCGGCCAGCGGCGCGGGGACCTGGGGGCCGCCGGCCGTGACGATGATCCGGTCAAAGCGCAGGTCGCCCGTGATGCCGCCCGCCATGCCGAGGGTGCCGTCGCCAAGGCGCATGCACACCCTGCCGGGCCTGAAGCCGACCAGGGGGCCTGGCTGGGGAAAGGCCGGGGCTCCGGCAGGGGGGCTGGCGTCGACGTCGAGGCCTAGTCCCGACAGGACGGCGGCCGCGCGCCGGTAGAGGCCGGGCAGGCGCTCCACGGTGTAGACCCGGCAGCCGAGGCAGGCCAGCACGGCCGCCTGGTAGCCCGAGCCCGTTCCCACCTCGAGCACGCGCATGCCCCGGGAGAGGCCGAGCAGCGAGGTCATGCGGGCAACGGTGAAGGGGTGGGAGATGGTCTGGCCAAAGCCGATAGGCAGGGTCTGGAAGGCGTAGGCCCTGGCCCTGAGGGCCGGGTCCACGAAGAGGTGGCGCGGCACGGCGCCCATGGCCGCCAGCACCGCCTGGTCGGCGATGCCCTGCCGCTCGAGCTCGCGAACCATGAGCCTGCGGCTGCGCTCAGCCACGGCTTCGGCCGCGCTCAGGGCCTGCGCCCTTTCCCGTGCAAATCGTGCCTCGTCCATACGCTCCTGCCATTGCGCCCCGCCAGGGGCGATCCTGATTGCCAAACTGGTAAAGCCTTTCCCCTGCCCTGTCCACACCTTTACGAGGAAGAGCGCCGCGGCCTAGGCTCGCCGCATGGCCCGAACGCCGGGAGGCCTGGGCTCCTATCTTAGAGTTTTTCTAGAAACTTGATTATCCGGCCCCCTTGTGCAAGATTGCCTCTCTGGAGCGCGGCGCCCGGCCGCGCGCCCCAAGCACCTAAAGGAGTCCTTGAAGATGCGAAGCCGCCTTCTGCCGAATCTGCTCGTCGTCCTCGTCCTGGCCGTCCTGGCCTTCGGGGTGTGGTCCTTCGTCTACGACATGGAGGGCCCGGAGATAGCCGTCGAGCCCAAAGTGGACCGCATCTCTCCGAACACGAAGCTCACCGTCCGCATGCAGGACAAGGCCGGCGTGCGCGAGCTTGCCCTCGCCATACGCCGCGACGGCCAGGTGCAGGAATTCTTCCGCGCGCGATACGAGGACGCGCCGACGGATCGCACCGAGACCGTGCCCCTGAAGAACGCGAATCTCCAGGACGGCGCCTTCGAGCTCGAGATCAAGGCCACGGACGGGTCGCTGGCCGGCTTCGGCCACGGCAACACCCGCACCCTCTCCCTGCCCATGACCCTCGACACCCAGCCGCCGAGGCTTTCCATCAAGACCCTGCCCCCGCACATCGGCCGCGGCGGCTGCGCCGTGATACGCTACACGGCCAGCGAGGAGATCCACGACACGGGCGTGCTCATCAACGGCAACTTCCTCGTGCCCGCCTTCCTCCAGAAGGACGGCTCCTGGGTCTGCATCTACCCCTTCCCCTACAGGATGAGCCCGCAGGACTTCCGGAAGAGCGTCGAGATCACGGCCGCCGACGGCGCCGGCAACGTCACCCGCAGCCACATCACCGTCATGCCCTTCGACCGGAAGTTCAAGGACGACAAGCTCACCATCACCGACGCCTTCCTGGGCCGCGTCTACGAGAAGCTCTCCCACCTGACCCCTGGCGTCACCGACCCCATGCAGTGCTACCTTGCGGTCAACGACGCCGTGCGCCGCCAGAACATGGAGCGGCTCTTCGAGCTCACCCGCAGCTCCGCCGGTGCCATGCTCTGGAACGGCGGCTTCATGCCCCTGCCGAGAGCCGCCGTGCGCGCCAACTTCGCAGACCACCGCACGCTCTACTACAACGGCCAGCTCATCGGCGAGGCCTCCCATCTCGGCCTCGATCTGGCCAGCCTGCGCAACGCCGAGATCCCGGCAGCCAACGACGGCAGGGTGGTCTTCACCGGGGAGCTCGGCGTCTACGGCAACCTCTGCCTCATCGACCACGGCCTCGGCGTCTTCTCCCTCTACGCCCACATGCAGAACTTCGACGTCAAGACAGGCGACGCCGTGACCAAGGGCCAGATCATCGGCCGCACCGACCAGACTGGCCTCGCCTTCGGCGACCACCTGCACTTCGGCATCATCGTCGGCGGCATCGAGGTCACCCCCATCGAATGGCTCGACCCCAAGTGGGTGAAGAACATCGTCGACAACGTCAACGGCGTGGCAGCTCCCCAGGGCCAGGCGCCCCAGGCCGGCCAGAGTTCCGGCAAGGCGACCAAGGGCAAGCGCAGGCGCTAGACGCGCAAAGCCCTCCCGGCCTGCGCCGGAAGGGCTGGAAAAGGGGCCTGCGCCCCTGGCATGGCCTTTGGCTCAGCGTCCGCGCCTGGCGATGAGGAAGCGCACGTCGTCCGCGACATTCTTGCGGAAGTAGCAGAACACGCCGTGCTTTTCGTGGTTGTACTCGCTGTTGTTCCAGCGATCCTCCAGGGTATTGTCCTCCTGACGCATGTCGCTGAGCAGGAATTCCGAGACGCCCCGCTGGTTGGCGACCTTGTCGAAGGAGGAGCTCGAGGCGTCCGAGAGGCTGACAACATAGTCCCCCGAGCGCTCCCGGCTCTCGGTGAAGAAGGCCCGGTAGGGACCGTCGTAGCCCTCGAGGACGGGGGCCTGGTCGTAGAGCGTGGCGCTGGCCTGATGCGCCGGATCCTTTTTCTTCTTCTCCTGGCTTGCGGCGTAGCCGACCAGGGCGGCCGTGCCGATGACGGCGGCCGAGCCGACGAGCAGGGGCGCCATGTAGCGCGACTCGCAGCCCGCAGTGACCAGCGAGGCTGCGATGAGGCAGGGAAGCGCGTATTTCTTCAGCAACATGGGAACCTCCACAGGTTGAGTGCGGGGTGAAGAGGTCTTGACGGCGGCCTGCAGGCGTGCAGGACCTTGGCAAGGTTCATTGGTACTTCGCCAGGATGCCCTTGCCAAGCCCTTTCTTGCCAGGCCGCCGCCCGCCCGGCCTTTTCAGCAGGTCCGCCTGGCCGCGGCAGGGACGTATCCCAGACGGCGCTGGCCAGAAGGTTTCCTCTGGCAGGCATGAGGCAATCGGGCATGCGTGCGCCCTGGAGTCGCGCCAAGTGTCGCGCCAGTTGCCCCGCTAGGCGCCGAGGACCTGCCTGAGCAGGGCAAAGAGCTTGTCCAGATCGATGGGCTTGACAAGGTGGCCGTTCATGCCGGCATCCCGGCCGGCCTGGATGTCCGCGTTGCTGGAGTTGGCCGACAGGGCGATGACGGGCACCTTGGCCTTGGCCTTGTCCGCCAGGGCGCGGATGGCGCGCGTGGCCTCGAAGCCGTCCATGTTGGGCATCTGCAGATCCATGAGCACCACGTCGTAGTGGCCGGCCGCGGCCTGCTCCACCTTGGCGAGGGCCTGGACACCGTCCTCGGCCTCATCGACTTCGAAGCCGTTCATGGCAAGGACGGCCGCCGCAATTTCGCGGTTGACCTCGATGTCATCCACCAGCAGCACGCGTCTGCCAGTGAAGTCCACGTCCTTTCCGCTGGCCTCCTCGGCCTGGCGGCTCTGGCAGCCCAGGGCCTTGGCGAGGGCCCGGCGCAGCTCCGAGGCGAAGACGGGCTTGGCGCAGATGGCAGCCACCCCCGTTCCCTCGGAGGCCTTCCTGACCCGCTCGATGTCGTAGGCCGTGACGAGCACGAGGCCGATGCCGCGCCCCGCAGACGCGGCCATGTCCGCCATCGCCCTGGCCGCGTCCACGCCCGACATGTCGCGCATGCGCCACTCGAGGATGCAGACGTCAAAGGGATCGTCTGCGCTCAGGGCCGCGTCGGAGCGCTGGATGGCCTCGTGGCCGGACATGGTCCATTCGGCGGACGCCCCCATGGCCTCGAGATGCCCGATGAGGGCCCTGCAGGCATTGCTGTCGTCGTCGGCCACCAGCACCTTGAGGCCCGAGGCATCGAAAGGCTCCGAGGCCTGGCTTTCATTTCCGCCCACCGTGCGGAAGCGGAAGCCCAGGATGAACTCCGTGCCCTTCCCGAGCTCGGACTCCACGCGGACGGTGCCCTGCATGAGGGCAATGAGGTTCATGGTGACGGCCATGCCAAGGCCGGTTCCGCCCAGCCTCTGTTCGGCGTCGCCGCCCTCGCGCTCAAAGGCCTGGAAGTTGCGCGCCAGAAATTCCTTCGACATGCCGATGCCGTTGTCCTTCACGCGGACCTCGAAGCTGGCCTCGTCGGCGCTGCCTTCCGGCTCGAGCTCGCGGATGTTGACCTCCACGTGGCCGCCCGGCGGGGTGAACTTGATGGCGTTGCCGCAGATATTGATGAGGATCTGGGACAGGCGCAGCCTGTCGCAGAGTATGTTCTCGTGCCGCACGCCGATGGCGTTGACGTCCACGGTATGGCGCTTGGCGGCGACCTGGCCGAGCAGCATGACGTGGAGGGCGCGCATGAGCTCGGGAATGTTCACCGGCGAGAGGTGGAGCTCCACCCTGCCCCCCTCGATCTGGCTCATCTCGAGCACGTTGTTGATCAGCGAGAGCATGTGGCTGCTCGAGAGGTTGATCTTGTGCAGGTAGGCGTGGATGGTCGGCACGTCGTACTTGGAGAGCGCAAGGTTCGTGAAGCCGATGACGGCGTTCATGGGCGTCCGGAAATCGTGGGACATGCTCGAGAGAAAGCCGCTCTTGAGGCGGCTGGCCTCCTCGGCCTGAATGCGCCTGGTCTCCACCTGGTTCCAGCGCGTGCGCATGAGCCAGTACATGCCGAAGACAACGGCGATGATGAGGGCCACAAGGGTCAGCTGGAGGGCGCTGTCGCGCACCAGGTGCTGGCCGAAGGCCTCCACCTGCTTCCCGATGAAGACCTCGTCCGGCGTGCCCGGCAGGACGTTGAAGTGCTCGGCTGTCTTGGCCATGATGCCGAGGGCCGTCTCGTGCGCCTCCTGGCGTATCCACTGATGGGAGGCCTTGAAGATGAAGAAGAGCATGAAGAGCCACACCAGGGCGGAGTGGCCGAAGCGTCCCTCGCGGTCGCGGCCGAGCACCGAGAGGAAGAAGCAGATGCCGAGTATGCCCCAGACTGCGAAGAGGCAGTAGCTCTCCGTGGCCAGGCTGCCTATGGACCACACGCTCGGCATGGAGACGAAGAAGAAGAAGGCGCAGCCTATGACGGTGCCGGCAAGGCCTGCGGCAGCGTGCAGCCTGTCCCCTTCCCTGCGCGCCTGCACGAAGGCCGCCGCCGAGACGTAGGCGTAGACGATGGAGGCGCACACGGAGGAGACGTCCACGACCCAGCCTATGGTGGTGCGGCCCGTGCAGGCCACGGCGATGGAGACAGCCATGAGGAAGAGGATGGCGCTGCGCGGGATGCCGCGCTCCGTGCGCATCCCGAACCAGGGGGGCAGGACGCCGTGCTCGGCCAGGGAGCAGGAGAGGCGCGACAGCGCGATGGTAAAGCCCGTCACGGCCGTGCCCACGGCTGCCAGCACGCAGGCTGCCAGCACAGCCTTGCCAGAGCTTCCCATGTGCTCGGCAACGACGCTGAAGACGGGCATGCCGGACATGCCGGCCCCGCCGCCTGCGGCCTTGGCGCTGGCCCAAGCCTGCCAGCCCTCCTTGACAAGGGGGGCCGCGGCCACGGCGACGAGGGCTGCATAGGCGGCTACGGCGCAGAGCAGGGCACAGGCGACCGGCCAGAGGAGGAAGCGCCTGGAAAAGTTGATCTCGCCCGCCACGTGGGAGGTGGCCTCGAAGCCCACGAAGGCCCAGGGGGCCAGCGCCAGGGCGCCGAAGATCTGGAATGCATGGCTTGCGCCCGGCGCAAAGGCGGGAGCCAGGCCGGCAAGGCCGCCCGAATCGGCGAAGACGTCGGCAAAGCACCAGGCAATGCCTCCTGCCAGCAGGACGGCCAAGCCCGTGTTCAGCCGCACGGCCCAGCGGTTGCGCCACAGGCAAAGGCAGCCGAAGAAGAGGATCACGCCCGCCGACAGCAGCACCTCGCCAAGCCAGACTTCGTAGCCTGCCACTGTGTAGTGGAGGCCAAACTTGAGCGCGTTGCCGCCGTAGCGGCGCACCAGCAGCGCGAAGGCAGTGGCGTTGGCCCAGATGATGGAGGCGTAGGCCAGCCAGAGAAACCATGCGCAGAGGAAGGCGTGGTCGCAGCCAAGGGCCTCGCGCACGTAGCTTGTGCTGCCCCCGCCGTCGTTTCCGCGCCGTGCCATGTAGTGGTAGTTGACCCCCACGACCAGCAGGCAGAGGGCGCCCAGCAGCAGGCCGAGGCAGGTGCCGAGCGGTCCTGCCAGCGGCAGGAAGGTGGTGCCCGGCATGACGAAGGCGCCCCAGCCCACGCAGCAGCCGAAAGCCAGGCCCCAGACGGCAAGGGGGGTGAAGCGCCAGGCAGGGGTGCGCCCTTTCGAATCCGACCGTTCCGTATCCATTGGCTCTGAATTCATTGGCTAACAAACTTGAATTATTAGCGATTTAAAGAAACCAAATTGTATTCCTGCAGCCATGTTTTGGCAAGCGGCCAAAAGTCGCCGCCGCCGTCTGGCAGCGCCTAGCCAAACGCCTGTCTCAGCGCCTGTCCAAGCGCCCGGCGCGTTCCGCATCGTCCTTGGCGCAGCGCGTCAGCAAGGCGGGCGGGCACCCAGTGGATAGCCAGAGCCCAGCCAGCACCCAGTCAGCGTGCAGTGCCGGCGTCTGGGCGCCCCGTCTGCCCTGCCGCCGGCATGTCGCAGCCTTCCCACTCGTCCGGGAGCTCCCGCCGGAATCGGCGCCAGTCGGGCGCCTGCCTGTCCTCCGCCGACGGCTCCCAGAAGCGCATGCGGGCAAGGCTGGCCTCGCCCATGAAGCCGCCACGGACTATCCTCCCCTCCTGGACGAGGCAGAATTCCTCGCCAAAGCCCGGACGGCAGACCCGCACGCCCCTGCTCCCCAGTTCAAGCGCTTCGTCAAAGGTCATGCCCGGCCTCCCTGGCGTGCGAAACAGGATCCCTCGGGGCAAAGGCTTTCAGCACAGGGGCTTTCGGGACAGGCGGCCTCGGAAGCGGGGCTGCCGGGAAAGGCATCGCCGTAGTGCACCTTGAGCAGGGTCAGGCCGCAGGCCGGCGCTGTCCGCGAACGGAGCAGCTCCCGGGGACGGCCCTGAAGGAAGGACGGCACCTTGCCAGGCGCAAGCTTCCCCTTGCCCACGTCGTGGAGCAGGCCTGCGATATTGCGCACCATCTGCTTGAGAAAGCCCGAGCCCGTGACGTCGAGCCGAAGGCAGGGCCTGTGCGGGGGGAGAGAGGGGCCTGCCTTGGTCAAGACCGCGTCCCAGCTCTCTTCGGCAAGCTCCAGGGCATAGAGGGTGCGCACGGTGTCCTTCACGGGCGTGCCGGCATTGGCGAAGCTCGCAAAGTCGTGCGTGCCCTTGAAAAGCTCCAGAGCCTTGCGCATAGGTGCCTCGTCCAGGGGCCCGCAGCGCCAGACGAAGGGTCCAAGCCAGGGAAGCGCAAAGCCAGGCTCCTGCCAGAAGCGGTAGCGGTAGGTCTTGGCCCTGGCGGAAAAGCGGGCGTGGAAGTCCCCGGCACAGGGCTCGCAGGAAAGCACCCGGATGGCGTCGGGCAGGAGGGCGTTGAGCGCGTGCCGCCAGTCCCGGATCTTCGGAAAGCGTTCGTCTTCCACGTCGCAGTGCACCGTCTGCCCAAGGGCGTGGACGCCAGCGTCCGTGCGGCCGGAGCCAAACGCGGCAACGTGCACGCCGGCAAGCCTTGAGAGGGCCTGCTCCAGCTGGCCCTGCACGGTGCGCAGGGCCAGCGCCGGTGCCTGTATCTGCCAGCCGTGCCAGCCTGTGCCCTCGTAGGCGAGGACGATTTTCAGGCGCATGGCGCGAAAGGGTGCCCCTTCCCTACTCCTTGGACTGGCCTTGCTCGGTGCCGTCGGCGATGCGCTTCAGGTACTTGCTGCGGCAGTCGTAGCTGCAGAAGTGGTAGACCTTGTCGCCGTCGCGCACCGTGACGCTGTCGTCCACCGGCACGTAGGCCCCGCACTCGGGATCCTTGACCATCTCGCCGGCCTCGATCTTCTTCTTCATGTTCTTGCTCTCCTCCTGCTCGTCCTTCTTGCGCTTCTTGAGGAAGTCGTTGGCGAAAAGGCGGTAGAGCAGATATACGGCGAGGGCGAGGACTATCCATCTGATCATCGAAAGACTCCTTGACGGGCATGGACGGGCATGGCGACAGGCTGAGGCTATGGCGCGCAGGGGCGCGCAGAAAGGGACGCTAGCACGAAGCCGGCTCCGCGTCATGGAAAAAAAGGGGCGCCTGGCAGAAAGCGGCCAGACCTACTGCCAGATGCGGTCGCCGTCCGAGAACCAGCGAAACGCTTCCAAGCACGTGCCCACAGGAGTGCCCTGGATCGCGATGTCCGGCGCAATGTCGCGCAGAGGCACAAGCCAGAAGGCCCGCTCCTTGAGCCTCGGGTGCGGCAGGGTGCAGACGGGGTGGTCCGAGACCAGATCGTCGAAGAGCAGCATGTCGATGTCTATGGCCCGGGGGCCGTAGCGCAGATTGGGATCAGTGCTTCTGACCCGGCCGAGGGCGGTTTCGAGCTCGAGAAGGCGCTGCATGAGCGGCACGGGCTCCCAGGAGGCGTCGGCAAAAAAGCGCGCCACCTGGTTGGAGAACCAGGGCTGGTCCGCATAGAGCTGGGGCTCGGTGCGGTAAATGGGGGAGGCCTCGTCGAGAACGAGGCCGGGGATGCGGCCAAGCTCCTCGAAGGCCTGCGCAATGCGCCTGGCAGCTGGGGGCTCGTTGGCGCCAAGGCCGAGGTAGACGGTATGCTTTTCCATAGCGCGAATATCATAGCGGGAGCCCCTGCCAGCGTCAAAGGCGCCGTCGCGCCATCGCCACGCCATGGTCCCCGTCTCCCTTGTCCCGTCGCCCAGACCTTCCGGCCAGCCTCCCTTGCCCGCATGCGCGAGAGGGACTACCATGCTTGCCAGTCAGGATGCCAGACAGGAGGCTGGACGGCGTCCGCTTCCACCCCCTTTTTCCCAGCCAGCTTGAAGGATCCCATGCCAGCCGCGCTTCTGCCCGATCTCAAGACCCTGCAGGGCCTTGCCCGCCAATGGGAAGACGCCCTGCTCGCCGAGCGGGGGCTCTCGCCTGCCACGGAGGCTTCCTATGCCCAGGACATAGGCTGCCTGCTGGCCTTTCTCGAGACCCTCGGGGGAGGCGGGAGCGGAGCCTGCAGCTTCGACGACGCCTCGGCAGACTGCTTTCTTGCCTGGCGCAGGGCCCAGGGCGACGCGCCGAAGACCCTGGCCAGACGCCTTTCGGCCATGCGCTCCTTCTTCCGCTACCTCGTGGACGAAGGCGAAGTGTCCGCCAATCCGGCCGTGGACTGCGAGAATCCCAAGCTCCCCCTGCATCTGCCGGAATTCTTTTCCCAGGAAGAGATCGCGCGCGTGCTGGCAGCCCCAGATCCCGCCACGGACCGGGGCCGGCGCGACGCCTGCATGCTGGCCCTGCTCTACGCCGCCGGCCTGCGCGTCTCGGAGCTTGTCACGCTTGAGCTCAAGGACGTGGATCTGGCCAGAGGGACGATCAGCGTCTTCGGCAAGGGCCGCAAGGAGCGCACCGTGCCCGTGCACGCCCGCATGCAGCGCGATCTGCAGGCCTACCTGACCGAGGTGCGCCCGCGCTTTTCCCCTGCCTGCCCCTGCGTTTTCGTCGGCCGCAGGGGCCTTGGCCTGACGCGCCAGTACGTGTGGAAGCTCGTGAAGGAGGCGGCCCGCCAGGCCGGCATCGCCAGGGAAGTTTCGCCCCACACCTTCCGCCACAGCTTCGCCACGCACCTGCTGGAGGGCGGAGCGGACCTGCGCGCCGTCCAGACCCTGCTCGGCCACGCCGACATCGCGGCCACGGAGATCTACACCCACGTGCAGGCCCGGCGCCTTGCCGAGCTGCACCGCAAGTTTCATCCAAGGAGCCGGTCGTGAACACCCCGCAAGCCCCGCAGTCCGGGGCCAACTCAACCCTCGTCACCTGCCACTCCAACGCGGACTTCGACGCGCTGGCGGCCATGCTGGCGGCAGCCCGGCTCAGCGCCCCCTGCGACCTGCTCTTCCCCGGCACCCAGGAGAAGAACCTGGACGCCCTCTACGCCGAGCTCAAGGAAGGCCAGGACAGGCGCAGCAACGGCTGCGCCTTCGTGGACGCGCAGACGGCTGACTGGGCTCGCTACCGCCGCCTCGTCGTGGTGGACACCCGCCAGCGCTCCCGCCTGCAGCACGTCTGGCCCCTGCTGGACAATCCCCAGGTCGAGACCGAGGTGTGGGACCACCATCCCGACACCGCAGACGACATTCCGGCCCATACCGTGCACGTGGCCGTCTCCGGCTCCGCCACGAGCATGCTCGTGGAGCGCATACGCGAGCGGGGCCTCGATCTCTCGCCCGAGGAGGCGACGCTGCTGGGGCTCGGCATCTACTCCGACACCGGCTCCTTCTCCTACTCCTCGACCCGGAGCAGCGACTTCGAGGCCGCTGCCTGGCTGCTCGGCCAGGGCATGGACATCAACGCTATCAACGAGCGCGCATCCTTCGAGATGACCAAGGCCCACGTGCAGGCCCTGAACAGCCTGCTCGAGTCGGCGGAGACCTTTGCCTGCAACGGCGCCCAGGTGGTGCTGGCCGAGGCGACGCTGGAGCACTACCTCGGCGACTTCGCCTACCTCGCCCACAGGCTCATGGAGATGGAGAAGTTCGAGATCCTCTTCGCCATAGGCCGCATGGACGACCGCATCCAAGTGGTGGCGCGCTCGCGCTCCAACGCCGTCAACGTGGGCGCCATCTGCTCCGCCTTCGGCGGCGGCGGCCACGTCTACGCGGCCTCGGCCAGCGTGCGCGACAAGTCCCTGGCCCAGGTGCGCGACGAGATCCTGCGCCAGCTCAGGCTTCAGGAGCCTGACGAGAAAAGGGCGCGCGACTACATGTCCTCGCCCGCCATCGGCCTCGAGGAGGGCCACTCCATCGCCGAGGCCGACGAGCTCATGCTCCACTTCGGGCTCAAGGGCGTGCCCATCTTTGCCAAGGGAACCAGGCGCTGCCTCGGCGTCCTGGACGTCCAGGTGACCCAGAAGGCCCTTGCCCACGGCCTGGGGAGCGCCCTCGTCGACGACTACATGCTGCGCCGGGCCAAGAGCCTGCCGCCCACGGCAGACCTGCGCGACATCACCACGGTCATCGTCGGCTCCCGCCAGCGCCTCGTCCCCATCGTCGAGGACGACGCGGTGGTGGGCGTGGTGACCCGCACGGACCTCATCAACATCTTTGCCCGCGAGCCCGGCCGCATGGAGCCCCAGGAGCGCAGTCCCCGCAGCCGCAGCGTCTCCAAGGCCCTGCAGGAGCGCATGCCGGACGGCATCCTGGAGCTGCTCACGGCCGCGGCCTCCCTTGGCAGGGAGCTTGGCATGCACGTCTATGCCGTGGGCGGCTTCGTGCGCGACCTGCTCCTCAAGACGCCCAACTACGACATCGACCTCGTGGTCGAAAACGCCAATCCCGAGGGCAGCGGCAACGCCATCACCTACGCCCAGGCCCTGGCCGCGCGCCTTGGCGGCCGCGTGCGCGAGCACCAGAAGTTCCTCACCTGCACCGTCGTCTACCCCGGCTCCGAAGGCAAGGAGGAGCGCGTGGACGTGGCCACAGCCAGGCTCGAGTACTACGAGCAGCCCGGCGCCCTGCCCACCGTGGAGCACTCCAGCATACGCATGGACCTCTACCGCCGCGACTTCACCATCAACGCCCTGGCCATACGCCTCGACGTCTCCCCCATGGGCCAGATCGTGGACTTCTTCGGCGGCCAGCGCGACATCAAGGACAAGCTCATCCGCGTCCTGCACACCTTGAGCTTCGTCGAGGATCCCACGCGCTGCCTCAGGGCCGTGCGCTTCGAGCAGCGCTACGGATTCCGCATCGGTCCAGGCACCGAAAAGCTCATCAAGAACGCCGTGGCCCTCAAGCTGCCCGGCAAGCTCTCTCCCTCGAGAATCTTCAACGAATTCGAGCACATCTGCGCCGAAGAGACGGCCAGCCAGGCCTTAATGCGACTCTCTGATCTGGGTCTGCTCCAGGCCATCCACCCCCTGCTCGCGGCCCCGCCGGAGAAGGAATACAGCCTCAGCCGCGTGGCCAAGGTCGTGGCCTGGTACCGCCTGCTCTACTTCGAGGAGCCCATGCGTCCCTGGATGCTCTACTTCCTCGCCCTTGCCGGCCAGGCCTCCTACGCCGAGACCCTCGAGTGCTTCATGAAGCTTGGCATCCCCCTCTCCTTCAAGGAGGAACTCATCGGCGGCCGCGAGAAGATGCGCTACGCCCGCCAGCAGCTCAGGCGCCTCATGAAGCAGGGCGAGGGGCAGTTCAAGGTCTCCGAGCTCTGCCGGGCACTTCATCCCCTGCCGCTGGAGTGCACGCTCTACCTCATGGCCGAGTCCAAGGAGCCCGAGACGAGGCGCGCCATCTCCCGCTACATCACCTCCTGGCGCATTGCCAAGCCCGACCTCGACGGCCACGACCTCGAGCGGGCCGGGCTGGCGCCAGGACCTGCCTACGGCGTCATCCTGCGGCGCCTGCTCCAGGCCAAGCTCGACGGCGAGGCCCCCGATCCGGCGGCCCAGGAGGCCCTGGCGGCCGAACTGGTGCAGATGGCCAAGGACGGCCGCCTCGAGATCCCAAGGCCCGAGAAGAAACGGCTCAGGTCCAAAGCCGCCCGCCGGCGGGAGGAAGCCCTTCAGGAAGCCGGCAAGGACCGGGGACCGGAAGCTGGCACGGCCGCGGCCACAGGAGCTGAACCTGATGCTGGATCAGGCGCCGGACCTGAAGCTGCACCTGCACCTGAAGCGGCCGGCGCCGGGCAGGTCCAGCCCTGATGCCGGATCAAGGCCTCCAAATGCTCGCGCTTCTTTTGGAAAGCCTTGCCCCCGTCTGGCAAAGGGGGTACTGTCCTTTCTGCTTTTGCCGCGCGCCAAGGCCCTGCCGAACCCTGCGTCGAGCCTCTCGCGGGCCTGGCCGCCAGGACCTTGGAACAAAGGCTCAAGCTCTGCTTTAACATCAAAACCAGTTCAGCGAGCAAGGACGGGTTATCCATGAAACACCTCTGGGCGCCCTGGCGCATCAGCTACATCCTCGGCCCCAAGCCGGACGAATGCGTCTTCTGCCTGCCCGAGAGCAGGGAGGAGGACGAGGAGCGGCTCGTTCTGCACCGCGGAAAGCGCTGCTTCGTCATCATGAACAAGTACCCGTACAACAACGGGCACATCATGGTCTGCCCCTACCGCCACGTCATGCGCCTGACCGACCTCAGCCAGGACGAGGCCCACGAGATGATGGACTACCTCCAGTTCTGCTCCGAGGTGCTCAAGCGCCACTTCCGCTGCCAGGGCATCAACGTCGGCCTCAATCTGGGCGAAGCCGCAGGAGCGGGCATACGCGAGCACCTGCACTTCCACCTGGTTCCCCGCTGGAACGGCGACTCCTCGTTCATGGCCGTCATGGACGAGGTGCGCACCATGCCCGAGGCGCTCGGCTCCACGTACGCCAGCCTGAAGCCGTACTTCGAAAACGCCCCCACCACCCGCTAGGAGAAGCCATGCGCTACGTCAAAGTCCTTCTGCTTGCCGTCTTCTTCTTCCTGAGCCTGGTCTTCCTCTTCCAGAACCAGACCGTCCTCAACCAGAAGCTGACCCTCCAGTTCAACCTGCTGGCCATTCCCAACATGACCTCCATCGAGCTGCCTTTCTACTACCTCATCCTGGCGTCCTTCCTCGCCGGCTGCTGCATCACCCTCGTGCTCCTGCTCTGGGACCGCATGCGCCTCTCCGCGCGCATACTCAACCAAACCTGGCGCATCAGCAACCTCGAGAGCGAAAACAAGAAGCTCATCGACAGCATGGAGAAGCTTGCGGCCATCGAGGAGGAGGAGCGCCCCGGCCTCTTTGCCCGCATCAAGGCGCAGTACATCGAGGCCAGGGAGGGCAGGAACAGGAAGCTGCTGGGCGAGCAGGCCGCAGCCGAGGCCAAGGCCGACGCAATGCCGGCGTCCTCCTACGAGGAGCCCGCAAAGTAGCGCTTTCGAGACCACCCGTTTTTTCCTGTCCGGCGGCCGGCAGCCCCACCTGCCGGCCGCCGCTTTTTCTGCCCCCTGCCAGGCACAGTCCCCGGACGCGGCATTCCACGATGTCCAAGGCGCCCAAGGCACTCCAGACACCCCAGGCAGCTCAGGCAGGTAAAGGCTCCTTGCACCCATGAGCGAAGCAGAAGACAAGCTGTCCCCCAGAGCGGCCGCAGAGGCCGATGCAACAGACGCCCCCAATGCGCACGATGGTCCCGGTACGCCCTATGCACCCGGTACGCCCGGTGCCGGCGGCGGCATCCACGCCGACAGGCCGCAGAAGGCCAAGGGCCCGGACCGCAGCCAGTTTGCCGAGGGTCCCGTGCTCGATGCCGGCGCCCCCAGCGAGGACAGCCCCGAGTCCGAAGCCAGGGCCTGCGAAAGTCCCGGCGAGGGCTACCGCATCACGCCCATGTTCGAGCAGTACCTCGAGCTGAAGCGCCAGTATCCGGACGCCCTGCTCTTCTACCGCATGGGCGACTTCTACGAGCTCTTCTTCGAGGACGCCAGAACGGCGGCCCGCGAGCTCCAGCTGGCCCTCACCTCCAGAGGCCGGGGCGAGGCCAATCCGGTTCCCATGTGCGGCGTGCCCTGGCACGCCATGGAGACCTACGCCTCCCAGCTCGTGGCCAAGGGCTACAGCCTCGCCGTCTGCGAGCAGACCGAGGATCCCAAGCAGGCCAAGGGCCTGGTCAAGCGAGCCGTGACCCGGGTGATCACGCCCGGCACCGTCTTCGAGGACGAGCATCTTGCCGGCAAGCGGCACAACTACCTGGCCTGCCTCTGCGCAGACCAGGGACGGGCAGGACTGGCCTGGGCCGACGTCTCCACGGGCGAGTGGAGCGGCATCGAGTCCGCCGAATCCGCCTGCTGGCAGTGGCTTGGCAAGTACGCGCCCAGCGAGCTGCTCCTCCAGGAAGGCGTGGAGCCGCCCCGCTCGGCCGATCTCTCCGCCATGCGCGTGGTGCGCCGGCGCCGCCAGGCCTTCGACCTGCGCCAGGCCGAAGCGCGGCTGCTCGAGATCCAGCACGTCAAGGATCTCGGCGCCCTCGGCCTCCAGGCAAGCCCCCTGCTGACGCGCTCCGCCGGCGCCCTGGCGAGCTACCTCGTCCAGACCCAGAAGCGCCAGCCAGACCACATGCTGCCCTTCCGGCCCCTGGACACGGGCGCCTGCCTCGTGGTCGACGAGCTCTCGGAGCGCAATCTCGAGCTCTTCCAGCGGCTCAACGGCGCAAAAGGCCGGGGCACCCTGCTCCACGCCCTCGACGCCACGGCAACGCCCATGGGCGGGCGCCTGCTCGAAAGCATGCTGCGCTCCCCCCTGCGCTCCATCGAGGCCATCGAAGCCATTCAGGACGCCTGCGCCTGCTTTCTGGCCGACGACAGGAAGCGCCGTGCCCTGCGCGAGGCGCTCGAGGGCGTCTTCGACCTCGAGCGGCTCTCCACGCGCATCCACCTGCAGCGCGCCATGCCCAAGGATTTCATGGCCCTGGCGAACTCCCTGCGACGCCTCCCCCAGGTCAAGGCCTGCGTCGAGGCATTCGGCGCAGACGGCAGGGAGGGCGCAGAGGACGCGGCGCACCCGGGCCTTCCGCCAAGCCTCGCCCTCGCCATGGCCGGCTGGGACGATCTGGAGGACGTTTCGGCAGAGCTTGAAGCCTGCCTTGCCGAGCCTGCGCCCCAGACCATCACCGAGGGCGGCATCTTCAAGGCCGGCTGGAATCCCGAGCTCGACCGCCTGCTCGAGCTCACGGAGCACAGCGAGCAGGCACTGCAGGAGCTCTTCGAGGCCGACCAGGCACGATGCCAGGTGAAGCTCAAGTTCGGCAACAGCCGGGTCTTCGGCTACTACTACGCCGTCAGCCGCGCCCAGCAGGCCGAAGCCCTGCCCGAAGACTTCGTGCGCCGCCAGACCGTCGCCGCAGGCGAGCGCTACACCACCCCGGGCCTCAAGGCCCTGGAGCAGGCCATACTCGAGGCTGCCGAAAAGCGCCGGGAGCTCGAGTTCCGCCTCTTCCAGGATCTGCGCGCCAAGGCGGCCGCCTGGCGGCCGAGACTGCTTGAGGCCGCCCGCCGCGCGGCCTCCATCGACTACTGGCAGTCCCTGGCCGAAAAGGCCCGCGCCTGCGGCTGGACGAGGCCGAAGCTGGTCCAGGAGCCCGTGATCCGCATCCAGGAGGGCCGCCACCCCGTGGTGGAGGAAAGCCTCGGGCGCTCGAACTTCGTGCCCAATTCCTTCACGCTCGACGAGCGGCGCCGCCTCTGCCTGCTGACTGGTCCCAACATGGCCGGCAAGTCCACGGTGCTGCGCCAGACGGCCATCCTGTGCATCATGGCCCAGATGGGCTCCTTCGTGCCGGCTCAAGCCGCCGAACTCGGCATCGTTGACCGCCTCTTCACCCGCGTCGGCGCCTCGGACAACCTGGCCCAGGGCCAGAGCACCTTCATGGTGGAGATGATGGAGACGGCGCGCATCCTGCGCCAGTGCACGAAAAGGAGCCTCGTCGTCCTCGACGAGATAGGCCGCGGCACCAGCACCTACGACGGCCTGGCCCTGGCCTGGGCCGTGGCCGAAGACCTCGCCCAGCGCTTCGGAGGTGCCGTGCGCACGCTCTTTGCGACCCACTACCACGAGCTCACCCAGCTCGAGGGGCAGATTCCGGGCGTCTTCACCATGAACGTTGCCATACGCGAAAGCGGCAGGGACATACTCTTCCTCCACAAGCTCCTGCCCGGCCCCGTGGACAGAAGCTACGGCGTCGAGGTGGCCAAGCTCGCCGGCGTGCCCCGCTCCGTCGTTGCCAGGGCCCGGGAGCTGCTGAACCGCTTCGAGGAGCTGCGCGAAGCCAGCCGCAGGCACTTCAAAAGCGTCCTCAAGCCGGCCCTGCTGCCGGGACTCGAGCTGCTGGAGAAGGCTTCGGCCAAGACAGATGCGTCCAAAGCCCGACGGGTGCAGGCCGATCCGGCAGCCGAAGCCGCGGCCCGGCCCCAGGCCCATCCGCTGGTGCAGATCCTTGCCGACCTCAAGCCCGAGGCACTCACGCCCCTGGAGGCGCTCAAGCTCGTGAGCCAGTGGAAGGAACTCTTCGCAGGCTCGGCGGAAGGCGAAGGCTGCGACTGCCAGGACGCGCAGGCCTGCCGGAACGGACAGGCCGGACAGGAGCAGCGGCCTTGAGGCCAAGGAGTGCGTCATGGGAGAGCTCAATCTCAATCCCTTTGCGGTCATAGCAAGCATAGCCGAGGAGAAGATACGCGAGGCCCAGGCCGAGGGCGCCTTCGACGACCTGCCCGGCAAGGGCAGGCCCCTGCAGTACGAGGACGACAGCGGCATCCCGGAGGACCTGCGCATGGCCTACAAGGTGCTCAAGAATTCGGGCTGCCTGCCGCCGGAAATCCAGGAGCGCAAGGAAATCTCCTCCCTGGCCGAGATGGTGGAGCACTGCTCGGACGAGCAGACGAGGCTGAGGCAGATGCACAAGCTCGAGGTTCTCATCTTCAGGGCCAAGACCCGGCAGGGACGAAGCCTCAGGCTCGCCGAAATCAACGACGCCTACTTCGACAAGCTGCTGGACCGCATCCACGTGGCAAAGAAGAAGTAGCGGCCGGGCGCAGGCTTAGGCAGAGGGATGAAGCCAAATGCAAGCACAGGCCAAGAACGCCGGGCGCCCCGGGTCCTGCCTTCGCCCAAAGCTCTCCATGTAGCCCTCCATGATGTCCCCCATGACCTTTCCCGCGATGGCGCCCCAGGCCCTGGCCCGGAGCTGGAAGGCCCAGCGCGTCCGCAGAACGCCCTCCAGGGCAGAGGCCAGGCGCGCCGGCGCAGGCTCAAGGGGACCTGCCATAGTCCCTTGCTGACGCCCCGCCATGCGCTCTGCCGCAAAGCCAGGCCGAGGAAGGCCTAAGGCCGCGTCCCCGTCCCGCACGGCACATCACGCACACCCTTATCCCGCACAGCGCCCTAAACTGTACCCCTCTTGAGGATCGTCCCCCATGCCGCAAACGAAACCAGGCACCGCAACGCAGACAAGGAAACGCTTTCGGCGCATCCAGTCCATGGCCGGCCCCATCCCCTGCGACGCCAGGGCGCTGGCGCCAGGCCTTGTCCAGGCCAGGGGCTGGAAGGCCAGAGCCTTCCGCGCAACGCCCCCGAAGGACGAAGACTTCCAGCGCCAGATGCGCCAGAC
>JAEEGL016847120.1_pt1 | contig 27450 bp, 22 predicted proteins | sample 9134231 | NCBI WGS metagenome assembly JAEEGL01 (sample SAMN16246548, study PRJNA631951) | gut metagenome | biome: gut microbiome; feature: rumen; material: fiber-attached | host: Bos | place: Iran: Karaj | collected 2018-10
AATATGCACAAATTTCATCTCTTTGAGGTGCGAAGCAGTTTTCACGCAAAAAAAGAGCCGCAGAACAAGGAAGATTTGTGAGAGCATACTTAATGTATGGTAAGCAAATCTGACGATGTTATGCGGCTTTTAGTTTGATGTTGAAAACCAATACCGGTTTATGAGTGACTGCCCAAAGGCGGCTGCTGGTATCTTTATAAATAATTTATTTATATTAACAGTTTATTAAACGCAAACGGATTTTTGTCGCAACCGTTTCAGTCGAGGTTTAGGTCGAGGATTTCACGGGTTATTTCGTTATGCCGCTCGGTTATCAGCAGATCGCGGTTAAACCTGAAATACTGCTCGCAGCCGTAGCGGCCGATAAACTTCGCGACCGCTTTCTGCGCCGTCATTTCAGTTACGAGCAGGGCGGTTTCGCGCTCCGCTCCGAACGCCTTTTCGCAGAAGAGCAGGGCGCAGTCCATTTTGCCTTTTGTTTCGGCGGCAAGTGCTTTGAGCCCCGATGTTAATGAGTCAAATTCTCTTTTTATCAGCGCAAAAGCGGCGGCGGAATCCGTCGCGTTTTCTTTTTCTGCGGCGGATGCCATCTTTTCAAGCGCCTTTGCCGCATCCGTCTGACTTTTTATACTCTCTGCGCTCATTGCGCCCGAGCGTTTTGCCCGTTCGCACTCGTCAAAGAGCGCCGATGCCCTTGCGCGGAGCGCCGCGGCGGGAGCCGTCATAAAAGCGGGTGACACACGAAGCGCTTTGACGTTGTTCATAAGCGCCGTCAGCGAGTTTTCGCAGGCGGAGACCTTGCGCACCTCGGCGCAGATTGCGTCAAACACAAGACCGAGCAGTGAGAGCCGCTCGTCAAACGCGGCGGATTTTGCGCGGTCGGCGATTTCATAATCCGCCGTGCCGTTTAAGATTTTATCCACCTGATAATCGGACTTGTATTTTACAAACAGATCGTAATATGTCGCAAAGTCCCTTGCGATTTTCGGGTTTTGCAGATACTGCCCGATAAGCTCGCGGTCAACGGTGAAGCCCTTTTTCTCATAGAGCTTTATCATATCGCTCAGGTCAACCCAGCCCCTCGCCGTTACAAACTGCTTGCCCGACACAGTCGATTCAACACAGTAAAAGTCGTCCTTTTTTATGTCGAGGTAGGTAACAACGGCGGGGTGCACACCCTTTTCGAGAGCATATTCCTTCCACACCTCAAAATCGGGCTCAACGTCAATTCTTTTTAACCTGTCCCACGTCACAACGTCAAACTCGCGCACGGAGTTGTTGTATTCGGGCGGATTGCCTGCGGTTACAACTATCCAGCCGTCGGGCACCCTGTGAGTGCCGAAGGTTTTGTATTGCAGAAACTGGAGCATTGACGGGGCAAGCGTTTCGGAGACGCAGTTTATCTCATCGAGAAAAAGAATGCCCTTTTCAACGCCGTCGTTTTCAATGCGCTCCCAGACAGAAGCGATAATCTCGCTCATTGTGTATTCCGACACGCTGTATTCCCTGCCGCCGTAAGTCTTTTTGACAATAAAGGGCAGACCGAGAGCGCTCTGACGTGTGTGATGGGTCATTGAATATGACACAAGCCCCACGCCGAGCTCGCTTGCTATCTGCTCCATAACAGCGGTTTTGCCTATGCCGGGAGGACCTATCATAAACACGGGCCTCTGCCTCTCGACGGGTATAAGAAAGGCGCCGTTTTCATCCGTTGTGAAATAGGATTGAGCGGCGTTTCTTATCTGCTGTTTTGCCTGTTTGATGTTCATACCGTTCCTCAGGCCAGTTCAAACTTCAGGTTGTATTCGAGCGCGTATTTCCAGGCGGCGGAGCCCTTTTTGACGCAGAGAACTATCTCGCTGCCCTCGTCAAATGCGCCCGGGTCGATTATTTCGACCGTTTTGGGGATGAAGATTTTTTTGAGGTTCGTGCAGTTGCTGAACGCAAATATGCTGATGTTGATTGTCTCAGCCGGCACGGTGAACTCCTCATCCTTTTTGCCTGCGGGGTAGTAGCGCAGCATCGCCTTGTTTTTGGTGAACATTACGCCGTCAACGCTGCAATACTCCTCGTTGTTCTCATCAACGTCAATGCTCTCGAGGTTTACGCATTTGCTGAAAACGCGCCACTCAATCATATTGACGCCTGCGGGGATTCTTATGCTTTTTAAGCTTTCGCAGTCATAAAAAGCACTGCTCTCAATAATGGTTACGCTGTCGGGCAGGCAGACCTTTTCAAGCTTTGCGCACATGCTGAACGCCGAGTTGCCTATCTGGATGACTCCGTCGGGAACAATAACCTCGGTGATTGTGCCGCACTTGTAAAAAGCGCCGTCGTCAATGCCCGTGATGCCGTCGGGAATAACTATCTGCTCCTCGTCGCCTCTGTAATCGGTGAGCACATCGTCTTCCGTTACGAAAAATTCCGGTCTGTTCATCTTTCTCCCCCTTTTCACACCGCGGGCGGTTTTTGTGGAATTCAATCCGCGGAATGAATTATTATTTGAATTTTAATTGCCTGCTTTTCGGTTGTTTACCCTCGAAAGGCGGTTGCCCTTGCCTTTCTGAAAACTCTCTGCGGCGGAATATTCCGCAGGATTATCTTTAATTATAACTTTTTTCAGACATTTATACAATCATAATTTTTCGGTTTTGATAAAATCATCCAAAACCATACACATTTCGAGGCAGATGTCTGCGTTACCTGCCTTATATGCGCGAACGAGGGCGAAAATATAAAACTTTTTTGCAATATCCGCGCTGTTTTCAAACCATTTTGCGCTCCTGACCGTGAAGCGCTCGATGTGAAAACAATCCGAAAAGGCGCCGTCTTCAACGCACCCGACGTTCTCGCCGAGCTCAACGGCGTGCAGGTGTCTGCAAGGGCTGAAGGTGAACGCCCTGACATCCGTATTGACCGAGATTCCGGTAACGCGGGTGCCGCCGATATAGAACTCGTCCGCCACGGGATTGGAGTCTTTTCTTTCAAAGCGTATGCCCGCCCAGTCGTCGGCGCTGCCGTTGAAATAAACCCTGCCTATTTCGCACAGGTAGCCGAAGGCGTGCTTTTCGACATATCTGAGATTTGCCGAAACCACAAGCGTTCTGAGGTTCCTGCACCGCTCGAACGCTCCCGCGCCGATAAACGTTACCGTGTCGGGCAGAATAACGCTCTCGATGTCGGCTCTGCCGAAAAACGCCTGCCTGCCGATTTTTGTAACTGGCAGTTCACCTATATAAGCGGGAATCTCGACCGAGGGCGAGGTGCCGAGATAATTCGTCACCGTGACCGCTCCGCCATGAACCGTAAATTCAAACACCCTGCGCCACTCTGTTTCGGAGAACTCGCGCAGACCGAGTTCCTTCTCAAACCTCTCGTTTTCCGCCGCCTCAAGCTCGTCGGGGGAATACGCCGAGTTTTTGTATTCGAGCAGAAAAGCCGTCATCTGCGCACAGTCGCAAGCGCGCCCGATGTATTCATCGGCAAGCGAGGGCGAGGGTCTGCCCGTAAAGGCGAGCAGATTTTTAAGCGCATCAACGTCTCCGCAGGCAAAAACCGCCTTCTCGGCTGCAAGGCAGCATTTATCCCTGTTTGCCTCAATATAATCCTCCGCCGTTTTCACAAGGTCGGCGGGGGCATTGAGCCGTCCGCAGATTCTCGCAACGCAGATATTTGTGATGTCAAAGCAGTTTTTTAAATCCAGAAGAGCCGAAAAACCGCCCCGGAACGTGAAATCCCACAGGTTTTCGCACAGTGCGAACGCCGACATCCCCGTGCTTTTGGGAGCGCCGCAAAACTCGAGTTTTCTTAAAGAATCGCAGTGGCAGAACGCCGATTTGCCGATTGTTCTGACCCCTGCGGGGATTGTAACGCTTTTGAGCGAGCGGCAGAAGTTAAACGCCTGACTGCCTATTGAAACAAGGTTTTCGGGCAGGGTGATATCACTGAGAGCCGCGCAGTTCATAAACGCATCCGCTCCGATTTCAACAAGGGTTGACGGCAGTTCGACGCTCACCAGCTCACGGCAGAACGAGAAAGCCGAGTTCATAACGGCTGTTACGCCCTCGGGCAGAACGATGCTGCGGACGTTCTGCATAAAGAACGCCTTTTCGCCTATGACGGTTACCTCATCCGGCACAACAACATCCGTTTTGCGCCCGACATATTCGGTCAGAACACCGTTTTTGATTATAAAGCCGATGGTCTTATTCACCGTTTCCCTCTTTTCATGCCGCGGGCTGGTTTTTATGTAAATTGAAGATTGTTTCCTTCTTGTGTTTAAAAAAGTGCTATACAGTTTAAGTTCTTCCTGCGGAAAAAGTTTTGTTTAACCGAAGGTCGTCCCGACAGAGGTGTTAATAACTGAACTTATAGCAATACCCGTCAAGCGTTTCATCCGTCAGGAAGTTCACGCCCGTTAGCGTCAGTTCGTTTTCGCGCACCTCGGCAACAAAGCCGAGCCCGCCGTCATCCGTATAGAGCACCGACGGCAGATTGAGATAAACGAGCATATCGCCGGGCTGAGAAAACGTGTTTTCGCCGATGTCGTGCTGATGCCCGCTGACATATATTACCGGAGCGGCGGCGTTTTCGCCCGCTTCTTTCAAAATTCTCTCCATACGCGCGGCGGCGGAGCCCATATCTTCAATCGGCTTGTGGCAGATAACAAAAACCGGGGTTTTGCCTTTGACTGCGGTGTTGAGCTCCTTTTCAAGCCAATTCATCTGCTCCTCCGAGTGATATGGCTCGCCGAAGTCGCAGTCCTCCGTGCCGAGCACGATGAACGGAATGCCGCATATCTGCTTTGTGTAATAGACCTTCTCCGTCTTTATTCCGTTTAATGCGCAGAACTGCAGAAAATATCTCCGCGCCGTTTCATAATCGGGGCTGTCGCTGTGATGCCAGCTGTCGTGATTCCCCATTTCGGGCACGCGCCCGCGGATCCGGCAGTATAGATTCAGGCAGTTATAGAGGTTGATGTATTCGCGCAGGTCGCCCGAATTGGTGAGGTCGCCGCTCATGACTATTGCGTCTGCGTCATTCTGTGTTCTGCCTGCGGCGGCAAAAACCTCGCGCATAAGGTTTGTTCTGTCGCGCGTGGGGTCGGCGTCGGCGTGAATATCCGACACAAGCACCGCCCTTAAGATTATGTCATCCGCATGCTTCGCGGGCAGAACGCCCGCATTCTGAAACAGCAAAGTGAAAATAAGCGTCAGCGACGTGATTATTCTTGCAAACATATTTCAACCTCGTTTGTGTATTATAAAAAGCCGTTTTGTGCGGGTCAGTCCTGCTCCTCCAGCACCGCCCTGATTGCCCAGGGCGGAACGGGCGGGACGGTGAGCGGATTGCCGACAAAAACAAATGCCGTTTTGTATGGCGGCTTTCGTTCGGGGAAGGTTCCGTAGCCGTCGGTAAAATAGATGAGCCCTCCGAGGCGGGTGAACTCCTTTTCCGCAATAAGGCGGTCAACCTCTCTGAAAACGGGGCGGAAGTCGGTGCCTCCGAGCCCTTTTGCGGTGAAATTGCTAATATAAGCGTCAAACTCGCTCTGATTTTTTATCCGCACGTGCTCCTGAACGGCGGAGTCGCACTGAATGATATGCAGGTTTATCTCATTGAAAAAGCTCTCTGTGCTTTTGAGTATCGAGTAGGTTTTCTGCAGGAATTTTCTGACAAGACCGCTACTTGTCGAGCCGGAGGTGTCAACGGCTATGACAAACTCGCGCACGCGGCAGTCCTCCTTGTATTCGAGCGGCTCAATGAGCGGCATATTGCCGAAAAGACCGAGCCCGTAGGTGTAAAAAATATAGTCGAACTCGTCGTCGTTTATCTTCATCGCTTCGCCCGGCACGGCGAATTTTTTGAGGAAGGCGGCATAATCGTATCGGTCGCGGTTGACCTCTTTTAACTGCAGGGCCATTTCGCCCGCTGTCTCGCCCTTCTCCTTTGAAAAGGTCTCCATATCCATCTGTATTGAGCGGGAAATCTCCTCCCACTCCTTTTCGAGAGCGCCTTTTTTTGCATTTGCCTGCGCAGTCTCTTCATTTGAGCCGCCTGCGTTTTCGCCGTCACCGTCTCCGCTGTCGGAGCTGTCCGCTCCGCCGCCTTCGCCCCCGCCCGACGGCTGATTTTCATCATCCCCGCCGCCGTCCTGCTTTTCGCCTTTTTTGTTTTCATCCTCATCGGGAGGGGTGCCTCCGTTATACCAGAGGCGGTGGTCGTCAACGGCAAAAAGCGAGTGAAGCCTTGACACCTCTTCAAGTGTCGGCTTTTTCTCTCTGAAATAACGGTAAAGCTTTTCCGCCGTAAAAGAGCCCGCTCCGTTTTCAAGGTTGCGAAGGGCGTCCCTCTGTGCGGCGGAATACTCCGTCTCAAAGCAGTCGAGACCGAGAGAAGTTATTGTGTGCTCGGCGCAGATGTCGCAGGCAAGGTCCCACAGCACCGGGTCAACATCGCCCGCAAAGGCGTGGCGGAACACGCAGTGCATAATCATATGCAGAACATCGCGCGGCACCTGATTTTTATGGGCTAAATATCTTCTGAGCGTGAACTCTTCGCCGTAAAAGAGCTTTGCCCCGTCAACCCTGTATGTTGTATCGGACGGCGTGAAGGCGAGGCGCATAACGGCCGAATCCATAAATCGCAGGTTCAGCAGTATCGTGTTCTGCGCCAGGCGCATTATTTCGGCGGCAAGGGCAGCCGCCTTTTTGCTTTTTTCGTCGTCGGTCATATCTTACCTTGCCTCTGCTTTTAAAATTCCCTCTCTGATGCTGCCGTCGAGTGTGATTTCGAGAGCGCCCGCCGTGCGTTTTATAAATTCTACGGGTTTCCCGTCGAGAGTAACAACGGGGTTTTCGCACTCGCGAAGAGTGATTATCAGCGTGTATTTTTCGTTTTTGCCGTAGTATCTGAATTTAATCTCCGCCGAATTTTCGTCAACATTGCGGTAATCGGTCCACACGTCAAAGCCCGTTGTGACCGTGCCCGCTTTGTAGTAGGCGTCCGCCCAGATGCATACGGGAGCGGAGAGACCGCCGAAGTTGTGGAACCAGCCGCCCCTCTTTGTTTTTATTCCGAAGCACTCGTAGGTGAAGTATGAAAAATCGACCTCGTTTTTCCAGATTCCGAGCGCTCTGCCGGCGATTTCAAACGCAAAGGCGCCGTCGCCCAGGTCGAGCATTGTCTTCCAGAAAAACCACTGGTGGCTCATCCAGACGTTGCCGTTCCAGTAGCCGTCGTCGAAGTAGTATGAGGCGGTCATGTCAACTGCGCTCAGACCCGCTTCGCTCCATATCTCCTTCGGGTTTTTAAGGTGCGCCAGAAGCTTTTTCGCCCTGTCGGCGGGAGCGGCCCCCGCAACGAGGGGATAGAGGCCGTCAAAGCCCTTGTTGAAGTTTTCGCCGTCTTTTGTTGTCATAAGGGACGGCTTGCCGCCCTTGTCATAAACGGTGTAGCCGTAGTAGCCGCTCTCCTCATCCCACGCAAGGGTGTTGAGCGCGTTTTCGCTCTGTTCGATGTCCCGGTCATAGACGGGAACATCCTCGTTTTTGCCGAGGTAAATGGCTGCCGCCCTCATTATTTTGCCCGCCCTTATGACCTGCGAGGTTGTAAGGCAGGGGCAGGAATAACCCTCCGCCTTTCTGTTTATCATTTCCACCTGCGCGGGGTAGTCATCCATGCCGGAGCAGGAATACCAGTAGTCGTAGGCGGTGAGCAGACCGTTGCCGAATTTTGCAAAGGTCGAGCCCGCACGCCTGCCGCGCAGGAACTCGTAATATCTTTTCATTTTCGGGTAGAGAGAGTCAAGGTCGTGCTTGTTCACGGTGCGGTTGAGAAGCTCGTAATATTCCGCAAACTGTGTCGGAACAAGCGAGCCGTGAAGCAGAAATGTAAAATCTTTATTGTCTTCGTCGCACAGGTAGGTGTCGAGCGCGTAGCGGCAGAGCTCCGGCGAAAATTCCAGCAGACCGAGACCGATAAAGCCGCTGTCCCACGTGTAGAAGGAATCCCAGCGCTTGCCCGGCGTGTGGTGAACAACGTTTTCGCCCCTGCGGTAAACGGGATAAACCGCGTTTGTCAGCAGGGTGGATTTCATAATATTTATGCTTAAAGCGTATTTTTCGCCGTCGGAGTTGAATTTAACCCTCTGCGCCGATTGCTTTGCTCTGTTGTAAATGCTCTCGTATTCCTCATCGCGGAGCGGTGCGAAATCTCCGTTTGCAACAACGGCGTATTCAATATGGCTCTCACCTGGCTCAATGAAGATTGCTTTTATGAGCGGGTTTACAAAAAAGCCCTCGTCGCTCTTTTTCATTCTGAACGAGCGTGAAAACGTCTCGCGCAGGCAGTCGTAGGTCGGGTCGCCGTTTGAAAGGCGGTTGATGAGGGCGTCCTCAAGGCAGCCGCTGTCAAGCGTTCTCAACCTTGTGTTTTTGCTGTGCGTGAGAACAGTGTAACGGCAGTTTTCATAGCCGTAATCCAGCCCGACGCTCAGCCCTCTGCCGTTTTCTTCGCTCTTTATTTCGGGTGTGTAATTGTATTTTACGGTGCGCACGGAGATTTTTTCTCCGCTCTCGGCAACTGCGAGAAAATCGAATTCAACGCCCGCTCCGCCTTCGCTTTCAAAAACGGGATTTTCTTTAAAAGGCAGGTAGGCAAAGGTGAGTTCGTCGCTGTGCGGGAGCGTGATTTTTTCGCCGTTCAGGTCAAAAACGCCGTTGCCGTCCGTTACCGTGCGGTATCTCAGAGCAAGCACGGGGTTTTCAAAGCCCTGCGCCGTGAGAGCGAACGAAACCCTGTCGCCCTTTTCGCAGCCGAAGGGTTTTAAACCGAGAAAATGCACGTGAGCATGGTCGCATCTGTCGCCCAGACCGCAGCCGAGATAAAACTCGCTGTCGCGGAACATCCCCTTGAACATACCGTCGGGGTTTTCGCCGTCCCAGGGGCGGGGCACGGCGTAGGAGTATTCCTCATAATCGTTTGCGTTTTTAATAACGCACTTTACGGGAACAACGGGCTCCGCTCTGTCATAAAACGGAAGCTCAAGTGACGCATAATAATTGACAATGCAGTTTTGCGAAAGCTCCGTATTGTTGACGATTTCGCACCTTGCGAGAAAGGCGTTTTCGTCAATCTTTGAAAAAGAAACGTCGGCATAGACCCTGTCTTTCCACATAAGCTCGTATCTGTAAGCGTAGTATGTGTAATCGGGGCTGCACTCCCACAGGTGGTAGGCGCTCGGCACCGTGACGTTTGGCACGGGAACGGAGGAATTCCACAGCGTCGGGTGAACGGTGAAATCGAAGCGGCCGCCCTCCGCCTTTAAAGCGGGGATGATTTGCGACAAACCGAAATATTTTTTGGAATACGGTCCCCACAGGGGCATTTTCATTGTTTCTTTCATAATAATCCTTTCTTAAAGCGCCGCTTCGGCAAAGCCGATGCACTCGCGCCCTCTGAGCATATCTGCAACATTCCGCGCATTGAAATAAAGCCGCAGGCTGCCGCCGCACCGGACGAGGTGGCTTGCGTAAACATACTGATTCATCCACTGCGCTCCGCCCGGCTCGAGCAGAACCTTTTCAAAACGGAAGCTCTTTGCGTCATCCGATGTCAGCAGAAGAATCGCCGAATGGCTGTGCCCGTCTTTTTCATAGATTCCGTTCTGAATGCCGATGTAACCGTCGCTCAGGCGGTAAACCTTGAGACAGCCGCTGCAGAGGTTGAAATATTCGCTGCCCCTGTCGGGCGAGAGAACGGGTTTTTCCGCCTTGACATATCCCGAATCGGGATAATCGCTCTCGGCGTAGGTTATATAGGTCGGCTCGCAGAAGCCGCAGTCTTTGATAAAGGTCAGCCCGCAGGAGTAATAGAGGCGGTTTTTTCCGTTTTCGCGAAACAGAAACGGGTTTGAGATTGAAACGCCGCGCCCGTTTTTTTCAATACTCTGCGAAAATGAAATCACCGTTCTGCTCTCTGACCAGTTTTTGAGGTCGGTGCTTGTTCTGACGGCGATTTCCGAGCGCCATTTTGCCAGATTGACAAGGGTGAGCGCGTTTGCAGGGAGCGGGCGTGTGCGCTCATAGAAGAGATAATACCTGCCGTCAACGAGGTTTATGTCGGGGCGCATTGCCCGTGATGCGACCTTGACGGGCTTTTCAAAATTCACTCCGTCGTCGGAGGCAAGCATATAAACGCCGAGCTGGGTGTGGCAGAAAAGGCGCCACCTTCCGTCGGGGGTGAGGTCGGGAGTCAGAAGCGAAGGGTCCGCCGCCGCAAGCGCTCCGCCGAAAGGTTTTATGACGGGGCTGCGCCCGTCAACGCAAAACCGTGCGTTTATTATCTGCTCAACAGTTATATTTTCAAGCTGATGCTCTCTCATAAGCTGCTTTTACTCCGTGTGCCTTAAATCTTCTCACTGACAAAATACCTGTTGACCTCTGTCTCCGTCACCATAACCGATTCCTGGTTGAAAAATGCGCAAAGGTCGCCGGCTATTGCGTCAACAACAGCCCTTTCGGTGCCGACGAGCGACAGAATCAGCGAATTCTCCTGCGTGTAGGTGCCGTCCTCGTGGATGTATCCGCCCTGGGCGACGGAGAACGAGAACGCCACGCCGTAGCTGCGGCACACACCCTTTAATATTTTGACGTATTTGTCGGTTTCGTGAACCTGCTGCATGGTCTCGGAGTCGTTGAGACCCACGTAAATCTTCGTTTCGGTCATACTTACCCCCTGTGTGTTATTTCAAACAGCTTTGTTTCGCCCGCCTGCATTGCAACGCTTATAACCGTCCCTTCGCCGCGCAGGCCGTTTTCGCAGAAAAGCTCCGCATAGGCGCAGCCGCCGTCAAGATATATCTTCTTTTCGCCGCCGCTGTTTGCGTGTATTACGGCGTAATTCTCATTGATATAAACAATATCGTCTGTTCTGTTATAGATGTGAACTCCGTTTGCCTCGCAGAATGCGCGGTATTCCTTTGCCGAAAACTCCGGCTTTAACTTCGATACGGAAATATATTCAACCCCGTCTTTTTTGCAAAGCTCAAGGGCTTTTTTCATATTCGGCGTTCTGACGCATGAAACAAAAATTACCGCCTTGTAGTTATTGTAAACCGCCTCAAAATCGGCAACGTCAAAATAATCGTAGGGCGCGCCCATATTCCCGAGCTCCCTGCGCCTGTCAAAGGCGGTGTTGCGCAGACCGCATTCCGTCATATATCTGTAAGCGTCGGCGTCGGCAAAAACGGCAACCTCGGCAACGCTTTTTCTGTTGCTGTTTTTAAGCGAGCGGGCGTATATTTCACGCATCTGCTTCATATCAGCGAGAATTGCGGGGTCGTCAAACCAGCCGCCCCACATGTCAAACCACCAGAAGCCGTTGCCCCTGACGAGCTGGCGGCCGAAGGATTTTTTTATTGCCGCATCTGCAAGTGCGGCGTTTTCGAGCGGGTGCCAGACGGGGGCAGTCATATTTGCCTCCCTGTCGTATTCGGGAGCGCCGACGGAGAGGAGCTTTGTCAGGTGCGTTCGGATGTCGCACTCCTGCAGGCAGATTTTGCCGTGCAGGCGCACGGAATCCGCGGGATACATCTCGGTCCAGTCCCTGTCGGGGTGCCTTGTGTCAATATATGAATTGGGCGAGCAGATAAAATCGATGTTCTCACTCCCGAGAACGGCTGAGAGGGCGTGCGTGCCGTAAAGAGGGGATGTAACCTCGAGCGTATAGCCGTAGAAGGTGCCCACAACCACGTTGCGCCCCGTCTCTTTTTTTGCAACGGAGGCAAAATAACAGATATCGTCGGCAACGGCGCGGTTGGCAAACTCAAGGTAACGAGCAAGGTTTTCATCTTTGTGGTAAGGACCTTTGCCCTTGAGCGCGGAGAGGTCGGGCAGCCCCTTGTATTCACAGCCGGGGTAATATTTCTGCAGATATTCCCTGAACGGCTTTTCGGCGTTTTTGCACGCTCCGCCGTTTAAATCAAAGTGGAACCACTCCTCCGTGTTGCCGCCCGCAAGCTGATAGCCCACAATGTGTGAGGCGTAACCGCTCTCATTTATATGGCGGATAACCTGAGCGAGCATACCGGCGGCGGTCTCGCGGTATTCCGCCGAAAAAAGCAGCTCGCGCACGCCCGAGGAATCGGTGCAGTTGGGGTTTTCTTCAATCCACCACTGCGGCATTGACATATTCACGCGCGGGAAAATGTAGGCGTCGGGGCAGGCGTCGAGGATTCTTCCGACTGAAGCGTCAAGGGTTGAAAAATCGGGCTCGCCCTTTGTGTCGAATATTCCGCCGTGAAACGGCTTGAAAAGCTCTGTGGCGCTTATCCATCTGCCCGCAAACAGAACGGGCACCGAAAAAAGGCGGTAGCCTGCCTGCGCGAACTGAGAATAATTGTTGTATTCTTCAAGGTAGGTCATATAGGCGGCAGCGGGGAAAGGCTCGCCGTTGACAAAAAGTGTCGGCACCCCGCCGCAGTCGCCTGCGCAGGAGTAAACTCCGCGGTATTTTTCCATATCTCTCTCCCCCGTTTCATACTGCGCCGTGAACGGCGCGCTCTCACCGGGCGCATAAAAATCGAACGCCCCGCCCAGAACCGAAACGAGCACAAGAAAAAAGCTTATTATCCTGCTCATCGAATCACTCTCCGTCCGTAACTTCAGCCGCCCGCAAAAGGCGCAGATTGCAAAAAAGCGCCCGCTGTGTCCCGGCTCCGATACACCAGAATTATTTTTTTACATTATATTCGAAGATTCAGTAATTATATTATTTATTATCTGCTCTGTTTTGTCAACATCCGCCCGCCTTTCGGGCTGTTTTTTATTGCAGTTTATCCGGGAACACCTGCCATTCCGGACCGCAGGTGAAGAATCTCTTGCTGTCGTCCGTGAGATCCAACGCTGCGATCAGGTTGACAAGCGGCAGATGCGGAAACCCTCACAAATAAAAACTCCGCCGGAGCGCAGACGGGCGCCCCGGCGGTATAAAAAAAGGAGGTCTGAAAATGCTTTGACTTCTTGCGGATGCTTCGGGAGAAACGGCGAAAGAAAGGTAAGACCGTTCCTCCCGCACCCTGCAAATATATATGAAAGAGAGTGGTATGGGCTGTTTTATCTTTCACCCTTATTCTACGCCCCGTGCTGTCCCATTGTTCGGACAGACAGCCCCATTTTTTTGCAAAAATCCTCTTTTTTCGCACTTTTCTTGATTTTTTTGCGGTTTTTTTATAAAATAATTCCGTAAAATCTTTGAAAAGGGGAGTAAATATGCATACTCTTTCGGTCATCCTCATTACCCTGCTTGTTTTTGTGCTTCTCTGCATAGCCGTTTTTGTAGTCTGGCCGATTATCGCGGGGCTCTTCATCCCAAAAAATCTGCGCGGCAAATATAAAAACGAAGGCGCGATTTTTGCAAACGGCAGGGCGCAGATAGGCGCTCACAGGGCAGGCGCGGGCATTGCCCCCGAAAACACGCCTCTCGCCTTTGACATCTGCCTTAACACCACCGAGTTTGACGTGCAGGAGCTTGAATTCGACCTGCACCGCACCAAAGACGGCAAGCTCATTATTCTGCACGACGGCACGCTCGACCGCACCACCGACGCCGCCGAAAAATTCGGCAGAACGGGAATCACCCCCGCCGACCTCACCTATGATGAAATCCGCGGGCTCAACCCCGGCGAAAGCTTTGTAAACGACAAAGGCGAAATGCCGTTCAGGGGCCTGCGCGGCGCCGACATTCCCGACGGTCTGCGCGTTCCCCTGCTTGAAGAAATCATTGACAAAATAGAGGCGCACGGCGAGTATCTTTACAGCATAGATATCAAAGACAAAGGCGAAACGGGCAGGAAGGCGGCGGACGAGCTGATTGCCCTCATCAACCGCAAGGGTATTGCCGACAGGGTGATTATTGCCACCTTCAACAACGATATCACAAAATATCTCACCGAAAAATATCCGTCGGCGCAGCGCTCCATCGGTGTTTTTGAAGGTCTGCTCTTCTATTTCTGCTACGCCTTCAATTTCAACCTGCAAAAGGAGGAGCTCGGCTTCAAAGCGGTGCAGATTCCCGCAAACCAGTTCAAGGTTCTGCGCCCCGGCACGGAGCGTTTTGTGCGCTACTGCCACAAGCACGGCATAGCCGTTCAGTATTGGACTATAGACGACCCGAAGGAGATAAAGCGCCTGAGCGACATCGGCGCCGACTGCATAATCACCAACGTTCCCGACAAAATGTATAACCTGCTTTACCGCTGATTACGGTATTTTTAAGTTCAATCAGAACAATTATAAACAACAAAAAACCTGCCCGCAGGCAGGTTTTTTGCATTTCACAGGGGAGGACATTTAATGATTCTTACGCTCCGAGAAGGCCGGAAACAAGTTCTATGACGCCGCCGAGATTCTCCGAAGTCCAGCCGAGAACGTCTGAAATCCAGGTCCACGAGTCAACAAAAAGCTGAACGTTGCCCGCCGCAAGAGCGATAATGCCCGAAAGGTAGCCGAAAGCTTCCATCAAAGTATCAAAGCCCAAAACATTTACCTCTTTTCGGAAAATTTAGTTAGCCGTTGCTAACTGTTGTGAATTATACAACACCGTTTGCGTCAAGTCAACAAAAAAACCGCCGGCAAATCAAAAATCGGCAGTTTACACAAAAACAGTTAGCCGTTGCTAACCATTTTTCACATTTTTTTGCCTTGCCGTGAGATCCTTCGCAGCGCTCAGGATGACAATCATCCGTGCGGGTATTATCCGCCCGCCTTTTTCTGCAGTTTTGCCGAATACATCTGTCATTCTGAGCCGAAGGCGAAGAATCTCATGCACCGGATAAGGCAACGGGAGAACAGGGGTTGTCTGAGAACCCCTGCGAAACATCCCTCAAAAAATACGGAGCGGGCGTAAGTTGTTTATTGACGGCGGTAAAATAAGAATATATAATTGTATCAACCCGAACGGTGCCGGAAAAAGCACAATCCGTCATCGGAATCATTTGTAAAAAATCATATTTTCAGGGAGGAAATATTATGCCTTTCAACGGTTTTCAGGTCGATGAGAATTTGCTTAACTACGATGTTTTTCCGAAAGTGCTTGTCGTAAACAAGCCCGCAAAAATAAACATCCGTCCGCTCGGCGCGCGCCCCATTTTTGAGCCGGGCAAAACCTACAAGCTGCTTGTGTGCGCCCTTGAGGGCGGCAAGCCCTACGACTACCCCGCATCGGGCGACTTCAAAGAGCTCTGCGCCGTATGCAACGATGACGGCGGCTTTGTCATTGAGCACACCTTCACGAAGGAGCAGATGTATTTTCTGCGTTTTCTCAATGACGAGGGCAGAAGAATTATTCAGTTCCCCGTCTATTGCGTTGACGGTGACCTCGCAGGCAGATACCCCCTGCGCGGCGACCTTCACATGCACACCATACGTTCCGACGGCAGCCAGTGCCCCGCTGTTGTGTGTGCGAATTACAGGAAGCACGGGCTCGATTTTATGGTTGTCTCCGACCATAACCGCTACTACCCCTCGCTTGAGGCGATTGATTTTTATAAGGATGTTCCCTGCGGGCTTGCGATTATTCCGGGCGAGGAGGTTCACATGCCCCCCGTTCACGGAGCCGAAAGCGATTTTCACACCGTCAACTTCGGCGGCGAATATTCAATAAACGCACTGACCGACGGACCCGCCGTTGAGGAGAAGGGCACAGATAAAAAATACCGCTCGCTTAACGGCGAATGCCCCGACTATATGCCGCTTGCGGAGTGGGAAAACAAGATGCAGGCGCTCGCCGACGGTCTCGGCGACCTGCCCGATGGTCTTGACCCCGTTCCCGTTGCCGTTTTCAAATGGATATATGATGAAATACGCAAGGCGAACGGTCTCGGAATCTTCCCGCACCCGACCTGGATAAGCGACGTTTACCACGTGCCCGAGGTTTTCTGGCGCTATGTGACGGAGAAGGGCTGGTTTGACGCCTTCGAGGTGCTCGGCGGCGAGAATTACTATGAGCAGAACGGCTTTCAGACTCTCAAATATTATGACGACAGGGCAAACGGGCTGGATTATCCCGTAGTCGGCAGCACCGACAGCCACTCCTCCAACCCGCACAACAGAAACGCCTTTATCTGCTCGACGCTCGTCTTCTCACCCGAAAACGAGCGCAGGGCTCTGATTGACTCAATCAAGGCAAAATACTCCGTCGCAATCGACACGATTGATGAGAATTTCCGCCTTGTGGGCGACTTCCGCCTCTCCAAATACGCAACATTCCTGCTTAAATACTACTTCCCGCTTCACGACGAGGTCTGCAGGGAAGAGGGCAGGTTGATGAAGCAGTATGCAACGGGCACACCCGGCGAGAAAAAGGAAGCGCTTAAGGTGCTCCGCCTTATTGGCGGCAGAGTGCAGAAGCACAGAGAAAAATACTTTGATTTTTAAATTGAAATCCTTGACGGGGGTGATGTTATGAAAAAGAGGATAACCGCCCTCCTGCTTTCGGGGCTTATGCTCGTTTTTGCCGGCTGTTCGGATAATACCGGAACACAAACGACGACTGCGGCGCCCTCAACAACGGCGGCAACTACAACCGTTACCACAACGGCCACAACAACGCAGACAACAGTGACCGAAACAACAACCGAAAAGGCGGCATCCCCGATGAACGCCGCAAAAATCACGGCAACAGAAAGCATCCGCACGCTTGCGGGCGGCTTCAGAATTGCAAAATTCACAGGCGATGACGGTTTGAGCGATTTTCTTGCGGGCGGCGGAGCGTCAGGTGATGACGACCTTACAAATTTTCTTATCCGTCAGGTGCTCGGCGGCAAAGCGGGTCTTTTATTTAAAGGAATAAGAGGCGGCTGCTCCACGCTTTGCGTAAAAAACAGGAACGGCGGATATCTTTTCGGGCGCAACTTCGACTGGCACCGCTGCAACGGTATGATTCTTGTCTGCCGGCCGTCAAAGGGCTACAAATCGGTATCCACCGTCAACACGGATTTTGTAACGGGCAGCACGGAGCTTGAGCTCTCCGATGATGTTCTGCGCTTCTGCGCTCTCTACACTCCGCTCGACGGAATGAACGAGAAAGGCGTTTGCGTCTCTGTCAATATGGTCTATGACGACGGCGCCTCAATTAACCAGAACACCGGCAGACCCGATCTCACGACTTCGACGGCAATCCGCCTCATCCTCGACCGCGCCTCAAGCGCAAAGCAGGCGGTTGAGCTCCTGCGCTCCTACGACCTGCACGCCTCCTTCGGCTATGTTGTGCACTATGCCATTGCGGATTCAAGCGGCTACAGCGTTGCAGTGGAGTATATCGGCAACAAAATGTTCGTCACCGAAACGCCCGCGCTGACAAATTTTTATGTAACGCCCGGGTCAAAATACGGAGTCGGCTCGAAAAAATCGGTGACACGCTATGAGAATATTATGGCGCAATATGAGAAAGACCCCGAAATGAGCCCGGCTGAGCTGCGCGACGTTATGGCGGCGGCAGCGCAGAAAAATGTGGCGGATTACAACACGGAATGGACCGCCGTTTTTGATATGAGCGCAAAAACCGCAACCTACTTCCGCCGCGGCAGCTTCACCGGCGGCTGGACCGTGACACTGTGAAAAAGCGGTGTTATAAAAGTTAATCCGAAAACAATAACCCCCGGGTCGTTACGACCCGGGGGTATCTGCATTTGTTAGGGGTTTATCTGTTTTATTCGGGGTTATCAGTCTTCTTCTTCGGCGGCTTTCTTGGCGTCTTCGATAACCTTCTGCGCTACGTTTGCGGGGGCGTCTTCGTAGCGGGTGAACTCGAGTGAGTAGTGGCCTCTGCCGGCGGTAATCTGACGGAGAACCGTTGAGAAGTCGCTCATTTCAGCCATGGGAACTTCGGCTACAAGCTCCTGCATCTTGGGCTCGTCTGCCGCGCCCATGCCGAGAACTCTGCCGCGGCGCTTTGTGACGTCGCTCATTACATCGCCGAAGTTGTCGGCGGGCATATATGCTTTAAGGGTGCCGATGGGTTCGAGAATTGTGGGCTGCGCCTCGGGGATAGCTGCCTTGAAAGCGAGCTGAGCGGCGGTTTTGAACGCCATTTCCGAGGAGTCAACGGGGTGGTATGAACCGAAGTAGAGAGCGGCTTTGATGCCGACCATCGGGTAACCTGCGATAAGACCCTTTGCGATGCTCTCGCGAAGACCCTTTTCAACTGCGGGGAAGTAGTTCTTGGGAACTGCGCCGCCGACAACCTCGTCGGAGGTGAATACGAAATCTTCTTCGCCGTCATAGGGCTCGAAACGGATCCAAACATCGCCGAACTGACCGTGACCGCCGGTCTGTTTCTTGTGGCGACCCTGTTTTTCAACGGTCTTGCGGATTGTCTCTCTGTATGCTACGCGCGGGTCAAAGAGGTCAACCTCAACGCCGAATTTGTTTTTGAGCTTGGTAACAACGGTGAGAATGTGCTGCTCGCCGAGACCTTCGAGAATCTGCTCTTTTGTTTCCGCGTCGGTGTAGAACTTGATTGTTGCGTCTTCTTCAGAAAGACGGGTAAGACCGGATGCTACCTTGTCTTCTTCGCCTTTCTTGTGCGCCTTGACGCATTTTCTCAGGCAGGGAGCGGGGAAGTCAACGGGAGCGAGCTCAACAACGTTCTTTTCGTCGCAAAGTGTGTCGTTTGTTCTGAAGCCGTCAAGCTTTGTTACAACGCCGATGTCGCCTGCGGGAATTGCCGCTGCATCTTCGGTCTTGCCGCCTTTGACGGTGACGATTTTGCCCATCTTCTGGGTTTCGCCCGTGCGGGCGTTATATGCGGGAGTTGCGGGTGTGATTTTGCCCGAAACAACCTTGAAAAAGCTCATTTTGCCTACGAACGGGTCGGCAACTGTCTTGAAGCAGATTGCCGCAAGAGGACCGTTCTCGTCGCACTTGATGTCGCCTTCGCCTGCAGCCGTTGCCGCGTCGGGAGCGTATGAAACGATGCCGTCGAGGATGAGGTCAACAGCGTCGGTGATAAGACCTGCGCATGCAAATACGGGGTAGATGTCGCCGCTTGCAATACCTGCCTTGAGACCTTTTGCAATCTCATCGGGGGTGAGGGGCTCTTCCATAAAGAACTTCTCCATAAGCTCTTCGTCTGCGGAAGCGACTGCCTCTGTGAACATTGCCTTCATTTCTTCAACCTGGGCGTTGTCGGGAACGGGAACTTCCGTTGCCTTGCCGCCTGCGTATTTGAACGCCTTGCCTGTTGCGAAATCAACATAAGCCGAAACCGCGCCGCCTTCCATTACGGGAACAACCACGGGGCAGGCCTGGGTTTCATACTCCGCCTTGATTGCTTCAAAGGTCTTGAAGAAATCGGTGTTTTCGGCATCGCAGCGGGTAACTGCGAACATCTTTGCAATGCCTCTCTTGTCGGCCGCCTTGCATGCCTTCTCGGCGCCTACGTCAAAGCCCGAGCCGGCTGCGAGAACAACGAGAACGCTCTCCGCCGCGCGGATTGCTTCGCTTACGCCGCCTTCAAAGTCAAAAAGGCCGGGAGCGTCGATGACGTTGATTTTTGTGTTTTTCCACTCAAGCGGAGCAACTGCCGAGGCGATTGAGCACTTGCGGTTTTTCTCCTCCGCGTCATAGTCGAGAACCGTGTTGCCGTCGGCTACCTTGCCGAGTCTTTCGGTTGCCTTTGCGAGGTAGAGCATAGCTTCCGCGAGGGTTGTTTTGCCTCTGCCGCCGTGACCTGCTATTGCAACGTTTCTGATGTCTTTTGCACTGTAGGCTTTCAAATGATTTTCCTCCTTAGTTATGCCGCCTTCAACGAATTTTGCGCGGCAGCGTTTTTTCAAAAACGCAAAATTTCAAGTTATTATAACATAATGTTTTAGTTAAATCAATTGATTTATTTGTGAAATTTCGGCTTTTTCAATTATATATATTCAACATAAACCGTTCAGTCTTCGGCGATTCCCATTTTTGCCTTTAAATCGCCGAAGGATTTTTCAAACTGCTCCTTTGTGATTGCCCCTTTTTCGAGAAAGAGCAGGAGCGTTCTTTTCTGTTCGCCGTAAAGTTCAAGCTTTTTTTCGTCCGCGGATTTTACGGCGGATTCTTTAACGGTGTTATCCATAAATCATTTCTTCTCTTCTCCGCCGGAGCCGTCGCCGGAAACGGCGTTTTCGGCGTTCTGCGATGTTTCGTTGAGGTGCTTCAATGCAATCTGCAGGCGCTGAACAACGGGCTTGAAGATTTCCTGGTCGGGGGGCAGGCTCTCCTGCGTTGCAAGCTTTTTCTTTTCGCCCCAGAGGTGGATGACGCCGTCTTCGTTGAGTTTAACGAGAACAACAATCGTAATCGGCAGCACGAACATTCCGATAACGCCTATTGTCTGGAGACCGATATACATACCCATAAGGGTGAGGATGGGCGGTATTCCGAGGTTTGCGCCGACAAGCTTGGGCTCAATAATCTGCCTTAAAACAGTGATGAGGGCATACATTACAATAAGACCGAGCGCCATGCCGAACTGGTGCGAGATAAGCAGGCAGTAGAGCGCCCAGGGAATCATTACCGCGCCCGTGCCGAGAACGGGCAGAACATCGACAACCGCGGTGAAAATCGCTATTGTGAAAACGTGGCTGCCCGTATAGGCGCCGATGAGCTTGAGAAACCCCAGACCCAGCGATATTTCGCAGAAGGTTATGCCGATTATTATGATGTAGGATTTTGCCATCTGACCGAGTGAGTGAAGGGTTATGCGCTTGACTGTGGAGATTTTGTCCGCCGTCGATTTTTTGAGCGCCTTTTTTGCCGTGTCGGCAAGTCCGTCATAGCCGAGGGTCAGGAAGAAGCTCGCTATGAAGAAAATCAGCACCGCAATAAGCTTCGAGGGCACCGACATTGCCGTTGAAATTACGGGGTTTGCAATGCCCTTGATGTTGAATTTTGAGGTGATGTCGGAGAGCGAAAAGCCCATAAGACTCATTATCCCGGTTATTTCCTCGCCGCTCTCGGCGTAGGCAATCATCTTTGCAAACGCCGCCTCAACCGCCTGCGTTGCCGTCTCACCCGTGCGCCCGGGGATGATTGAAACCACGCGGTTCACCACGCCCTGCAGGCTCTCGAGGAAGGCGGGCAGGTCGGCGAGCTTTGCCGCAATAAAGTTTTTGAAATCAATTATTTCGCTGTAGATGCTGTAGCCGATAAGCCCTACCGCGCCCAGCACAATAACGAGGAACAAAATGAGGATTACGGCGGAGACTATTCCCTTTTTAAGCCGTATTTTTTTTGAAATCGCCGCCACGGGCTTTTGCAGAACAACCGCTACCGCAAAGGCAAAAATGAAGGGTGAAAACAGCCAGAAGGCATATTTCATAAACAGAAAGAACGCCGCTATAATCACCACAAAATAGGCGATGTTGATAAGCGTTGATTTGCGCTGTTCGGTCTGTGCGTTCATAAAGCGCAGCCCTCCTTTGTGTCATAATAAAATAATACGCGATATATTTTACACCATCGGTTATATAAAATCAACGAAATAGCGCAGAAATAAAAAAAAAGAATAAAAAAGTTTTGATTTTTTTACAGTATTATGTTAATATAAACTATCTATGAATGGCAAAAGGAGAATTTGTAAATGAATATTGCTGTTATGGGTTACGGCGTAGTCGGCTCGGGCGTAGCCGAACTGCTTGAAAAAAACCACGACCAGATAGTCAAAAAGAGTCAGCAGGATGACATGCGGCTTAAATATATTCTTGACAGGCGCACCTTCCCCGGCGACAAAAACGAGGGGCTTGTTGTTGCCGATTTTGAAAAAATCATTTCGGACGACAGCGTGAAGATTGTTGTTGAAACAATGGGCGGTCTTCACCCCGCATACGAGTTTGTGCTCGAATGCCTCAACGCAGGCAAAAGCGTTGTTACGTCAAACAAGGAGCTCGTCGCCGAAAAGGGCTGCGAGCTGCTTAAAGCGGCTAAGGAGCACAACGCAAACTTCCTGTTTGAAGCAAGCGTCGGCGGCGGAATACCGATTATCCGCCCCATCACGCAGTGCCTTGCCGCAAACGACATTGACGAAATAGCCGGCATTTTAAACGGCACTACAAACTTTATTCTTACAATGATGATAAAGCAGGGCATGACTTTTGAGGACGCCCTGCGTCTGGCCCAGAAAAACGGCTACGCCGAGAGAGACCCCTCCGCGGATATTCAGGGTCACGACGCCTGCCGCAAAATCGCAATACTCGCGGCTCTCTGCTTCGGCAAACACGTTTACCCCGCCGACATTCAGACCGAGGGCATTACCGAAATCACCCTTGCCGATGTTGATTACGCCGCCTCCTGGGGCGGAGTCATAAAACTCATAGCACGCTCCAAAAAACTCGACGGCGGCAAAATCACCGCAATAGTCAGCCCCGCCTTTGTTGAATACGGCAGCCAGCTTGCGGGCGTTGACGATGTTTTCAACGCAATTCTCGTGCGCGGCGACGCCATAGGCGACGTTGTGTTCTACGGCAGAGGAGCGGGCAAGCTCCCGACGGCGAGCGCCGTTGTAGCCGACATAATCGACTGCGCCCAGCACATGAAGGAGCGCAAGGATTTCGGCTGGGGCGAAGGCGAAGAGGGCTATGTTTCGAGCTACCTCGACATCGAAACGGCGCTTTACGTCCGCTTCACATCGGAGAATAAACAGGCGGTTCTCGAACAGGCGAAGGCGGCGTTCGGCAGCATCAGGGTTCTTCACAGAGAGAACGCTCCCGAAAACGAGGCGGCTTTCACAACTCCCGTTGCAACCGAGAGAGAGCTCCGCGAAAAGCTCGGCACGCTCACGGGCGCGCAGGTTGAGAGCGTAATCCGCATAACAGACTATTAATCGGAGGAAATATAAATGGCACTTATAGTTCAGAAATTCGGCGGCAGCTCGGTCAAGGACGCCGAGCGCGTGATGAACGTAGCACGCATAGTCACCGACACCTACAAGGCGGGCAACCAGGTGGTTGTTGTAGTCTCCGCGCAGGGCGACACAACAGACGACCTCATCGCCAAGGCAAAAGAGATTAACGACAAGGCATCCAAGAGAGAAATGGATATGCTTATGAGCGCGGGCGAGCAGATTTCAATAGCCCTTCTCGCCATGGCGTGCGAAAAGCTCGGCTGCCCCGCGCGTTCGCTCCTCGGCTGGCAGGCGGGCTTCAACACAAGCTCCGTTTACGGCAGCGCAAGAATCAAAAAGTTGCGCACCGAAAGAATCAGGGTTGAGCTTGAAAACAAAAACATCGTCATAGTCGCGGGCTTCCAGGGCATCTGCAAATATGATGACATAACAACACTCGGCAGGGGCGGCTCCGACACCAGCGCCGTTGCCATAGCGGCGGCAATGCACGCAGACCGCTGCCAGATTTTCACCGACGTTGAGGGCGTTTACACCGCCGACCCGAGAAAAATTCCCAACGCAAAGAAGTTAAAGGAAATCACCTACGACGAAATGCTCGAGCTCGCTACGCTCGGCGCGCAGGTTCTCAACAACCGCTCGGTTGAAATGGCTAAAAAATACAATGTTCAGCTCGAGGTTCTCTCAAGCTACACAAATAAACCCGGCACATTGGTTAAGGAGGTTACCAAAATGGAAAAAATGCTCATAAGAGGCGTAACAAAAGACACAGACGTTGCAAGAATCTCGATTCTCGGCGTTCCCGATATCCCCGGCATCGCTTATAAAGTTTTCGGCAAGCTTGCCGCGCAGAACATAAACGTTGACATCATCCTTCAGTCCGTCGGCAGAGACGGCACAAAGGATATCGCCTTCACCGTAAGCAAGTCGAACGGTCCCGCCGCCATTGAGGCAATCAAGGGCATCGACGCCCTCGCCGATTTTGAAATGAAGTGCGACACAAACGTTGCAAAGGTAAGCGTTGTCGGCGCAGGCATGGAGACTCACCCCGGCACCGCCTCCACAATGTTTGAGGCGCTCTACTCGGCAGACATCAACATCCAGATGATTTCAACGAGCGAAATCAAAATCTCCGTTCTCATCGACGCAGCCGACGCAGACCAGGCGGTGGCAGTCGTTCACAAAGCGTTCTTCCCCGAAGAGGATAACAACTGATTACTGCCGGCTTAAACCGCACGGCAACTTCAAGGAGGAAAAAATGGAAAACAGAGTAGCCATTATGGCAGTCATAGTTGAAAATTCCGATTCCGTCGAAGCGCTCAACGCCCTTCTTCACGAATACGGCGAGTTCATCATCGGCAGAATGGGAATACCCTACAAGACCAAAGATATAAACATAATCAGCATAGCCCTTGACGCCCCGCAGGACACCATCTCCGCCCTCTCGGGCAAGATAGGCAAAATCGACGGCATAAGCGTCAAAACCGTTTACTCAAACAAATAATCACAAATATATTACTGACGGGTAAGAACTTCTGACCCCGAAGAAAGGAAAAATTATGGCAAACTACAATCCCGCATCACTCAAAGCGGAGGAATTCATCAGCGATGAAGAAATCCGCGCAACGCTCGAATACGCCGAGCAGAACAAAAACAATGTTGAATTAATCGACGCAATCCTCGAAAAGGCGCGCCCCGTCAGGAACCCCGACGGCAACGGCTGCACCTGCAAGGGTCTTACGCACAGGGAGGCAAGCGTGCTTCTCGCCTGCGAAATTCCCGAAAAGGTCAAAAAAATGTATGAGGTCGCCGAGGAGATAAAGCTGGCGTTCTACGGCAACAGAATTGTGCTGTTCGCCCCGCTCTACCTCTCAAACTACTGCGTCAACGGCTGCCTCTACTGCCCCTACCATTTAAAGAACAAGCACATCCCGCGCAAAAAGCTCACTCAGGAGGAGGTCCGCGAGGAGGTTATCGCCCTTCAGGATCTGGGTCACAAGCGCCTGGCAATCGAAGCGGGCGAGGACCCGGTCAACAACCCCATTGAATACATCCTCGAGTGCATAAACACCATCTACTCCGTTCACCACAAAAACGGAGACATCCGCAGGGTCAATGTCAACATCGCCGCCACCACGGTTGAAAACTACCGCAAGTTAAAAGAGGCGGGCATCGGCACCTATATCCTGTTCCAGGAAACCTACAACAAAGAGAGCTACGAATACCTGCACCCGACAGGCCCCAAACACAACTACGCCTACCACACCGAAGCTATGGACAGAGCCATGGAGGGCGGCATTGACGATGTCGGTCTCGGCGTGCTGTTCGGGCTTGAAAGCTATAAATACGAGTTCGCAGGGCTCATAATGCACGCAGAGCACCTTGAGGCAGTTCACGGCGTAGGTCCCCACACAATCAGCGTGCCGAGGGTCAAGCCCGCGGATGACATCGACCCCGACGAGTTCGACAACTCCATTTCGGATGAGATGTTCACAAAAATCGCCGCCTGTATAAGAATAGCCGTTCCCTACACGGGCATGATAGTTTCCACCCGCGAGAACGAGCAGGTCCGCGCCAAGATGCTCAAAGTCGGCGTCTCGCAGGTAAGCGGCGGCTCGCGCACATCCGTCGGCGGCTATGCGGGCTACTCCCCCGAAGAGAGACCGCACGACACCGAGCAGTTCGACGTCAGCGACCAGCGCTCGCTCGACGAGGTCATCCACTGGCTCATCGACAACGGGCAGGTGCCTTCCTTCTGCACCGCCTGCTACCGCGAGGGCAGAACGGGCGACAGGTTTATGTCACTGTGCAAAAACGGGCAGATTTTAAACTGCTGCCACCCCAACGCCCTTATGACTCTCACCGAGTATCTTGTTGACTACGCCTCTCCCGGAACGAAGGAGGCGGGCTTTAAGCTCATCGAAGAGGAGTTAAAGCGAATCCCCAAAGACAAGGTGCGTGAAATCACCGCACAGCATATTGAAGACATCAAAAATTCCAACAGCAGAGATTTCAGATTCTGACATACAAAACCGAAGGGAGGAAGAACTATGGCAAAAAGAACTCGTGTTGCCGCAATACTGCTTGCGGTTGTGCTTGCATTTGCCGTCGTTTCATCCTGCCTTGTAATAGTCGGCGAAGCGGACCATGACTGTTCGGGCGCCGACTGCGAAATCTGCCTTGTTGTCAATGCCTGCGCAAACTTCCTGCGCGGTGCGCTCTCCTGTGCGCCCGCCCTTGCGCTCGCTGTCATATTTGCCTCCGGCACGGCGGGAGCGGTGAGTTTTTGCCGCCGTCTGCGCGTCGGGGCAACTCCCGTTATTCTCAGGGTAAAACTCTCAAATTGAATAAACAACAAAACAAGGGTCAACGTCTGCTTTAAAAGCGGACTTTTCTGCCCTTGTTTTTTTGCGCCCTTTTTTAAAATTATTATTCTTATTTGGAGTTAAACTATGAAAAAAACAATCTCAATTATATTATCCTTAATTATTATATGCGCCCTTTTCGCTTCCTGCGGAGCGGGCACACCCGAAGAAAGCGAAGCAAAACTCAGAATAGTTGCAACCGTATTCCCCGAATATGACTGGGTCAGGAACATTCTCGGCGACCGTCTCGACGGCACAGAGCTTACTCTTCTGCTCGACAGCGGAGTTGACCTTCACAGCTATCAGCCCTCGGCAGACGATATGGTTAAAATCTCCGGTTGCGACGTCTTTATCTGTGTCGGCGGCGAGTCGGACGGCTGGGTTGACGATGCCCTTGCGCAGGCGGTCAACAAAGATATGACTGTCATAAACCTCCTCGAAGTTCTCGGCGACAGAGTCAAAGAGGAGGAGGTCAAAGAGGGTATGCAGGCAGAAGAGGAGCACGCCGAAGAGGGCGAAGAGGAAAAAGGCCCCGAAAACGACGAGCACGTCTGGCTCTCGCTTAAAAACGCCGCCTTCATCTGCGATTATATTGCCGCGAGGCTCGGCGAAAAAGACCCCGCAAACAAAGATGTTTACTCCTCAAACGCGGCGGGATACATTGAAAAGCTCAACTCCCTTGACGCTCAATACAAAGCGGCTGTTGACTCCGCAAAGCTCCGCACCCTTGTTGTCTGCGACCGCTTCCCCTTCCGCTACCTCGTTGACGACTACGGCCTGGATTATTACGCCGCCTTTGCCGGCTGCTCCGCAGAGAGCGAGGCAAGCTTTGAAACAATCACCTTCCTCGCGGGCAAATTAAAGGAGCTCGCGCCCAAAAACGTTGTTGTGCTTGAGGGCGGTAACGGCAAGATTGCAGAAACAGTCATAAAAACCGCTGGTCTTGACGCAACAGGAACGGTAACACTCAACTCAATGCAGTCCGTCACCTCGGCGGATGTTGAAAACGGAGCGGACTACATCTCGATAATGACGGAAAACCTCGAAAATCTCAAAACAGTTCTCAACTGATTATTTATCTGCGGAGGCGCAAAATGGCACTCATCAAATGCAAAAACCTGTCTCTCGGCTATGAGGGCAGGGCAATAATCGAAAACCTGAATTTTGAAGTGAACAGCGGCGATTATCTCTGCATAGTCGGCGA
>JAEEGL017061393.1_pt1 | contig 27450 bp, 25 predicted proteins | sample 9134231 | NCBI WGS metagenome assembly JAEEGL01 (sample SAMN16246548, study PRJNA631951) | gut metagenome | biome: gut microbiome; feature: rumen; material: fiber-attached | host: Bos | place: Iran: Karaj | collected 2018-10
ACCGAATCTCTCGGGATCTTCGACATAGTAACCGAAGACTGTAGCTCCCTTGCCTGTCTCTGCGTTCTCTACGGCATTTCTAAGTCTGTCACGCAGTCCGTGACCGGAGAAGATGTTATCGCCAAGTATCATGGCAACATTGTCATCACCTATGAACTCATCACCGATGATGAAAGCCTGTGCAAGTCCGTCAGGTGAAGGCTGAACCTTATATGAGAGATTAAGACCGAACTGCGATCCGTCCTTAAGGAGTTCTTCGAATCTCGGTGTGTCAGTAGGAGTCGAGATGATAAGGATATCCCTGATACCTGCGGACATAAGGACCGACAGTGGATAGTAGATCATCGGCTTGTCATAGACAGGCAGAAGTTGCTTTGAAGTTACCATCGTAAGAGGATAAAGCCTCGTGCCCGATCCGCCAGCTAATACTATGCCTTTCATAGAAGAAACCTCCCGAATTAAATCAGCATATATTATATATTAAACAAAAGCCTAAAACTATTGCAGAAGAACTGCGTCAATCGAATCCCACACTATTCGGTGCGGTCGCAAACTCGTATGTCTCAATCCCATTAGTATGGCACCATTCGAGAAGAGCCTTTGCAGTATATTCGTCTGATTCATTCAGCCAGGCAGGACCATCGAAGAACATAGCATCAGGATCTAAAGCCTCGTAGAATTCCGGTGGCATTGCATTATTACCATGGTGACCGGGCTGAACATAGGTAGCATCCAGTTGGTCACCATACATTTCAAGAAGATCCATGCCTAAGAATCCTAACACATCACCACAGAACAGAATTGAATCTTCCTCGCCTGTAATCTTAAACATCAGTGAAGCAAGATTTGCCACATCCGGATGATTATAATCAACAATCATCTGATCATAAGCATTAAACACCTCCACCTGCAGTCCGGCAATCTCAAAAACATCTCCACGCGCAAGATAATGAATCCTGTCATCACCCGCCGTCTGCGCAAGAAACGTCTCATACACCCAGGGTGTATCCCACCAGCGATCTACCGCATAGGATAAATACAGATCATAATCGAGCGGTGTAGCATATACCTCACCTATTGTTATGCCTTCGGGATTACCGTAAATAGAATTGAACACAGTGGCATGATCCTCATCGAAATGCGTTAAGAACCAATAATCGACATTCCCGCCAAAAAGATTAATGATCGATCTAACCTGCGCAGTATTGGCATCATAGCCGCCGTCAACAACTATTAGTGTGCCGTCATCGTTGTTGCGCATTGTATAAAACATCGACTGATTGCCTGAATCATCAGAAAACTCAGTAATCGTCCAAGTTGGAGCCTCATAATCTTCATGTAATTCTAGCTTGATCTCTATTGCCTCAATAGGCTGATTCTGTCCGGGAGCACCCGCTATTGCTCCATTACTTACCCACTCTTGCCAATCCTGCCCGACTACTGCTACGCGGTAAGAAACATCGTACATATATGCATCTTTGCCATATAGCATTATCTGAATCGACTCTATTCCGGTTTTCTGTTCAGAGGTTATTTCTGTTCCTGACGGCGACCACTGAAACCATCCATATTCCTGTATATGAGAGCGATATGCTATGGAGATATCCTTGCCTTCAGGAGCATTAAACTGAAATGAATAACTATCGAGTTGTTTGCAGGAATCCTTTTTACCAATAAGCAAAGTGTCTTCTTTAATAGCAGACGAAGAATCAAATCTGTCGCCTGACAAATGGTATTTGCTTGACAGAATTCCGGAAACCAAGGAACACGAAACTAGCGCCATCATCATACAAGAAATCAGCAGCACACTAACTGCTCCATTTATAATCTTGAATCGACCGGGAACTCTATGCATGATTCTGATATATTACTCCGACATTTCCTTAAAAATGTAATAGCAATCTGCTTCGCCTACCTTTTCGTATCCTGAGTACTCCATGTAAGGGATGATTCTCTCGTCATTAGGTAAAGCGGCATATTCTATTCCATATGGTTCAAAATAGATGTCAAAGAAGTAGTTAACATATTGCTCGCCGGACATTGTCCCATCCGGAATTCTGTCGCAAACAAAGTAATCGTTCCATTGTTCATCCAAATACGCAAAGCGGTGGACTTGGATATTACCGGTATATTGACTGATGCCATTACACGTTGACCCGCCATGCAGATAATTATCCTCTCCGAATTGATCAGAAGCGACAAACACCATTAAGGATGTCGGTTCTCCATTATTGATTTCAAGCACTTGATCTGCCAATTCAAGAGCTGTATTGCTTATCTTATATTCATTTGCGGATTCGATCATCATATTAAGAAACACTATCGAACTACCACCGCAAATAATCACAAGAGCTATTATCGCAGAATACAATACCTTTGACGGTTTCTTGGAACGCTTTGAAACAACTAGTGTCATGGCACAAGCAACTATCATCCATATAGGGCAGATCATCCAGAATCTTTCAATTACACCTTCATTTGTAGCAGGAAGCAACATGAAAGCATTGCGCAACAAGGGGTTAAAGACTATTACGGCAATTAAGGCTGAATAGGTTATTAACAGTCTGAAACTCCGCTTGGATTCATTTCGGCTCGTCCAGATTAACAGTATGGAACAGATAAACAAAACAAGATAAAACGCATTAGAAGAGAATACACTAGTTGTGCTATTAACAAAACCAATCAGAAATTCTTGTAAACCATTAGGAATCATATCCGTTAATGACTCAAAGCTTCTTTAACAGCAACAATAGTCTCGTCGTCTAATTCAGGTCTCATCTTTCCTGTTTCAAACTTAATCTTCGGAGTAAGGAAACTTTCTTCAGGAAGGGCTATATCAAACAAACATGGCTCGTTATCATCAATCCAGTCCTTGTAATCATCCAACTGGTCGTAGGATTCAAGCTTTGCTGCTTTGATTCCGTATGCTTCAGCAATCTTGCAAAACTCCGGAACTGTATATCCGCCTGATAAAGCAGTAGCCGCAAATCTTCCATCATGCTCGAAATACTGTGTTTCGCTTATCTTTCCCAAAACATGATTGTTAAGGATAAATATCTTTACCGGAAGGTTTTCTCTGTGAACAGTCTCCAGTTCCTGGATATTCATCTGGAATCCGCCATCTCCGGTTATACAGAAGGATTTACCATTGTTTGTAGCAATAGAAGAACCAATAGCAAACGGAAGGCCGCAACCCATGGTTCCATATCCGCCACTTATATGAATTCGTCCATTGTATCCCTTCAATTGAAGCGATTGAGCGCTCCAACACTGATTCATTCCTACATCAACAGAAACGATAGGATTATCGGGCAACAACGAAGATATCTTCTCTATAGTCTTATTACCGGGTTGTTTATCGAATGGCTCTAATAAAGCCTTAGCTTCAAGGCACTTGTTCTTCCATTCAGAATAATCGGGAATATCTTCATTAAGCAGCATCTGCAGGAAATCACGGGCATCCGTATGGTACTTCCGCTCATTCTCTTTGATTGTCCTACTTAATTCATATTCATCAATATCACATCTGATCAGGTCTGCCTGCGGAGCAAAATTCTTGGCATTTCTTCCAGCCTGTCTTATTCCGAGTCTGGCACCGATTGCAATGATCACATCACACTCATTGATAATCATGTTTGCAACACGGTTACCGTGGGTACCGATAAAACCAATGTGAAGGTCATCCTGAGCCAGATCCACACCGTTCATGGTCGTCAGGATAGGGATATTTGTCTTGGTTGCAAATTCATGCAACAGGTTAGTCGCACCTGATGTGCGGACTCCGTTACCCGCCAATAATATCGGCTTGCTGTATGTCGAGCGGAAAATCAATGACAACCCCTCCTTTCCTTCCAAGTAAGGCAATGTTATAAGCTCTGCTTACAATCTCAGGGAAGCCTTCAGCGCTATTTGCTGTAACTGAATACTTTGAGATGCTTCTGGTCATAGAAACGAGTTCCATCTCCTGGAAGCCGTTCTGACGTATACCGGAGAATCCTTTCATCTCGTTAGTAGGAACATTACCGCTGATTCCCATAATGGGGAATCCGTCGAACCAGCAGTCAGCTAAGCCCGCTAATCCGTTAACTGCGCCGGGGCCGGAAGTGGTGAAGTACACACCGAGTTTGCCGCTGGTTCTGGCAAATCCGTCAGCTGCCAAAGCACATCCCTGTTCGTTATAGCAAACATGAGTCTTTATCTCATCACGTCTTTTATACAGTGCATCCATAAAAGGAACAATGTATCCACCTGCATAGCCGAAAACATCGGTTACGCCTTTCTTGATAAGATAATCAACTAAGTATTCGGAGCAATTCATAATTCGTTCCTCAACTGTAAAGCAATTCTTCCGGAATGTTCAATAGAGCCTCAAACAATGCAAGATCTGCCTTATTTGTCACTTTTATATTACACTGTGTACCCTTCGCAAAAAATACGCGTTCTCCACAATGTATAAGCAAAGAACTTGTAAATGTAGAAGTATGATAATCTTCTTCCTCGGCCTTTTCATAGCAACGGAGTGCAAGAGAATACTTGAACATTTGCGGTGAAGCAGTAAGCATAACATGCTCACGGTCTACATCTGTTATACCCGACTCATGGTCTTCTGTATAAACAATAGGCGGATGGCACTCAACAGAAGATGAAGCATTGCCTTTGCTGTGAGCAACCCGAATAAGCTCTTCTATTGCTTTTTGAGGGAGCACAGGCCTTACCGCATCATGAACAATAATAAAATCATCCGGATCAAGTTTATCTCTTAAGAAAAACACTCCGTTTCTGATTGAATCATGTCCGGTACTGCCACCTTCAATGATCCATTCAACCTTGGATAACGAGTACTTCTTAACCAATTCCCATGCTTGATCTATCCATTCCTTGACGCAAACTACAAGAATCTTCTCAATTTGAGGATTCTTCTGGAAATTCTCAATCGAATGTACGATTATGGGTTTACCCGCAACTTCAAGGAATTGCTTGGGTATATCAGAACCCATTCTCTTTCCGATGCCTCCGGCAAGAATAATCGCATAGTTTTTCATAAGCTGGCCGGCGATTACTCCACGTCGAGCTTAAGAAGTGCTTCCATAAAGGCTTCCATATACTTCTTGTGTGCAATGGTAAGTCTCAGCCAACCCGTAAGTCCCTGCTTTCCGCAAAGTATAAGAATGCCATTCTCCTCAAGTAGATCTGTGATCTCTCTGGATGTCTTGTACTTGGGCTTTATGCAAACATAGCATCCTTCAGACGGGAGTGTCTCATAACCATTGTCTTCGAGAGCCTTCATGACATATTCTTTGCCTTCGTTGTAAGAATCTTTCAATTCCTTCATAAGCTTATCGTGATTCTCAACAATTGCTTCAACAAACAGTAAGCCAATCGAGTTAACTGTATAGTGAGGCTTGTAGTTGTTCATGCAACGGATGTTGTCAGGTGTGGAGATGATCGCACCGACTCTCATCGAAGGGATAGAAAGCATCTTTGAGAAGGTTCTTAATACCACTACATTGTCATACTTCTTTACGAGATCAACAGATGTCTGATCGTAGAAGTAGTAATATGCCTCATCAATGATAACCAAAGCGTTATTTGCCTTAGCTTTTTCTACAATAGCGATAATCTCATCCTTAGGATATACGTTACCTACAGGCATATTAGGGTTTACCAATACAACAATACCGGTATCTTCGTTAATAGCCGCAAGCGTATTCTCAACCTTGTAAGAAAAATCATTCTCATACTGCAGATTGACAACCTTCATGCCGATCATCTCAGCATAAACCTCATACATAGCAAATGAAGGTGTTACAGTAAGGATATTCTTTCCAGGTTCGCCGAATGTCTTTATTACATAGCCCATACCGACGGAACTGCCAGCAGTAAGAGTTACATTCTCAGTCTCCAAACCAAGCAAATGAGCATATTTAGTGGTGGGAATCGTTTCTTCAGGGTATATAGCAAGGAATCCCGGATTAACCTTCTCCATCACAGAATCAAAAAGCCACTGCGGAACGCCATCGGGATTCTCGTTCTGGTCAAGTCTAATATATGCACCTCTCCCTTCAGGCTGAGGAACTCGGTATGTGTTTTTTATCTTCTCATTTACGTATAACATTAATTTGCTCCTATTCTAATTATAGTCGAATTATTATAACGCAATTATCACAATCAAAAAACCATTTATTGTATTCACCTTCTAATTCTTACACTGAATTTAGTCCAAAGAGATTTAACTCTTTTCATCTCCTCGGTCTTATAATTGAAAGCAATATATACAATAACACTAATAAATAAGCATATTCCGAAATTGACAATCAGCTTCACAATATTATTGCTTATCTGAATCCAGCTGCATATCAGGCCACAAACTACTACTATAAGCGCAAATATAAGTGTCTTTTTGAGAATGAATGTAAAATACTTGAATTTCTTTTCTTTTTCAAACACATCAATAAATACTCGTCTATACAGCCATGGAATATTAATAAACCAATAAGCCGCTATAGTCGACAACAATATCCCATACATACCAATATAATTGACGAGAATTATGTTAGTAATAAGATTAGCAATTGCTGTAATTAGGGGCCTAAATCTATCTTCATGCCATTTACCGGACACATCCTTGTATGTTCCGATCAGCCATGATAATTCATAGGTAAAGAAATAAATACAGAACAAAGCAACGCAATTTTGATCCAGCATATTCTTTTTGCCAACCCATAATTCGATAAATGGCTGATACATATTGTATAAACATGAAACACAAAATGCCAACGCCCCCATTATTGCGAAGGTGATGAATTTAAAGTCCTTATAATTCTCATCACTACTTTTGGTTATAAGATTTGTTCCAATAGAAGCTCTACAGGATTGATAGAAAATTAGATAAAAACCAATCAAGGCACTAACTATATAATAATAGTTTTGATATATGCCCAATGGGATCAAGCCTAAAAACGCTGAAATAACAATTGAATCCACCGAAACTGTTACTACTAAGCCTAACTGCCCATAGAACAGATCCTTGATTGATCTGTTAATCTTAGATTTTTCTTCTTTAGGCAAAGAACCCTTTGCTCTGTATTCAGGGTAATACTTATCCGCCAAAACAGCCACGATAATATTATTAATCACCTGTGAGAATAACAGTATGATCACATAGTAATAGTAATTCTTCAGCAAACACAACAATAGAATCTGAAGTGCATATTGTACTGTATTTGTAATAATTGTAACCTTAGTTGCTACATCAGTTCTTTGGTGGGCTTGGAACAAGGAATTCTTATAAGCAAATAACCAATATGATAAAACTGTTGCGCCAAGATTAAAGAAATACAAGACATACAGATTCATATCCGGGGGGACATCCCCTTTTATTAGATTCGGTAAAAATGGAATAAGAAGTAACCCAATCGCGAGTATAACAAGACCTATTACTCGATAATAAATCTTGTACAATCTCATTAATGCGCATATTTTGACTTTATCACCTTCTGCTATTGGTTTGTACATGCTAAAAACCAATGCGGTACCAACGCCTAATTCTGCAATATTGAGCGTTTGCATCAGAGAAGCAAACAAAGAATTCAAACCGGCATATTCAATTCCAAGAACTTGAATAATTATTGTGCGAATAATAAAAGGAAGTATTAATTGGTATAATTTGAGCATTACACCAAAAACAAGATTTCGCGAAGAATTCTTAGTCTTACTATCTTTTAATGAATTCACTTTACGTCTCTCTAAACAGTTTTTATTTCGAATTATTCAATACTAATTCTATTTTACTGCTGTCACCCCATACAGCCTTTGAATCATAAGGTCTATCAGGGAATGCGCCATATTTAAGCTTTATCTTATATCCGTTCTCTTTAATAAATCGCTCAACCCTATCGGCTAGTTTTTCAGGTCGGCCTGTGCAGATATTGATTATTCCCAATACTTCATCCTGCATGGTAGCTCTCGCAACTTGTTCGCAGAAATCATCATAGTCAATAAAGTCAAACTGGTTTAATCCCATTGTAAATGGGAACTCCGTCTTGCCTTCATTTTCTGCTGCAGTAATCTTTGAGAAAATAGAAGAACCATATTGGCTATTACCAACAATGTAATAACCTCTAAGCCACATAAACTTTTTGTTTTTCTGTTCACAAAGCATGGAGGTCAGCATTCTTAAGCTGTTCTTGCTGATACCATATGGTGTAGTAGGATTACACGGCGTATCTTCCTTTATGCTTCCTTCAAAAAAGCCTATCTCATGCATAGATCCCATGACAGAAATCATCTTTACATCAGATTCGGAGAAAGTCTTTATAAACTCATAGTGTTTGGGAAGATCATCGATATGCGCATCAGAATAATGCACGAAACCATCTCGCCATGCAAGATGCAGCAGAACATCCGGATGCCCGAAGTAATCATAAGGATCCTCAACAGAAAACAGGTCACAAGTCCTTCGATCTGCCCTTTCGTCTACACAGTCTGTTTTGAAATCTGCTGCAACCACATCAATGCTATGGTCTAAAAGATGTTTCACGATACCCTGACCCAAGTAACCGTTAGCACCTGTCACCAATACTCTCATATCATTCCACCTTTACTCTGTTCAGTTAATCAAATGTCGGCTATATTACGAGAATCAATGATACTATTAATCCTATCTAATAATGCGCCCAATGAAAAATAATCTCTTCCACTATCTTTGTATTCTACTACGGGATTATCGACAATAAAATCATTTGTAATCTCATCGACCGAATCTATTATTCTTATATATCTTTCGTCATAAAAATCGTAATTAATTACATCCTTGTTAGTTGTTATCAACTTCTTATTGAAATATACAGCCTCACAAACTTTGATGGTTAATCCTGTAGAATCTCCCTGGATAACATCAAGCAGGCAAGACGCATTTTGTATGTGATTCAAAACATCATCATAAGGTAAGCTTTCATTATAAATAATACTTTCTTCTGACAATTGTTTTTCCTGAGGGACACCCACTATATGAAAATCGCACTTTAATCCCAACGCCTTCAATCTTTTGTATGCGGAATGTAACATATCCACTCTATCTTTTGCATTTCCTATATAAAAAACACTATCGTAGCCTTGGCTTGCTGGGTTTGACCGTACGGATATATCAGGAGAATACACCAAGGGAGAGTAGTAGAAGTTATATTTGTCAGAATCAACTCTGTCAAAGGCAAAAACCATGTCGTAATATTTGTTTAGTTTTGAAACAAAATCATTCTCTATTGCTCGAGATTTAGCAACAATATTGGTGAACATATATACCAAAACAATCTTGGGAAATCGCCTTCTTACCGCCTCCAAAAAAGCCACATCGTTACACAGTTTATTATTATCGTAAATAATTAAAACAATATCAGAATCATCACATAACCCAAGAACTTTATAAAAGTGATCATACCAAATCTTCTTTAGAGGAAGATTAAAATGCTTATTAAATGTGTTCGAATAGTGAATATGAACCAGTTTTTTTCTAAGGCTGCCTCTGACTGGAAGATACTCGTCAAAGTATTTCACATTATCGGTTCTTTCTGCTATTGCATGTGTAAACTTACACCAGCCATAATTGTTTCCTAAGATTATATATTTTCTATTCACAGTTCTTTCTCATCCCTATTTTTTTTGCTGGTATGCCAACTACAATTGTATTTTTCTCTACTTCAGAATTAACCAGACTCTTAGCTCCGACTACAACGCCATCATGAATATACGCGCCTTTAATAACAGTAACATTTGCTCCTAACCAAACATCGTCGCCTATTCTAACAAGTGATGAAGATAATCCTTGTTCAGAGATTAAACGCTCGCCATCCATATTGTGGTTTGAATCAATAATATAGTTTTGTGCTGCAATAATAGTATTATTGCCAATGACAACTCCACCATTCTTGTTTGCATAGATAATAGTGTTTTGTCCTATCTTACTATTATCGCCAATTCTAATCTCCCCATTACCAGCAAATGTTACACCAGGATATAAATCAACATTCTTTCCTATTATCACATTTCTGTTTTCTATGTGGAGTTTTCCTCTAACAATCAAACCATTTGCTTTGTTCCCGGTTATACCGCAAAAAACAAATCTTGATAGTCTTCTTTCAATTCGACTTGATAAACCGTGGATTAGTCTAGCTATCAGTTTCATTGCGTATATATTCCTTTAATCGACTTACATCATTAAACAAATCAATATTATCAGTTATCCATTCATCATTCTTGTTCCACCATTCAAAAGATTCAAGTTCTTTTATCGTCGCATCGTCAAATCTGAATCGCATTATTCTTGCAGGAACCCCCGCGACAACTGCATAGGGTGGAACATCTTTTGTTACAACGGCACCCGAAGCAACAATAGCTCCGTTGCCTATTTGACAACCATTAATTATCAAAGCAGAATTGCCTATCCATGCATCGTTGCCTATTTCACAAAAATACTTGTGTTCGGTATCAGTATAACTGTATTCTTCAAACTCCGAGTTAGCACCAAATGATAGTCCAGCCATCTGCTTATTGGAATATGTTAACGGGTGGGTTGATACATATGTTCTTGTAGGATGATTCCCTTCAACAATTATCACATTGGGTCCAATGGAGCAAAACCTCCCGATTTTGCATCTCTTGATTATGCTGTTCTCATGTATGTATGAACCCTTCCCAATGCTGGAGCAAAAAACATAGGCATTGCTATGCACAACATTATGCCCCTCAAAAAAAGTGTCCGTTGTCACTCTAGCTTTTTTCTCTATTATGACATGATTCCTTTTTTGTTGAAGTTTGTAGATTATAAAGTGTAACTTTCTAATTATACCTATGATCATCTCTTCTTATCTCTAGAAATATCTATAATCATAACCCACACAGGTTGCTTACAATCGCCACCACTGCAAACCACTGGTCTTAAGATCCTCTACTTTATAGAGGCCTTTGACATCTATAAGCACCTTTTCATTATCGGGTGTTTTTCTAAATAACTTTTTAATATCGTCAAGTGACATAGTCTTGAATTCATTATGTGCAACAGCCACTATCACACAATCAACGTCAGAAACATCTTCGATTCTTGTGAGCTTAACACCATATTCTCGCATAGCGTCTCTTTCACTCGCCCAAGGATCAACGACAACAGGCGTTATACCATATGTATTCAATTGCTTTATAATGTCGTCAACTTTGCTGTTCCTTGTGTCTGGACAGTTTTCTTTAAATGTCAATCCAAGTATTGCAACCTTGCTATGCTTAGGCGCCTGACCGGCCTCGATCATCTTCTTTACTGCAGCATCAGCGATATATGAACCCATAGAATCATTTACAATTCGGCCATTGAGAATAATCTGACTGTGATAGCCCAGTTTTTCCGCTTGGTATGTGAAATAATAAGGATCAACACCGATGCAGTGTCCACCGACCAATCCCGGTCTGAAACCCAAAGCATTCCACTTAGTGTTCATGCCATCAACTACTTCATTCGTGTCAATGTCCATCCTATCAAACACCATGGCAAGCTCGTTCATAAATGCAATGTTGATATCACGCTGGCTGTTCTCCACAACTTTTACTGCTTCCGCAGTACGTAAGTTGGAGACCGGATATGTGCCTACTTCAATAACCAGATCATACACAGCCTTAATAGTATTGAGACTATCCTCATCTATTCCGGAAACTATTTTGTGTATGTTCTCTAAGCGATGGATCTTATCTCCGGGATTAATACGTTCGGGGCTATATCCGACCTTAAAATCAATTCCACATTTCAGTCCGCTCTGCTTCTCCAGTATCGGAATGCAAACATCTTCTGTGCAACCGGGATACACCGTTGATTCATATACAACGATAGAACCGGGAACAAGGTTACGACCTACTATTTCAGACGCCCCGATTACCGGAGTCAAATCAGGTGTGTGATCAGTATTTACCGGTGTCGGAACAGCAACGATATGGAACTTGGCATTCTTCAGTTCCGATTCATCTGAAGTGAAATGGATCTTCGTGTTCTTAATCTCATCATCACCAACTTCTTTGGTTGGATCGATACCTGACTTGTATAACTCTATTTTTTCCTTGTTTAGATCAAATCCAATAACATCTATCCCTTTTTCAGCAAATGCATGCGCGATTGGCATTCCTACATAACCAAGACCAACTAGAGAGAGTTTTTCTTCATTATTGATTATAGCTTCATAGAGATTCATAGTCTTATTCTCCTTATCAACAGTTCTTATATTTAATCACAGTGTATTCTTACGCCTATAATAAAACAATTTCAATATTAAATACGACACAATGTTCGGACCATAATAAGCTGTAAATCGCATTACCTCTTTAGCAGTCCGGTTAATCAGACGCCGTTCCTTTCTCAGATTCAATCCCTTTAACGCTTCCCTATATGCAGGGGTATGAATACATTCCTTATAAACACGGTATTTTTCTTTGTTAGATTTGTTGTTTTGTGGATTGAATAAGTACGTGCGACATAGAATAACAATATCGTTGAAAACCCGATTGTAAATTCCCTCCATACAATTAGGCCATAATTTTTTAAACAAATCAATTTCTTGTTTAGTTCTATAATCAAATTCATATTGACAATTAGGTCTAAACTTACGTGTTTTAGAATTTGAGTATATTAGGTATTTATACCACAAATCATCAATGATACAGACACTATTACATCTTACAAGCATTTTCGCATTCCAAATAGTATCATCATTCCAAATTGATTCTTCTGAGAATAGTGCCTCTTTTGCAATGCTCTTTTTCAACAATCGGGCAACTGGTCCATCAGCCAAATATCCATTTGTCAATTCGAATCTTGGATTAGTGTCTCCTATCAAATGCGACATAAAAGAATCACGTTCATCATTTGTGTTAATGTCAATACGCTGAGGTTTATTAATCTTAATTGGATGTAGTGCATCAATTTCCTCTTCAACCACTCTTCTGACGCCGCCAAATGCTATATCAGCATGCGAGATTTCTATAGCATCAACAGCTTCTTCCAAACAGAACTCGGTCAGAGCATCATCTGAATCAAGAAACATAATATAATCGCCTTGTGCTTCAGCTATTCCAACATTTCGAGCTATTGCGGAGCCCTCATTTTTCTTATTCAATAAGCGTATTCTAGAATCTTTTTCAACAATCCGCTCCAATGATTCTTGGTATTGTTCTTGACTACCATCATTAATAACAATCGCTTCAAAATCTTGATTTGTCTGGTTAATCAAACTATCAATACACCGCTGAAATGCTTTTTCCGGTGTGTTATAAAAAGGAATAATAATTGTCACAAAAGGTTTATTGTTCATGATTTCTGTGTCCTTTGTCGGGTGTTTGATTTAATGCGAGAAAACCCACACATATGGTAATGAATCGCCCCTATCATTAATAATCGCATAATAGAAGAAATAGAATATGTACCATGCTACATAATATGCATACATTAGTACCCTCTTCTGTCTATTCTCAACCCTAGATAGAACTAATGGTATGAAAACTACTTGTGCTATCTGCGAACAACGAGTATATCGAGTATACCATGTGTTATACAAACCCAGCATTCTAAACGGAATCTCAACAATACAGATGCGAAATAGTGTGTCGGTATCTTCACTGCTGAATATCTCTTTTCTACACAGGATTAGTATTGGAAGCATCACCGGAAGAATATGCAACACCCACATCCAACCACTACTCATGGATTCACTCGCTGAATATACATCTGCCTCAAAATACCTTTGGAAAATAGAGATGCTGCCCAAAAGTGTGAAAAGATACTTACTCAGCAAAGGGAACGACATAATCAAAATAAATAAAGCATAATTACGAATTGTGTTTATCTTCTTTGATTTGAAGCGTTTAAGGAATATCATTGCCAAACAAAACAGGCTGGTTTTATGGAACAGTGCGGCAATTCCAACCATAATGACAAAGGGGATAATTCTGTTTTTTGATAAATAGTTATAACCAATTAGGATCAACAAAACAGCGATAGCAAATCTCATGCCATTTAATGAATAAATGAACTGCGTAGAGAAATAAATAAATAATGCAAAGGCAAAACTTATCTTTTTCGAATACTCTTTGACAGCTACTAAAAACAAAACAGACAGTAGAATACCTATGCCCCATAATAATGCTCTGTATGTGGGGAACAACATATTTAAGATGGCATAGCCTGGCTCAACATAATAATCTGAAACATCATTCAAATGCCATGACAAATAATAACTAAATGGAGTTCCATGTATGTTTCTGTAAATAATATCATAATTGAAGTAATCAGAACCAATCCCGTAACGAAGTCCAGACATAGCAATAGCAGGAAACAAGAACAGACAGCCTACCAAGCAATAAACCAACGGCTTTACAATGATACTTTTGTAGTCAGAAATGTTAAAGTTGAGCGCATTGTAAGCCTTTTGGAGTAAAGCCGTTAAGGCAACGGTTATTCCAAAAACCAATAAATACACACAAGCATCAACTATCATCTGTTTATCTCCAAGCCACTTGTCATCCAATTAATTCTAGGGTTTTGGCACAAGAATTGCCGTTCTCATAACTCTCGCACTTCATATGATGATCTTTGACAAGAGCAACATATGCGTTTTCGTCAAAGACTAAGATGTTTTTGCTCATTTCTTCGTTGTTATGAGCAATCGGATATGGCCATTCAGAGACAGGCATATAAAAACCGCGTTCCTGCTCATATTTCTCGATATCAGGTGCATATAAGAAGATGGGACGATAGGTAAAAGAATAGTCCCACATAAGTGAAGAGTAATCCGTAATAATAGCGTCTGCACAGCAAAGCAACTCCTGCATGTCAGGATAAGTAGTACAGTTAATAACATTCATGTCGCTCATATCTATGTCAGAAAGCTTAGGATGCAGACGAATCCCGCAAACCCATTCAGAGTCGAACCTCTTATTTAGCGCAGAAAGCAGAGCATCGATATCAAGATCTATATAGTTGGATATCATCTTGCTCGTGGATTGATTATTGCTTGACCTGAAAGTAGGTGCATACAAGATAAATTTCTTGTTGTCAGGTAAGGAATAATACTGTCGAACCTTATCCACTATCTCTTTGTGATCTTTAAAAAGTATGTCATTTCGAGGTAAACCAACAGGTATGCATTGTTCTTTACTAAATCCCATTGACTTTGCTTCTACTTCTGTAAAGTTCTTGCACGAAGACAGAATAAAATCCGTGTTATCATGATTCATTTTTACTTCTTTTCTATACCAATAATTATCATAGACATCGGTGCTGGTCTTCTTGTATGGGCCACCGCCATGCCAAGTGTTAATTATTCTTTGGCTTTTACGCTTTGCTAAGTAAGATACTCCTCCTGCATTGGTAATTATCGTGCCACTCGTAAGAATTTCCTTAAAGTATTTTAAAGTGCCTGGCCTTACTATCAAATCATCATCCGGGCCTTCATAACCATCTTTGATGGCGAACACGATTTTCAAGTCCTTATCACCATGCTCTTTCAGATACTGATCGAGATACTTTAAGTTGTCGCCATATGTATAAGAAAGTTCATTAAGGAGAAAGACCTTTCTCTTGTCTACAGGGAAAACCCAGAACACATGAAGAAACGCCTTTACCGCGCATTTCTTCAAATAGTTTATGATTTCACCGTTTGACATGTTGTTCTATCCTCCAAAACGAAATTCAACCCCTAAAGTTAGGCTTGCTTTCGCCAAACCATCGTATTAATGATGCCTGTATAGCTTTGAATCAGTTTTATTACCTTTGTACTCACGTTCTCATCAACATAAGCCGGGACATCTATTGCATCGTCACCGTTTCTATGCATCGATACTGCCAGATCCACTGCCTGAAGCACCTGCTCTGTTGATATGCTTCCAATTGTGAATACGCCTTTGTCCATTGCTTCCGGACGCTCTGTGCTTGTTCTTATGGACACAGCAGGAAATCTAAAGTATGCGCCTTCCTCCGGCACTGTGCCTGAATCGGACACAACGCAAAATGCATTTTTCTGAAGCTTGTTGTAATCAAAGAACCCTAGCGGTTTGTGCTGGATAACTCTTTCGTCGAACTTAAAACCACGGGCTTCGATATATTTCTTGCTCCTGGGATGGCAAGAATAGAGTATAGGCATATCATAATTTTCAGCCATTGCATTAACAGCATTCATTAAAGACATAAAGTTGGCTTCTATATCAATATTCTCTTCGCGATGTGCAGATAAAAGAATATACTTGCCTGACTCTAAGCCAAGAGTCTCCAGTACATCGCTGCTTTCGATTTGATCCTTGTAACGATTCAACACTTCAGCCATCGGCGAGCCGACAACATAAGTGTATTCAGGCTTTACTCCACTATCCAGTATGTATCTCCTTGCATGTTCCGAATAGCAAAGATTAATATCACTGGTAACATCAACCACTCGTCTGATTACTTCTTCAGGAAGATTCTCGTCCTTACAACGATTGCCGGCTTCCATATGGAAAACAGGTATTTTAAGGCGTTTAGCCGAGATTACACAAAGGCAGGAGTTGGTGTCACCCAGAACGATTAATGCATCCGGTTTGACTTCGGCCATTAATTCATATGACTTGGCAATGACATTACCCATAGTCTGGCCAAGGTTATCGCCAACAACACCTAAGTAGTAGTCCGGTTCTCTGATACCAAGATCTTCAAAAAAGACTTTGTTCAACTCGTAATCATAATTCTGACCGGTATGAACCAAGATCTGATCAAAGTATTGATCGGCCTTCTTTATTATCTCTGACATTTTAATAATCTCGGGACGAGTGCCGACTATTGTCATTAAACGAAGCTTTTTAATTTCCATAGATAATACCTCCACCCTTATAAATCATAGTGAGGATATAGCGACTTGTGTTCTCTCATCCAATCAGCCAATTCAGAAACCATAGTCTCATAATCCGGAATCTTGTAATCAAAATCCCACCTAGTGCGCTTTAGAGACTTATCAGCAGCCATCTTGTCAACGGGAACTATGGTAACTTTGTCTTTCCTGATGTGCTCGTTAAACAATCCAAGAAGATTGCATTTGGAAATACTAGTGTCAGGCACCGTGTTATATAAACCATGCGCCTTTTGCTTTGCTGCAATCTCCATGGTCTTAGCAAGTTGAAGTGTGGTCTGACCGGTCCACATAGCTCCGGTGTATCCCGTAACCTCTCCCTTTTGTTGCATAAACCAGTTAAGAAGACCGATTCCGTTTTGGTTGATATCAGGCCCAACAATTGAGTTCCTTAAAGTAATGTTCTTATCATCTTCCAGCTCACCAAGTGCTTTGGAACGATCATAAAAAGTAGTTCCGTCTCTTAAGTCATCTTCGGTATACTGGCCGCGCTTTCCGCTGAAGACACAGTCTGTGCTCATATGTATGATCTGTGTGTCCGTGCCTTCTGTAAGCTTAGCAAGATAATGCGGGAAGTAAGAATTAAGGTATACAGCTGTAGCATGGTCATTCTCTGCAAATTGGTTAAGAATTCCTATGCAGTTAATGACAGAATCAAACTTATAGACTCCAATCAATTCTTTCATAAACATTTCATCAGTAGCATCGCCTGCCACAGAATCAACAAGCGTGGACTTTGTTAGTGCAAAACCTAATACATCGTGCCCCTGTTCCTTAAGATAAAGGCTAATCATGTGGCCTGCCATACCATTACAGCCTAATACTAAAAATCTCATTCGTTTCACCCGTTTTTCTCAAGTTTCAATTGTTCCTGAACATAATCAGTTGTTAGTATTTTCTTGATGGTTCCATCAACATCAAGACGTTTTGTATTATGGCTTGTATAGGCTTCATCAGCCTGAGTATGAACCTCACCCTTAACGAAATACTTATCATAATTCAAGTCGCGATTATCAGCAGAAACTCTGAAATACTGGCCCATATCTTCACTTCTTAAGCGCTCTTCGGTAGTAAGCAGTGTCTCATAGAGTTTTTCACCGTGACGTGTACCAATAACCCTGGTGCCGGTATCTCCAAATAAACTCTGTACAGCTTTAGCCAAATCTCCAATAGTCGAAGCATGGGCCTTCTGAACAAAGAGGTCTCCGGGATTAGCGTGTTCAAACGCAAACTGTACAAGGTTAACAGCCTCATCAAGATTCATAAGGAATCTGGTCATCTCGGGGTTCGTGATAGTTATCGGGTTGCCCGACCTTATCTGATCAATGAACAAGGGAATAACTGATCCGCGAGAACACATAACATTACCATATCGAGTACAACAAATAACCGTATCACCACGTTCAGCAGCCACGCGTGCATTGGCTGTAATGACATGCTCCATCATCGCCTTGCTGATACCCATAGCATTGATAGGATATGCCGCTTTATCTGTAGAAAGACAAACGACGCGCTTGACTCCTGCTTCAATAGCAGCATGTAGCATATTATCCGTTCCTTCAACATTGGTCTTGACCGCTTGCATAGGGAAAAACTCGCAGCTAGGAACCTGTTTTAGTGCTGCAGCATGAAAAATATAATCTACTCCCGGCATAGCATCAGCTATAGAACGAGGATCTCTAACATCACCGATATAGAATTTTACTTTAGAAGCATAATCAGGATGTTTAGCCTGAAGTTCGTGACGCATATCATCCTGCTTTTTCTCATCACGAGAAAAAATACGGATCTGTCCAATGTCGGTTTCAAGAAAGTGCTTTAAGACAGTATTACCAAAACTGCCAGTACCACCTGTAATAAGAAGTGTAGCTCCATTAAAACTTGTCATTGTCTATATCCTCCTTGGAGTATTTGATCTGCACGAGAAAGCAGTGTTTCCTTTTTAAAATGTGCTTCTGAATAACTCAAAGCATTCTCTCCCAATTCGTCTCTTTGTTCTTTGCTCATGTGAGAGAGCTTAAGTATGTTATTAACAAACACATCAAGATTTTCAGCGTCACCGACTAATCCAGCATTAGCTTCTTTAATAATCTGCTGCACTTCACCATCAGCAGAAACAATAATGGGTTTTCCACAAGCCAAGCAAGACTGCGTTTTTGCAGGAATCGTAATAGAGAACACTTCGTTTTTCGATAGAGTTATCAGCAAAGCGTCAGCAGCGGCCAAGTATGACGGTATTTCTTCAGCCGGTTTTCTTTCAATGAAATTAAAGTAGTCTTCAACCTTCAAATCATCAATGGACTTGCGAAGTGTTGGCATAAATCTGCCGTCTCCGATTACATTAAAACGAACTTTAATCCCCTGGTCACGTAGTTTATCAGCTGCTTTGGGAAGAATATCCAAGCCTTGCGCAAACCCGATGTTACCGGCAAAAACCAAATTGCATATTCCATCATCAGGAATGACCGACTCGCTGATTCTTTCGGTAGGTTTATAGAACTCTTCTGCATACTGCGGCCAAAACTCTATCTTGCTTTCAGATATCTTCCGTTTCTTAATAGCACTGATAAAGCTTCTGGATGATGTCAGAATATATGTGGTACGCTTATAAATATAATCAACCATCATTTGTATCGGGCCAATAAATAGTTTGTTATGGATACCGGTAATAGCTTCTACGTTTTCGGGCCATAGATCCGTAACGTACAATATGTGAGGAATGTTTTTCTTCTTGGAAAACCAAACACTAATAAGAGCCTGCGTCATTGGAGATGTCTCATATGTAAATACGACATCAGCATCAACATCTGCTTTCCTTATCCACTTTCTCCCTTGTCGAACAAACGAAAAGTAGTTCTTGATCAGATTCTTTGATCCTTGCTTTCGGGGTTCAATCGGAAGATGGATAATCCTTATTCCGTTCCATACCTCTTCCCGCTTCTCTGTCTTGCTATATCCCTCATAATACTCGCCCTGGGGATAGTTGGGTATACCGGTTAATGCGGTAACTTGATATCCCTTTTTCACCCATTCGGTTGCAATATCATTAATGCGGAATGTTTCCGGATAAAAGCACTGAGATACGATTAATATGTGAAGCTTGTCGTTCATTCTAACCTGCCTAACTCAACCGCTTAATTCGTCTTATTAGACTCGGCATCATGAAGTTCTTGAATCACACTTTGTTCAAAACCTTCGGTGCTGTCTTTAATGAAGAGAATTTTTACTGTCTCAAAAATAATCTGAACATCAAGAGAAAGGCGATAATTAGTAATATACAGCAAATCCAGCTTAAGTTTATCTAACGCATTGGTATTGTATTTTCCATATACTTGGGCATAGCCGGTGAGTCCACCTTTTACTTTACACCTGTAAGAGAACTCCGGAATCTCCTTTTTATACTTCTCTACATGTTCCCATCTTTCAGGTCGGGGACCAACAATTGACATATCGCCCTTTAAAATATTAATAAGTTGAGGTAATTCATCTATACGACAAGCGCGTATTACTTTGCCAACTTTTGTAATTCTATCATCGTTTTCTCCAGCCGGATGAGGTCTACCATCTTTCTCGGCATCAACGATCATAGACCTGAACTTTAGAATCATGAAGCGCTTCTCGTTTAATGTAACTCGCTCTTGACGGAAGAAAACAGGCCCTCCATCTTCGAGTTTTATAGCAATTGCCGTAACAGCAAAAACAGGTGACAGAACTATTAAAGCCAGCGAGGATAAGAACAGATCCGCGAAGCGCTTTACTGCTAATTGCCACCCATTTATACCCAAATTGCGGCATAAGAACAGGGGGGTGTCAACGAGATTTATGCTATCCGATGACTTAATGATAATATCCGAGATCTTGGGAACAGTATAAACTCGTTTATTTTGCTCAAAGCACTTTTTCAGAATAATATTATGCCACTCTGCAGGAATATCATTTATCAGAACTGCATCATAGCATCCAATCTTCTCTTCCAAAGCAGAATCAGAATATGTGATTGTCTCCTTTATTGAATACTTGTATTTAATTCCGTTTAAAGATCTTGCCAAATGATTATCGTGTGTACCAACTATCTCAAGAAGCGAAAGAGGCGGAATGATCTTCCTATAGATTCCGATCATCACAACAACTATGATTGTTAACACTATCGTTTGACATATCGCAAGCAAAACATAACGCCAAAGGAAATCATAGAAAAACCTAAACTGTCCGGTAATAGCCAAGGAAACAAACAACTCAAATACGTCCGTTGCAAACACAGTAATTACTACACTTGCAACCATCTTAGCCTTACGCTCGACGCCCACTTTAAATGCATTAAGCCATTTGCCAATTATGGAAAACATAAAAGCATATATGCTAAGCGCCATTAAAATATTACCCAAACCCATAAGGTGCCCGGTCTGGTTGTTAACGCGCACAAAACTTATCCACACATATGCAAACGAAGCCGTGGATATCAACACCATAACAATTGCACAAACAAAACGATAAAAGTATTTATTCACAAGTTGCCTCCATTATGAGGTTGCTCAGATAACAACAGCGCCAATTAACTTGGTGTTAGTGTTAGCGATAAGCTTAAGTTCTTCGGCAATAAGCTTTCGATTGGAATAAGACCTTTGTTCAACAAGGATTATTCCATCATATTCTGAAACTGATTCAAGGATTTCAGGATCAGTAAAGAAATCATTCTTTACATCAGCCTGAATATTCAAAGCGTTAACCAACTCTTTAACCTTTGCCGGGTCTGCAGTTCCGGTTACTAAAATCTTTTTCATTCCGCTAGTCAGATTTTTAATGTTAGCGGCTATCAACTTATAGCTGTTCTCGTTTGACAGATCATTATCGTCTCCTGTTTTCTTGTCAATGAAACGAGCATATCCGTTACGCTTGCTTGTAGGCTTTGCAACACCAATCTTTTTGACCCAAGGAAACCTTGCAAAGAAATTAGCCTGCGTAGCGAATTTTTTCCCAAATATGTAATTCAAAACAATAATAAGCGTGGCTAAAAAAGCTCCAGCAATGAATCCAATCGCTGCGAACTTAACCGCACCGCCGGATGCAGGATTAGCTCCGCTATTATCATCAAATGAGAAGTACGCATAAAGGCTGGACTTACTATTCACACCAAGCTTAGATGCAACCTCATCCAAAGAATCATCAAATGTGCCGATTTGTCTTTGGATGCTCTCGATTCTGTTCGCAGCATTATACTGTAAATCTCTTGTGTTGTTATCTACTGTGTAGTAGTTCTGTTTTCCAAAAATAGTTACGGTATGCGGAGCTATAGTCGAATTAAGCTCAACGCTCTTCACTTCTGCTTCCGCTAAAATGCAATCCATTATCTTATCAGTTAGTTCAGTGGAAGGACCTATAACCATTACCGTAATCGAGCCTGCGCTTCCTGATGCATCAGAGACATTAACCACCACAGCTTCAGACACCGTGTAACTCACGGTAATGAGTTCTTTCAGATATTCAGGCTTAGTTCCCAGCTCATCAGCAAGAGCAACAAGATACTCTCCGGACCTCAAATCCTGAGAATAAGAGGAGATAAGAGCACTGTCCATACCGGATGTATTGGCATCATCAATAGTTACAACCAATTGTACTGAAGTAACCGCTTCATTAATCGGATTGATCTGCATAAAGATCGAATCTGCAACATAATCTCTCTGGTTGTCAATCTGAACATTCAGAGCATCAATACTTCTGATGATATCCTCTGCATGATTGATATTTTGAACTCGTTCCGCATAATCAACATCAGACTCTCCGCTTAGTCTCACCGAAGCATCGAGTATATTGGCATCCTTGGAACTGGAAATCTTCTTGTATCCGAATAGCGCACCGGCTAAAACAATTGCAACAAGGATTATTAATCCTGCTTTCTTCAGTATTACAAAAAACAAATCCTTGAAATCGATTTCTGCCGTCTGTTGTGTATTAGAATCCATCCGATTTGCTCCTTAATTAGCATATTATAATAACTGAAGTATTATAACATTCCTGCACCCACATTCAAACGAACGGACATAGCCGTTTTGTTCACTGATAAGGCTATCTTACCCGTATAATCTGACAATTTGTTCAAAAGGATGTGGTTATTTTGAGTCAGTTATTACTTGAGAACCGTATAACTGCCGGCATTCACAACCGTAACGTAGTTGTTTACATCGATAGCATTGACTTCGATCAGAGCATTGTTAACGACGATATAGTCTGCTTCTTCCCAGGTCGAATCCTCGCCTGGAACTGAATCATAGGCATTGATAAGTCCGGAGTACTGAGATGCTGCCTCATAGGCAGACACATCCGTCCAATGGTATTCGTCGGTTCTTAAGATATAGCATACTGTTACAGGTTCGTAATTTGAGTCTTCGAGGATAGTTTGAGCCGTTATAAGCCCTTGGTCATCAACTTTATAGGAGTTAAGGGAATCGACCAGGCCTTCCCCTTCTATGTTGGTTGCAAGACCGACAAGGCTTATGATCAGAGCCAATGCGATTACGGCAGCATTGATCTTAACCTTCCCCTGCAGATCTCTGCTCTTGACCGCTACTACACAGGCAATTATCACACACATCGGCAGAAGCGCAAACGCCTCTCGGGTGTCGTCATAGTATCTGAGCGTAAGCGGATTAAGCAGAACCAGAACTATCAGGAGTATCGAATAAGCAGCCAGAATAGCGTATCCGCGCTTGATCTTATCCTTGTTCAGGAACAACAGGGTAATGCAGGACACGAACAGTATGAAGATAACAAGGCTGTTGCCCCAGTATTCGCCCGCAACAAAGTTGATGACATTTACAATATTGGCTTTGATCCAATCGTATACGGCAGCCACGTCAGATATTCCATCCCATAAAGTTCAGAATCAGAAGGGCCGTAATCACATGCGGGATCAAAGTCCACAGACTTGTAAAGAACACAGACGGTTTCTTCAGTCTGAATGCCGCGATAATGAACCAGATGCCCATTACTATCGCAGACATAATGAGTCCCATGAGAGTAGACGAATTACATGCCAGGGCAATTATCGCTATAAGCAGTTGTCTGTAGAACAGCTTGGTCTTGCCTAGAATAAGCTCGGTCTCCTCGTTCTCTGTCAGGAGCAGGTAAGTATAGAAGAACAGCGGTACCAGGAGCAGGCAGAAACAGTCTGATTTGGAGTTCCATACCCAGATCATGAGTCTTCTGCTCATCGTATAGTAGGATATCTGACCGAATTCGATGAGGAGAACATAGAAGAACATGAATACGGAGAGCTTGCTCTTGCAGTCCTTCTCGTCTTCCTTGCCTCCGAAGAGATACTTGCCTATTCTCCAGATTATCAGGTAGTGGATGGGCACATAGAATATCGGTATCACCGTCTTGCAAAGGATAAGCGGATGAAGTCCCGTTAAGATGGAGATCATGCCCATGAAGGGATAGTAGGACGTGAAGACATACTTGAAGCTGATCTCGCTTAAAGGAGTCGGATCTATCTGACCTGCCCAGGTCTTCGTGTAAATGGCATTGGTATCCACGAAGTCAGTAATCATGGTGATATATGTGACATCGTCGCCGTAGATGTACGGCTGTTTTACGATGTATCTGATGACCTGATAGATACAGATGATCAATGCAATATCAAAGTATGGATTCTTGAAGAAAGATAAGTCAGGCTTGGTAATAGCCATAAAATCCTTTTTATCTTTGGATTTATATAGTCTCAAGCCCGCTCCGATGGCACCAACGAGGGTTATTACTATTGCTCCGACTATGGTTAGTGTCATGGATGACCAGCTCATTAAGATCGCAGGGATATATATGAGGAAGAACAACGCCTGCGTAGCGCAGAACCCGATTATGTATCTGTCTATATTGCGCTTTAATCCGAGTCCGGCACCCAGCATGAGAGGCCAGACTACGAAGACTAATAGCAACATCAGAACTGCTCTAATTACCGATAAAACAACCATAGTGTAATGATATGTTTCCTTTCAATAATATGCAAACTATTTGTATCTTGACGGTTCGAATATATATTTGAACCCCTTACCCGACACATACTGCTGGAAGGCTACCTCCATGGAATGGAACAGCTTGATGTCTTCCTCCGAATAGCCGTAGTCAGCGAACTTATCAGGGCTGATCCCTGTGTAGAACAGAGTCCTGTATCTGACGAATCTGACGGGAACGGGAAAGTCAAATATCCACTCGTAGTCGATGCAATACGTCTTGCCATTGCTGACCATGAAGTTATCGAGATTGGAGTCCACGTTGATCATGGGATATGCCTGCTCACCCTCGGGAACATCGATATCGCCGAATATCTCCCTGAAACTGTCTGTAACTTCAAATCTTGAGATAGGCTCTTTGTAATCGAATACCTTGTCCAAGTCTTCTATTGTCAGGCTCTCTCCCTCGATGAACGGGAATATGGCGGAATCGCCCCTGCTCTCGCAGTCTACGGGATCGATGCTGTTGTATAGACCGGCAACCATTTCCCTGTTGGATGCCAGGTTCCTGATGTGATCTGATGCCGCAGAGGTCAGCGGTCTCTTGATTACATGGTCACCGGCGATTGCTGTGAAGATCCTGAATTCCGGTCTTCTCAGGCAGGCGAACTTAACATAGGAGACTTCCCTGTCACAGGTGCCGTCTCTCTTCGCGAAGATGAGGAAGGATCCTTCTCCTTTATCCGTACGGATCCCGAGCGGTATCCTGTAGTCAGGAGCCGGGAAGTAGGTCTTGGTCTCCTTGAATCCTGCCTTGGCAAGATATTTATCTGCCGGTTTGGTGTCGCCCTCTCCTGCCAGTATAAGCTGTCCGCCGGGAGCGAGAAGCGTTGCTGCCTTGGCTATGGTCTTCTTGAGAAGTTTCTCCGGCAGTCCTACGATGGTTATGTAATCGAATGTCTTGGTAAACTTTATCTTCTTGAACTCGCCCGTGATTATCTCGAGGTTCTCATATTTATTCCTGAGGGAGTTTATCTCACAATTCTCTTTGGAAGCATCAACTGCGGTGACATGCTTTGCCTTCTCACACAGAATACCCGTGAGAGCGCCGCATTCAGCGTTAAGCTCAAGTACTGATGCATCTTCTTTGAAGTCGATCCACGAGAGAAGATTCGCTCTTAACGGAGACAGATGATAGAAGATATCCTTGTCATCTGAAGCAAGGACAGCATCTTCGATGTCTGCACCTGATTCGAGGATGGCACGTATCTTATCGGCTGACATATTATTCGATCTCTATCTTTGAGTTCATATCGTAGAACCCGACCGTATCCTTCTCCGAGACGACCGACAGGCAGATGATGTCATACAGCCTGTTGAACACCTTGAGCTCGTCTCCTTCGAATCTGGTACATCCTATCGACAGCAGATACTGTCCTCCGTGTATGTTCATCTTCTGCGTGAAGGTAACGACCTTCTCATCTCCGGGCTCCATGTGGCCTAGGCTGTAGCCTTCGAACATGGTGTTGGTGCCCGTGATGTCAGTACCCTTCATGGTCTTGATCGTATATGTGACGATGGGCTCGTCGGCGGGCTTGTTCGCCCTTATCTTTACCTTGATCTTGAACGGATCGTTCTTGGTCAGGACGCTTGTGTACTTGCCCTTGCAGTCGATCACGGCAAAGTCGATTATCTCGACGTCCTTGTCGCCGTATTCGTCATGGGAAGGATTGATCTCATAGTTCTGTTTCCATGTTCCGGAGGCAGCCGTGGTATCGGGTACCGTATAGGCCTTGTCCTGGTCGTCGAACTCTTCGAAGTGGCCTGCGAGGACGCGCTTGTAGATGTCTATTACTTCGGCAGGTGTGCCTTCGGAGATTTTCGTTCCGTGGTTAAGAAGGATCGCCTTGTCGCAGTATCGTCTGATGCTGCCGAGGTCATGCGATACGAAGATTATCGTCTTGCCCGCCTTACGGAATTCCTCGAACTTGTGGAAGCATTTGGTCTGGAAGAATACGTCTCCTACCGACAGCGCCTCGTCTACGATGAGGATCTCGGGTTCGATGTTGATCGCGACTGCGAATGCAAGCCTTACGAACATACCCGAAGAATAAGTCTTTACAGGCTGGTTGATGAAGTCTCCGATGTCTGCGAACTCGAGGATCGAGTTAAGCCTCTTGTCTATCTCCTCCTTGGAGAAGCCCATCATGGTGCCGTTGAGATAGACGTTCTGAAGACCCGTGTATTCGGGGTTGAAGCCCGCGCCGAGCTCTAAGAGAGCTGATATTCTGCCGTTGATCTCGACCTCGCCTTCGGAAGGCGTGAGGACTCCCGTGATTATCTTAAGTATCGTGGACTTGCCTGCGCCGTTGACGCCTATTATTCCTACCGATTCGCCCTTCTTAATATCGAAGGAGAGGTCCTTCAGGGCGTAGAGATCCTTATAGAGTTTCTTCTTGCCTGTAAGTCCCAGCGCGTCCCTGACACGGTCGCGGTTCCTCTCGAACAGCTTATATCGCTTGGTTATGTTCTTTACTCTTATCGCGTATTCTTCAGCCATACATGTCACCCGTTAAAGAACATCCGCGAAGTGGACCCTGAGG